>JGI12104J13512_1000235_pt1 | contig 52207 bp, 48 predicted proteins | sample TerdegcTABiofilm_FD_13512 | JGI IMG/M metagenome (IMG submission 13512)
AAAAATAGGGATGTCTATATTATTTACTGGGTTTGATGTCTTAACTGGTGGTTGTATGGTTACATGTGGTTTTGTGTTGTTCCCATCTACATCCTTTTCTGATTCAGGGACTGATTTATTTAGAGTATCTATATTGTCAATAGTTTTGGTATAATTACTCTTTTCTGAAGAGTCTTTTAATCGAGAAATAGTAGTGAGGATTGTCGTTATTAGTTCTGTTACCGCCTTTTTGAAAACCTCCCCGTCTTCTTTGCTGAGAGCTCCATCTGAATTCTTTATAATAAAAGACAGGTTACCCCCAATTCCCCTCTGTGCCTCAGAAGATCCATCAATAACAAGATTGCCTTTGCTATCTATTAATTGCCACAGCATCTGTATGGCATTAATACCTTCTACTTTCTGGGTCTCGTAACCAGCATTATCTGTTTTATCTAATATCATGCGTAACCCATTGTCACTATAGGCAATCTCCTTGGAGATTACTGTTTTTCCAACAATATTAGCCATAGCATATTTAGACAAACTATTGTCACCAGATACAATCCCCTTTAGTATCTCAATAAACTCACGGGCAGAATTATCTGGTTCAGCAGGTATTTTGTCTATTAAGGATGCAACGCTGGATATACCTGCTGTTACTATGTCGCTAAAGGGTAATGTGTTCATAAAGAACTATATAACAAAACCTGTGCCAAAAAAATTACCAAATGATTATAATGGGTTATATTTTTAGATGGGATTTTGTATATGCTATAGGCAGGAAAAAAATTTCCAAATAGGAAAAAAATTCCTCATTGCTTTGGATTGACCCTTAACGCCAATTCATCGAGCTTTTTCTGTTCTTTTTTATTTGCCTCCTTTCTCATTACCTGCAAAGCCCTATTTTTGAGTGTCTCGAGTGTCTTTATCTCTTTTAATATCTCGCCGAGCTCCACCCTTAGTATCTCAATCTTTTCAAGGGTGGTCCTTCTTTCCTCTGAAAGCCTTGATTTTCTTGCCTCTAGCCATATAATGTGCTCCCTGAGAACATATATGTCATTACTATCTGTATCGGGTTCTGCAATCCTGCTGAAATCTCTTTTTATGTTATCCTCTGTAATAGTAATCTCCATTGATATACCCTCATAGAGGTCGGTCGTCTTTTTTAAATCCTTTTTTTTCTCATTGAGGAGGTTCTCTTTAACCTCTATAAGCCTGTCAAAACGAAATTTAGACATATGCTTGTATACCCTCTTATTTTAAAAATTTAAAAAGACCTCATTTCGTGTAAAACAGTATCTTCATGCTATTGATGGCATCCTCAAGGGTAACCCTTTCGTCTACATTCTGTGTCAGAAATATTTTCACCTTATCCATCATGGCCATGGCATAGTCTATCCTCGGGTTGCTACCTGATCTATAGGCACCTATATTGATTAGATCCTCTGCCTTTTCATATTCCGATAATATCTCGATTATCTTTGTGGAATACTCTATCTGCTCTTTTGGGACAATATCCTTCATTATCCTGCTTATACTCCTTAATACATCAATAGGCGGGTAGTGATTCATATCTGAAAGCTTTCTTGAGAGGACAATATGGCCATCAAGGATGGAACGTGTTGTATCGGCAACAGGGTCCTCAAGGTCATCACCCTCTACGAGGACTGTATAAATGGCTGTCATGGTCCCATTGCCTTCGCCATTTCCTGCCCTCTCTAAAAGTTTCGCAAGGAGAGAGAAAACACTGGGTGTATAGCCTTTTGAGGTTGGTGGCTCTCCTATTGCAAGACCAATCTCTCTCTGCGCCATACAGAAACGGGTGAGTGAATCCATCATCAGAAGGACGTTTTTTCCTTTGTCCCTAAAATACTCTGCAATTGCCACAGTCAAAAAGGCCCCCCTGACCCTGATGAGTGGATGCTGGTCAGATGTGGCAACAATAACTATAGACCGATTTATTCCATCACCGAGGTCCTTTTCAATGAACTCCCTAACCTCTCTCCCCCTTTCGCCTATGAGCCCTATTACATTTATATCCGCCTCTGTGTGCCGCGCTATCATCCCAAGAAGAACACTCTTGCCAACACCAGAACCTGCAAATATACCAATCCTCTGCCCCTTTCCACATGTCAAAAGCCCGTTTATACATCTTATACCAAGGTCAAGGGGTTCGGTGATCCTTTTTTTTCTCATCGGGTTAACTGTATCCCTGTAAACAGGGACTGTGTCGAAACAATTAAGGATTCCCTTTTCATCAATAGGGTCACCGAGACCATCAATGACCCTGCCCAGCAGGCTATCTCCTACATTTATATTGACTGTCTGTTTTTTAGAGAGTATCCTCGAACCTATGCCTATGCCCCTTATATCCCCGAGTGGCATCAAAAGTGTCTTGCCCGCCCTAAAGCCCACAACCTCTGCCTCAATAGGTGAAGAACCATCAACAGGATAGATCAGGGCTGCATCACCTACTGATGAAATAGGACCCCTCCCCTCTATTACAAGCCCTACCACCTGATTTACCTTTCCGTATACCCTATAGGGATAAAGATTCTTTAATGTATCCCTGGTATAGGATAATATCTCATCTATCTCCATATTCTGATAAAAATCTCTTTCTCATCTCATCTATCTGAACAGAGAGGCTGCCGTCTATATCGCCAAAGTTTGTTTCAATAATAAAACTAGGCTCCTGTAGGGTATCATCAGGTAAAATATTTAATGATCTTATAAGCTCTTCTGATATATATCGCATATCATCTCTTCTTACCCTGACCTTAATATCATATTTATCTTCACAGATCTCCATTGCCTTTTTTGCCATCCTTATAATTGTTTCTCTGTCTTCCTCACACCCTTTCAGAATAATCGCCTCGGCAAAAACAAGGGCAAGCTCTATAGACAGCCTCTCAGTCCTTTCAATCATCTCCTGCCTAAATCTTTGGAGGGCAGCAATATCAGCATTCAGTCTCTTTAATACTGGCTCGGCCTTCTTCATCCCCATCTCAAGACCTGCCCTTTCACCCTCCCTATATGCATCCTCAAAGATTTTTCTTGCCTCTGCCTCTATATCTATAGTCTGTATGTCTCGCTGTGGGTTTTCCCCTTGGGATATTTTACCCCCTGAGGGATTAGCTTCTTCTTCAGGAAAAAGGGAGATAAACCCCTCCCCCTTCTCAATGCTGTTATCATCAATATCTTCGATGGATTTCAATCTAAGGGGTTTTATGGCATGGTCATTTTTAGACAAACTGCTCATTATCGCCTGTTATAATGATCTTTCCCTCTGCCTCAAGCCTCTTGGCAGTAAGAGCTATCCTTGTCTGGGTCTGTTCCACCTCGGACAACCTCACCGGACCCATTGCCTCAAGGTCCTCTTTAAGCATTGTTGATGCCCTCTCTGACATATTGGAGAATATCTTTTCCTTTATGGCATCTGAGGCGCCTTTTAAGGCAATAGCGAGCTCCTCTGAGGTGATCTCTTTTAAAAGGGTCTGGATGCTCTTGTTGTCAAGTTTTATTAGGTCCTCGAAGGTGAACATTAGCTGTCTTATCCTCTGTGCGAGTTCTGGATCTGCCTCTTCTATAGCCACTAAGAGCTCTCCTTCCCTTTTCTTATCCATCTGGTTCAGTATACTTGCAACAGCACTAACACCACCCATCTGTTTATCCTCGCCAACACCAAGATCCTGAAGCTGTTCTCTTATAATATCCTCTATCTCAAGAAGTAGATTTTTATCAACCCTCCCAAGATTTGCCATTCTCGTAATTACATCACCCTGGATCTTCTCAGGTAGCATACTTATAACATCACATGCCTTTCTGGGAGGTAATAGGGATACAATAAGGGATATTGTCTGGGGATGTTCGCCCTTTATGGTTGTGGCAAGCAACCTTGAATCACATGTCTTTAGATAATCACCAAGGACGCCACCCCTTGTCTCCACGGCACTCAGATATGCCTCTGCTGTCTCATCGCCGAAACTTTTTCTTACAAGGTCTTTAAACTTGTCCTGCCCATTTATAACAACAGAACCACTCTTTGATATATTAGTCAAAAATTCATTGTGAACCTGTCTTATAACATTTTCAGGGATAAGCTTGATCTTTGCCACCTCTCGAGCTATCGCCTCTATCTCTTGCTTTTCAAAGTCCTTAAGTATCTCTTTAGAAAGGCTCTCATCCATTGTGAGAAGAAGGATGGCCGCCTTTCTTATCCCTGGGATATTAGGTGCGTCCATCGTTTATCCACCCCTTACCCACTCCTTGAGTATCAATTTTACAACCTCTTTATCCTGAAGGGCATTGGCGAGTGCCGGCTGCATACCTGCAAGGCCCTGTGTTTTATCTTCTGAAGAACCTGTGCCTAACTTATCCATATTATTGTCTTGTGAGCTTCCTGTGTATACTACATCCTTAATCTTCTCCAGTTCTTTTAGTGGCATAGATGTCCCTCTTTCCCTGAAAATACCTATCAAAGGTTTTACCACAAAAAAGATGATCGAGAAAAGTATCGCCATGTAAAATGCATATTTGGCCATATTATATATCAGCTCTTTTTTACCTGAGCCCTCAAGTGCGCCTTTTTCATCTGTTAGAGCCTCTGTTTCAAAAGGAATATTTATAACCTCAATATTGTCACCCCTTTCCTCATTGTAACCTACTGCCCGGGCGATGAGATTCTTAATATCCTGTATCTCTTTCTGTGAACGGGGTGTATATTTAAGTTCCTCTTTTTTGCCGCTCTTTATCTTTTCGTATCTACCATCCACTACCACAGCAAGGGATAGCCTCTTTATATCACCATACGGCTCTACAATCTTTTTTATGCTCTTGCTCAGTTCATACGACCTCTGTTCCTCTTCCTTTTCAGAACCGCTTATTCTACCATTATCATCTGATGCAACATTTTTTGCAGCCATATTCACATTAGAGGCAACACCCGGAACACCGCCAGGCCTTATTGCCTTATTGGTTACCTTCTCCGTGGTCTTTCTCATCTGTGATACCACAGATTTATCAGGATTATACTCCTCCTGGACAATCTCTACTTTTTTAAGATTAAGCTCTATGTTTGCCCTGACGATAGACTTGCTCGCAGGGAGGAAGGAATCAAGCATGGACTGGATAGACTCCTCGATCTTCTTCTCGATCCCCTTCTGGAGTTCATATTGTTGTCCTGAAAGGACAATGGATGAGCTGCTATCACCGCTTTTATAAAGAATCTTACCTGATGAATCAATAACCGTAACGTTTTCAGGCCTTAAGCCCTCAATGCTACCTGCAACAAACTGAACTATCCCATTTACCTGATCCTTTGAAAGGGATTTTCCTGGTTTTAATTTCAGAAATATCGATGCAGTTACATTTTTTTCTCTCTCTGCAAACAGGGTCTTCTCAGGCAGTGCTATATGGACACGGGATGTCTTTACCTCGGGCATCTGGTTTATTGTCCTTGATAATTCACCCTGTATCGCCCTTTTATAGTTTATATTCTGCATAAACTCTGTCATTCCGTAGTTGGTCTTGTCAAAGAGTTCAAAGCCTATGCCGCTGTTACCTGGCAATGCATTCTGTGAAGCAAGGCTGAGCCTTATCTCGTTTACCTTTTCCTTGGGCACGTATATAGCTGTCCCTCCAAGACCAAGTTTATAGGGAACCTTCTGATCCTTAAGCCTTGATACAATCATGGATGCATCTTCCACTGCAAGACCAGAGAACAGGGGCTGATAGTTTTCCCTCTGGATAAATGAAAGCCCTATAACAGAACCGCCTACAAGGGCAATAAAAAGAAACAGATACAGATAGAGCTTGTTTTTCGGGGTTGTCTTTATAAAATTTTTTACATTACTAACAAGCAACTGTGCTGCAGCCATAATTATACCTGCATCCTCATAATCTCTTCATAGGCACTGATGATCTTGTTCCTTATTTGCATCATTAGCTGAAAGGTCATATCTGCCTTTTCAACAGCAATCATGGTTGTATGGATATCTGTATTCTCCATTGTTGCAAGCCTCTGGATCTCTTTATCTGTCTCTTTCTCTATCTCATTTGCCTTGTTAATGGATTCCTTTAATATATCCACAAAAGATCCAGCACTTTTTTTCTCATTAATTGTCTTGTTTTCAGGAAAGTGAGGTAATTGTAATGTCTCTATCTTCATCTTTCACCTCCTACTTACCTATCTCGAGTGTCTTTACAAACATCTCTTTTGTAGTGTTCACCACATTTACATTTGCCTCGTATGACCTGGTGGCTGATACCATATCCGCCATCTCTTCCATAAGATTTATATTAGGATATACAACATATCCCTCCTTGTCTGCATCCGGATGACCTGGGTCATATACCTTTTCAAAATTTTTACTGCTCTTTGCTATCTCTTCAACCTTTACGCCCTCTATCTTTTCTGCAAAAACCCTTCCAAATCCCTCTGAATCATCAAGGTCTGCTGTCCTGAAGACAACCTCCTTTTTCGTATATGGCCCGCCATCTTCAGTCCTTGTGGTATGGATATTGGCAAGGTTTGTGGCTATAGTCTCCATGCGTATCCTTTGAGCCTTTAATCCTGATGCACTGATTTTTAAAATATCAAGGATCCCCATATTATCTCCTTCCTTCATTGATGATATAACGCACCATCGAAAACCTCTTTGTTATCAACTGAACAAGGGCACTATACATCATGCTATTCTCGTTGAGTTTTACCATCTGTGCCTCTATATTCACCGTGTTGCCGTCTGCAGAGCTTATCCCCTCATTCTCTGTTTTCTCTATAACATTAAAATTATCTATACCTGATAACTGCCTTTCAAGTTCTGTATGGAAATTTATATCCTTTTCCTTAAAATTAGGCGTCTCCACATTGGCGATATTGCCTGCGATTATTTTATGATAAAATGACCTTACATTTAATGCCTTTTCTATAACATCAAAGACACTCATTATTCACCTCTTTTTCTGTTAATATGCCCATCTCTCTATATTCTTTAATCTTATTTCTCAGTGTCCTTGCCGTTACCCCTAAAAGCGATGCAGCCTTTGTCTTATTTCCATGACATGTTTTAAGGGCATCCAAAATAAGCCTCATCTCCATCTCCTTTATTGAGCCTTTTGTAGATTCCTGGGTAAACTCCATCTCCTTTAGGTGTGTCAATTTTATAACAGAGTAATTAGACAGAATACATGCCCTTGCTATGACATTCTCCAGTTCACGGGCATTTCCCTTCCAGTTGTTCTCTATTAAAAACCTCATCGCCTCGTCTGTTATCCCCACATCCATACCCTTAGAATGTTTTCGCAAAAAGCATGCCACAAGATCAGGTATATCCTCCTTTCTTTCCCTCAAAGGAGGCACATATATAGGAAACACATTAAGACGATAGTAAAGGTCTTCACGGAATCTTCCCTCAGCCGCCATGGCCTTTATGTTCCTATTTGTAGTGGCAATAACCTTAACATCAATCTTTTTAGGGTATCTTGAGCCAACAATCTCAATCTCCTTCTCCTGCAAAACCCTTAATAGTTTAGCCTGCAGTCTGAAATCCATCTCTGTTATCTCGTCAAGAAGTATGGTACCTTTATCTGCAATCTCGAATTTGCCCATCTTCCTCGAGTTTGCACCGGTAAAGGCACCCTTTTCATAGCCAAAAAGCTCGCTTTCCAGGAGATTCTCTGGCAGTGATGCACAATTGACAGGAACAAAGGGCATCTGCGCCCTATCGCTATTCTCATGGATAAAACGGGCGACAAGCTCCTTGCCTACGCCGCTTTCTCCTACTATCAAAACAGTGGCATCTGATTTTGCCACCCTCTCTGCCTTTAAAAGCACATCCCTCATTGCCTTGGATGTGTATATTATCTTGCCGTTATTGACCCCCAGGGCGCGCCTGACTGTATTATAAAGTGCCTCTGCTGAAAAAGGCTTCTGGATATAATCAAATGCCCCTTCTTTTATTACAGTTACTGCATCCTGGATAGTCCCATAGGCAGTAACAAGTATAACAGGGAGAAGCGGGTATTCCCTTCTTATGTGTTTCAACAGGTCAATGCCATTAAGATGGGGCATCTTGACATCTGTTATAATAAGGTCAAATATGCCTTTACCCATCTCATCTATTGCCTTCATCCCATCCTCAGCAGTAGATACTGCATATCCGACCCTGCTAAGGGAATCCTTAAGGGCAACCCTCATGTGATAATCATCATCAATAACAAGGACATTTGCCTTCATCTTTCTCTATCCTTAGGTAGATTTATATAAAATGTTGTGCCCAAGCCCTCCTGGGATTCTACCTCAATATACCCCTCATGGGCATGAATAATATTATGGACAATAAAAAGGCCAAGCCCAACGCCCTTATCCTTTGTAGTAAAAAAGGGGTTGAAGATATTTTTTCTCACATCATCGGCCATGCCAACACCATTATCATTTATAGTAATTACTATATACCCCTTGTCCTCTTTTATGTCTATTCGTATAATGCCCTTGGCTTTTATGGCATCTATGGCATTACTTATAAGATTCATAAATACAAGCTTCATCATATCAGGGTCAAAAAATAGGGTATCTCTATAATCGACACTATAGATTACCTCTATGCCTCTATTTGAGATGGAGGGACCCATAAAGTCCAGTATTTCCTCTACAACCCTGCTTATGCTCTCTTCTTTAAGCGCAAGGGTCTTTGGCCTTGTGTATGACAGGATATTGTTGATTATCCTGTCAATAGTCTGAACACCAAAACGGATATACTCCACATACTGCCTGTCTTTAACCCTCATCTTTGCATCATGCAGCATAGAGAGAAAAAGCACCATACTTGCGAGGGGATTTTTTATCTCATGGGCTATCCTTGCAGCCATCTCGCCCATAGCACGGAGTCTCTCATCCCTCTCGAGCCTCTCTTTCATCCTTTCAAATTCAGTAATATCTTCAATAATCAGGACCTCTTTGCCTTTGAAGCCATTCTGCAGGACATCCTTATTCCACCTATAATATCCTTTACCATTTTTAATAACCCCTGCCTTATCCCTACCGCTGCCTATCTCGTCGAGCATCCTTTCTGAACTGAGTTTTTCGGCTGCCTTATTTGTAAAGGATATGGATTTATGGTCAAGGACTACAATGCCCATTGGTATAGAATCAAGTATATTATGGAGGTATTCCTTTGCCTGTTCCAGTTCCCTGTTCTTATTCTCTATCTCTATTTTTAGGAGCCTTATCTGACCCTCGAGGGCGTTATAATAATTTACGATGGAATCTGATGCCCTTGCGAATTCTGAGAATGCATCCTTTAATAGCTCTGCCTCTGATATGACCATGCAATTTTAGTTGCAAATTACATACCAAAAATTTTTAATCTCAAAATGCTTTTTTGCAAGTATTTATTGTTTATGGGTAGCTAAAATACTATACCTCTGGTTAAACAAGGCAATGAAGTCTGTCAATTTTTTGACAAAGATATCAGTCCATTTTAAGACGCTTCATCTTCTCTATAAGGGTTGTCCTGTTTATATTTAGCATACTTGCCGCCTTGCTTTTTACACCCTTTGTCTCTTTCAGTGCCTTCATAATAATGGCTTTTTCAAACTCTGTAACAAGGGTCTCATAACCCTTCTGGATATCAATCTGCTGCTCCTTTTCCTTAAAGGCCCATAGCTTCTCAGGCAGATCCTCTATTGTTATGGTGCCCTTCTTTTTCAACACCACAACCCTTTCAACTATATTATTCAGCTCCCTCACGTTACCTGGGTAATCATATGCCAAAAGGACATCCATGGCATTCTCATCAATCCCCTCAACAGAGGCATCATTCAGACGATTGGATTGTTGGAGAAAATAATTAAGGAGAATAGGTATATCCTGTTTCCTCTCCCTTAAAGGTGGTATATGTATGGGGACAACATTCAGCCTGTAATATAGGTCTTCCCTGAAGGCGCCCTCCCTTACCATCTTCTCCAGGTCCCTGTTTGTTGCTGCGATAAATCTTATATCCACCTTAATTGTCTTGGTGCCCCCGATCCTCTCAAGGGTCTTTTCCTGGAGCACTCTGAGGAGCTTAACCTGTAATGCAAGACTCATATCCCCTATCTCATCGAGAAATATTGTCCCCTTATCCGCCACCTCAAACTTCCCATGCTTGGTATTATATGCACCGGTGAAGGCACCCTTTTCATAGCCAAAAAGCTCGCTCTCTAAAAGATTCTCTGGTATTGCCCCACAGTTTACTATAACAATAGGATTATCCTTCCTTAATGAATTATAATGGATTGCCTTTGCAACAAGCTCCTTGCCCACCCCACTTTCACCTGTTATAAGGGTTGTGACATTACTATCAGCCACCTTTTCTATTAGCTCGAAGACCCTCTGCATCCCGAGGCTTACACCTATGATATTATCAAACCTATATTTTTCCTTCAGGCAGTCCTTTAATAATGCATTCTCGAGTAGCAATCTGCTCTGGGAAAACCTCTTCATAAGGTTTGCCTTTGTAGACAGGCCCTTGTTGAAGTTCTCGCTCTTTAATAGGTTATAATAATACATGGCTGATTCAACAGTGGACAGTATATCCTCTAATTTAAAAGGCTTTAGTATATAATCAAAGGCACCGCACCTCATGGCATTTATTGCACTATCCATAGTCCCATATCCTGTTATTACAATCCCCAGGATATCTAGGTATTCCCTCTGTATATAGCTTATTAATTGCAAACCATCAATCCTGGGCATGGAAAGGTCTGTTATAAGTATCTGGTATGACCCTGTCTTCAGCGCAGATAAGGCATCCTTGCTATCAAGAAAGGGGTCTACCTCATAACCATTGTCCCTTAAGAATTCTGTTAGAAGCATTAATATACTCTCTTCATCATCAACAATGATAATACTGCCTTTTTTTGTCTCCTTATCACCTGTTATATCCATTTTATCTGATTAAAGATTAAAAGATTTTAGAAATTTTGTAAAGTGGTTTAGACCTATAAAGGTTTAACCAAAAGGTTTAACTTTTGCCTTGGTTCTCCGATAATAATTTTACGAGGATGGATAATGGGGATCAGATTTTTAAAAGAGATAATCAGCATACTGATGGAAAGCAATAGCTATTTTAGGCTCACCCTCAAGGAGCGCAAAGAACTTATAGGCTATTTTCTCAGAAACATTACGTCCCCTCTTTTATCAGAGATAGATAGCCGTGACCTTAAATAATTTGGATCTCCCTATAGTCTCTAAAGATTATAATAAAACTAATTATTTTAAAAAGTTAAGAGATAAACCCTAAACATAGAACTGACTTTCTTGACATGTCAACAATTTGACAACGGAACTAAAACAAAAGGTTTTATTTTTAAATAAGAATATTTAATTGATTGGCTATCCCTGTGGACTTTTTCCCAAACCTTTACTCGAATGAAAAGTCTATATATACAATCTCCTTTTCCCCCTCACTACCATTATCGAGAGAAAAATAAAAAGGCAGTGAGATTATTGGAAGTTTTGTAATAAAATTCATCTCCACCTGTTTACCCACAATGACCATTGGGATTGCCGCGTTCAGGTTTATACCTTTTTTCTCAAACTCCTTTCTTGCCTGACCGGAGATTATATTTGTTATCTCGCCTACCGCATCTACAACATCCTGGTTTATACTATCACATTCATCGCCGATTAGTGTTTTATAGATATATTTTGCGCCTGCCTCCCTTAGACTGATTGCCACTGTCCCTTTTTTATCCCCAGCCAGCCCCATTATACCTGTGACGTCCCCTGAGGCTACACAGGTGTTTTTCAATTGAGGCTTGCCCATATCAACATTTATGCTCAGCATGGTCTTAAAAACAGTCTGGGCAGCAACAATAAACGGATTGATATACTGGACATCCATAAGATTCCTCCAAATAAAATTATTTTGTTATACGCTCTTTAGCCTTTTCAATGGCTGCCTGGAGCTTCTCAGGGGTAAAGGGCTTTACAATATAATTATCAACCCCTGATTTGATTGCCTCCATAATATTGCCCTTCTGTGCCTCTGCTGTGACCATGACAAAGGGGATCTTCTTGATATTTTCATCTGCCTTGCATGCCTTTAAAAAGTCTATACCTGTCATCTCTGGCATTATCCAATCACTTATGATGAGATCGACCTCTTCTTTCTTTAAGAGATCAAGGGCCATCTTGCCATTTTCTGCCTCTACAACACTCTCAATACCTATCTGTTTCAGGACATTTTTTATTATCTTTCTCATTGTTGAAAAATCATCCACAACAAGGACATTCATATTATACTCCTCCATAAAAAATTTAAAAAGCTGTATCTATTTTATCGTTAAAGACAAAATAAACTTAAGGGCAATCATAATTTTCTATAATTCCTTTAAATAAATGTTATAAATAATAGATAGAAAAAGTTCAATCAACAAAATAAAGAGGGCTTAATAAATTTTTAAAAAAATCGATAAAAGATTAGTCTCTAACCAGTGGGGTGCCTAAATGAAGATAATAAAAATAATATTGGTAACAGTAATCTTTTTCCTGTTAATCTTTAATGCCTCCACATCCTCCACATATGGGGATACTGAAAAAAGAGAACTGGATGTAGAGAGGGATAAGGACAAGACCGTATATATAATAGGAGGCACTACTGATTCAAGGCAGAGGGATCAGACAGAGGAGGACAGACAAAATTCATGGGATATGTTAAAAAATACAAGAATAAAGATTGATAAAAAAAGATAATGGTATAGATATTGCATTTTACTAAAGTTATGACAGATTATATCGACATGATTGACATGATTATTATGCACAACATAACCCATAGAAATAATAATATGGTAAGGATGCCACGCGCAGATCAGACAAAATTCAGCAATCTTCTCAAAAAGCATATGTCAAAAACTGAAACCAAGACAGGCCCACTGGGTCCTTTAAAAAAAATAAGCATGCAAAATAGACTTAATCCATTAATGGACATAGCAGTCAATCAAATAGAAAGGGGGGATTTTGAGACCGCCCTTGAGGTGGTCCTCAGGCACGAGGGTAAAAGGCCTGTGGGTAGCGATGGCTCAAGCAGTGAGGCCTCAAGATATGGGATTCTCCAGTCAACAGCAAGGGCAATGGGGTTTAATGGTAATATAAAGGATATCACAATAGAACAGGCAAGGGCTATATATGAAAGGCTATGGGATCAATCTGGTGCAGCCAATCTCCCAGCGCCTCTTAGCATTGTATATTTTGATACCTATGTGAACTCCCCTGCCATGGCAAAAAAACTCCTTGCAAAATCAAAAAATGATATAAACACCTTTCTCGATATGAGAGAACAGAGATATATAAAACTTGCAGAAAAAAGGCCTGATATCTTTGGTAGATACCTAAAGGGCTGGAAAAACAGGGTCAATAACCTGAGGATTATGGTGGCAGGTCTTCAGGGAAAAGGCATCGCAAAAGGAGCCTGAAATATTTAGCTTCAAAACATAGAAGGTCACCCAAGCTGGTGAACATGGAAGAGGTAGCTGGGCAGTTCAGGGTTTAGTTAGTGTTGGTATCTCAAAAAACAGGGGATTGCTATCAACTTGTTTTTAAAACGCAATTAACCCTCTGTTTCTAATTCTGTGAGGGTGTGGTAATTTAAATTAAAGATGAATCACTTTATTTTTATAAGGACCAGCAATCTATTGAATAATATAAAATCTTTCTCAAACGGGCTTTATCTGCAATGCTTACGATTATAGGTATAGCTGTAGTTATAATCTCTGTGATGGGGGGGTTTATCCTTGAGGGTGGGCCTGTCCTTGTCCTCATTCAGGTGGCAGAGTTCATGATAATAGGCGGGTCTGCCATAGGGGCATTACTTATCTCAACGCCGACCAAACTCCTGAAAAAGATAATAGACAACCTTATCAAGACGTTTAAGGGGACAAAGACAAACAAGCAGACATACCTTGACCTTTTAAAACTTCTCTATGAGATATTTAATATTATAAGGAAGGATGGGCTTATTGCCATTGAGTCACACATAGAAAGGCCATCAGAGAGTTCAGTATTTCAGAACTATCCTGCATTCTTAAAGCAGACCCATCTTATTGAGTTTATATCAGATACACTCCGCCTTGTCATTATGGGTGGTGTCCCACCCCATGAGATAGAGCTTTTGATGGATGCAGATATTGAGTTGCACCACCACGAAGGCTCAAAACCAAGTATGATACTCCAAAGGATAGGGGATTCACTGCCTGGACTTGGTATTGTGGCAGCAGTCCTTGGCATTGTCATAACCATGCAGGCAATAAACGGGCCCCCCGAGGAGATTGGCCATAAGGTAGCAGCAGCCCTTGTGGGGACATTCCTTGGCGTATTTGCCTCGTACGGTTTTATACAGCCCCTTGCCACAAACATTGAGCTCTCTAATGATGAGGATTCCCGTATATATCACGTGATTAAATCAGGCATCATATGCGCTGCCAAGGGCTTAAACCCCATACTCTCTGTGGAATTTGCCCGCAGGTCAATAACCTCTGATTTTCGGCCATCCTTTCAGGAAATGGAGGGTTATGTGAAGGGCACAAAATGAGTGATGATAGACATAATGTATCAATAAGGATTGTGGTAAAAAAGAAGGGTCATGGCGGTCATCATGGCGGCGCATGGAAGGTGGCATATGCTGACTTTGTAACAGCCATGATGGCGCTATTTATTGTCTTATGGATCGTTAGTCAGAATAACAGCATAAAACAGGCAATCGCGGCCTATTTTAAAGACCCTACTGTCTTTATAGGGGGTAGTGGGATGCACACTGGGCTGTCTGCCAACCCCCCGTCCCCTGTCCTATTCCCAAAGGATGAATTAAAATCAAATGACCAATTATTCAAAAATATTCAGGATGAGATATCAAAGATAAAACATGAGATGGTAACACTGACAGCAGAGGGCAAAAAGATAGAGCAGATGGTTTCCAAAACCCCGGGGTTTGAAAAATTCAAGGACAAGATCCAGCTAAGCGTAACAGAAGAGGGCTTGAAGATTGAGCTTATTGAGGACAAGGAGGGTCTATTTTTTGATGTGGGAAGCGCACGGCTAAAACCAGAGACAGTAAAGCTCCTTAAGATGATAGCCCAGGAGATCAGCACATTGCCAAACAAGGTTATTATTGAGGGCCATACAGACGCATTGCCCTATATAACACCAGGTTATTCAAACTGGGAGCTGAGCTCTGATAGGGCAAATGCAGCCCGAAAAGTGCTTGAGGAATCAGGTCTCCAAAAGGACCGCATTATAGGTGTTCGGGGATATGCAGACAGGGCACTTAAGCACCCAGATAGACCACTGGATTTTGCCAACAGAAGGGTAAATATTGTAGTGGCTATACCAAAGCCAAAACTCATAGAGGGCCAAAAATGAATAACGAAGATGGCTACAAGATACTCATAGTAGACGATGAGAGACTGGCAATAAATGTTATTGAGCGGCTTTTATCGCAAAACGACAACTATAAGCTATTCAGTGCCAATAATGCCCATGAAGGGCTCAGGATAGCAAAGGAAATCCGGCCAGATATCATTATAAGCGACTATTATATGCCAGAAAAAGATGGCATTGAGTTCTGTCGGGATATAAGAAATGACCCTGAGCTTGAAAATACCATATTCATCCTCCTTACAGCAGAGACCAGCGTGGATAAAAAGATAGAGGGTCTTTCAAAGGGTGTGGATGATTATATTGAAAAGAATATATCTGCAAAGATCCTTGCTGGAAAGGTAAGGGTATTTCTCAAGATAAAGACCCTCCAGAACGAACTATTAAAAGAAAGGGAAAGGCTAAGAGCTACCAATCAACAATTGGAAAGGAATATTAATGAGATGATTGCTGTCCTCTTAAAGATCCTGGAACTTAATATCCCTGATGCAAAAAAAAGGGCTGATAAGGCAAGGGATATTGCCAGGTATATAACCGAAAGGCTGGCGCTCCATGAAGAAACGCAAAAGAGGATAGTCGTTGGTGCCCAATTGCATGAGATAGGCAAGGTTGGCATACCAGAGAAAATCATAAAGTCAAGGTTTAACATGCTTACCCAGGATGAGCTGAATATATATTACCAGTTTCCCCTTATAGGCTCTTTAATAATATCCACTATCACAGGCTATGAATCCACGGCCTATGATATATACCATCAACTGGAAAACTATGATGGATCAGGCAGGCCTGATGGTATTATGAAGGATGAGATATCCCTGGGGTCAAGGATATTAAGGGTTATAGTCTTTCAGGAAGAGATGTTCATGTCAGGGAAAAACACTGATGAGATCATAGAGGGACTAAGGCTTGCGATGAACACAAAACTCGACCCTTTAATAGCATCATATGCAATCAACTATTTTATAGAAAACAGGGATAAGGGACAGGTAAGGGGCAGCAATATAGGCATAGAAGAACTGAAACCAGGGATGGTTATAGAGGAGGATGCATTCTCAGTATCCGGGGTAAAGATATTAACAAAGGGCATGCGATTGAATGAGAGGATAATAGATATTGTAAAGAATAGAAATATATCAGACCCCATTGTAGGTGGTATCTATATAACCAGACTATAAACCTTATGCTGTATCCTCTAAATCCTTTTCATTCATAGGTTATCCATTTTTGAAAAGGGGGTCTTTAGAGTGCCTTTTACAGATATTTCTTACTCAAAGTCTATCTTTATTATGCCCTGATTATACACTAACCGGCTTTATGCCCCAGATCTTCTCTGCATATTCCCTTATAGAACGGTCACTGGAGAATCTCCCTGAGCGGGCAATGTTGAGTATAGCCATCCTTGTCCACTGTTCCCTATCCAGGTATGTCCTGTTCACCCTCTCCTGACATGCGATATAAGACTCATAATCAGCAAGAACAAAATACTCATCCCTGCCTAAAAGGGCCTCGATTATGGGCTGAAAAAGCCTTGGCTGAGCTGGCGAAAAATAGCCATCTTTTATCTGGTCTATTGCCTTTCTCAGTTCCTGGTTCTTTTCATAATATACCCTGGGGTTATAACTTTGCCTCATATTGAGGATCTCACAGGCTGTAAGACCAAATGAAAAAAAGTTTTCCTCACCCACTTCATTGCGTATCTCTATGTTCGCACCATCAAGGGTTCCAATGGTCAGTGCGCCATTTAGTGCAAACTTCATATTGCCTGTCCCCGATGCCTCATAGCCTGCTGTGGATATCTGTTCAGAGAGTTCTGCTGCCGGGATAATCCTCTGGGCAAGGGTAACGCTATAATTCGGCACAAATACCACCTGGATCTTATTCTTTATCCACTCATTCCCATCAATAATCATCTTTATGTTGTGGATAAGTTTTATTATGAGCTTACATAGAAAATAGCCTGGTGCCGCCTTGCCTGAAAACAGAAAGGTCCGGGGGACAAAATTCTCCCCAGTCCTACCCTCCCTTATCCTGTTGTAGGTTGTGATAATGTGGAGGACATTCAAAAGCTGCCTCTTGTATTCATGAAAACGCTTTATCTGACAGTCAAGGAGAAAGTCTTTCTGCAACCCCATCTGACAGGTAGTCATAAGACACCTTGACAGGTCTTCCTTATTTGATTCCTTAATCTTTCTAAACTGTTCGCAGAATTCGGCATCATCTACAAACTGTTCGAGTCTTCTTATATCATCTAAGTCTTTTGTCCATTTATCACCTATAACCTCAGTAATCAGCCCTGCGAGGTTAGGGTTTGATTCAAGGAGCCAGCGCCTCTGGGTAATGCCGTTTGTTATACTCACAAACCACTCGGGTGCCAGTTCATAAAAATCCTTAAATACCACATCCTTTAATATGTTTGTATGGAGTTCAGATACCCCGTTTATCTTATGACTGCCCACAATCGCAAGCCTTGCCATATGGACAATACCGCCTGGTCCTGGACCGCCTGTGATAATCCCCATCTTGCTTTTCACATCCTGTTTTTCAGGAAATCTCTCCTGCACCTGAACCATAAACCTTCTATCTATCTCTTGGATAATCTGGAGGTGACGGGGGAGAAGCCTTGCAAAAAGGCTCTCAGACCATATCTCAAGCGCCTCAGGCAGGACTGTGTGGTTTGTATATGCAAAGGTCTTTCTGGTAATCTCCCAGGCGTAATCCCATGGCAAATTCTCTTCATCCACAAGTATCCTCATTAATTCCGCTATGGCAATAGAGGGATGTGTGTCGTTGAGCTGAATAGCCACCTTCTCAGGTAGGTTTCGATATGTCCTGTATGTCTTTTTGTATCTTCTTAGGATGTCTCTTAGGGTAGCGCTTGCAAAAAAATATTGCTGCTTGAGTCTGAGCTCCTTTCCTGCCATGGACTGATCATTGGGATATAGAACCTTTGAGATATTCTCACTGCTAAATTTGTCCTCAACTGCCTTTATATAATCGCCACTATTGAAGTATTCGAGGTTAAATTCCCTTGTCGCCTTTGCAGCCCAGAGACGAAGCGTATTAACTGTATTGTTTCTGAACCCAGGGACAGGATAATCATATGCCATTGCCATAACATCCTCTGTATCGGCCCAATCCATCCTGTATTTCCCGTCTGCGGCCTGGATGGTCTTTACCCTGCCATAAAACTTCACAGGGTAGAGGAGTTCTGGTCTCGGGAACTCCCAGGGATTCCCATATCTCAACCAGCTATCGGGTGATTCAACCTGATAGCCATCCCTTATGCTCTGGATAAAAATACCATATTCATACCTTATGCCATATCCATAACCAGGATATTGTAATGTAGCAAGGGAATCAAGGAAACACGCGGCAAGCCTACCAAGCCCCCCGTTGCCCAGGCCTGCATCCCACTCATGCTCCAGTGCCTCCTCAAAGGTAATACCAAGGATATCCACTGCCTGACTATATTCATCTGCCATATTAAGACTAAGGACATAACTTTTTAAAAGCCTGCCCAGTAGAAACTCAAGGGAGAGATAATAGACCCTTTTTGTCCCCACGCTATAATACTGCTGCTGGGTCTGTATCCATCGCTTTGCCAGTGCCTGCCTAACACTCAAGACTACAGATTCAAATTTATCCCTTGATGTGGCTGAATAAAGGTCCTTGGCAAGCCCACGGACAAGGTTTTCCATGAGACTTTTATACAGGCTTTCAAGATTCTCGATCATACTTAAAGACCTTTCTATATAGTTATCGTTATATTGTGTAATGTCATAATATTAAATATGGCTTATAAAATGCAAGAAAAAACAAAAAAAATTTTAAAACCCTTATAAAATCTTGTGAAGGTCTTTATGCCCAACCTTAAATAAAGCTCACAACATTATGCATTCATCAGTAGCACATGATTTAATGAAATATTGACACAGCTCAATATGGATGTTAGGTTTTCAGCTAAAATTTTACGACATTGGATTATCTTATTAAAATTTCATCCATATGGCCAGGAAGGGGACAAGATAGCTTGATGCTATCATCAGCAGAACCTGTAAAAACAGAATATGCAATGGAAAATGAATTGACAGGTTTGTGCATTATGCTGCTTGACCAGCTCAGCTATTATACATATAAATATTTTTTTGGGCATGAAGTTGGGTTAAAGCACAAATCCTGTATGGGGTTATGGAACATCCGCTATAGTGGGCATTCAATGAAGGATTGGGCAACAGATTGTTGACCTTTGTTCTGGTTCCTCGGCAATGTTTACTCACGGGTGGGGAAGAGTTGAAATTCCCCATTTTCGATTATCTTTAACACTATATCCACTACTGCGGCATCATACTTTGTCCCTCTTCCATCTTTGATTTCCTTTAGCACCTCATCTTTACCTCTGGCAGGTCTATAAGGTCGGTGAGAGTTCATTGCCTCCACAACATCACAGACGCTAAGAATGCGAACCTCCAGGCTCAGCTTTTCGCCTTTAATACCATGGGGATAGCCTGAACCATCTAATCGTTCGTGGTGATGCACAGCTATATCTGCTATGGGCCAGGGGAGGTCAGTGTCTTTTAATATCTCGTAGCCTCGTTTGGTATGTGAACGAAGGAGCATCCATTCCTCATCAGTGAGTTTGCCAGACTTGCTGAGGATGGTCTCTGGTGTAGAGATCTTGCCAATATCGTGGAGCAGGCCACCTATATGGAGCCCTATAAGTCTATTTTTATCCAACCCCATCTTTTCACCTACAAGATGAGCCAGCTCTGCCACCCTTCGTTGATGTTCTGCTGTGTAAGGGTCTCGGGATGCCATGGCACGGGAAACCGTCTGTGCCAGGTCGATAAAGGAATGCACGAGTTGTAGCTGCACCTTTTTGCGTTCCCGCCGTACCCCTGCCTCACGTAACTCTCGCTGGACAGCAGGAACCAATCGTGCCAGATTGCCCTTTATAATAAAATCATGGACCCCTGTCTTCATCAATTCCACCGCGGTCTCTTCGCCAATAGCACCGGATACGAGGATAAAGGGTAGATCAAGGTCGGCCTCCTTAAATATCTCTAAGGCAGCAAAGGCGCTAAAGTGAGGCATGGTATAATCACAGAGGATGATATCCCATCGCTGCCTGGCTAAGGCAGACCGCATAGCCTCAGCCGTGTCTACCCGCTCTGAGGTTACCTTGTATCCGCCCCGCTCCAGTTCATGCAAAAGCATCAAGGCATCATCTTCTGAATCGTCGATAATCAGCGCAGTGAGTGGTGTGTCCATCTATGGGGTTCTCTGCCTCGGCGGGAGTTCGTTTAGGATGAGCCAGTACAGCTTCAGTTGATGCACTGCCTCTATAAATTGTGCAAAGTCTACGGGTTTGCGAATATAGCTGTTGGCGCCCAACCTGTAACCATTAAGCAGGTCTTGCTCCTCCCTGGACGAGGTAAGAATAACGACAGGGATAAACTTCGTCCGCTCATCAGCACGCATATATCGCAATACCTCTAAACCATCTATTTTTGGCAGCTTTAAATCCAACATAACGACTGTGGGCATAATGCTTAAGTCACGACCGGCATAGGCACCGGTTCCAAAGAGATAATCCAGCGCCTCTACCCCATCACGAACCACCACTATCTCGTTCAAGATGTTGCCTTTCTTCAGCGCCCGCACGGTCAATTCCACGTCGTCGGGATTATCCTCTACTAATAGGATAATCTTCTTATCCATATTGTCCCCTCCTTATGATTTAAGTGTAAAATAAAAGGTGGCGCCCCTTTCCACCTCTCCCTCAGCCCATACACTGCCGCCATGACGATAGATGATGCGCTGCACTGTAGCCAGACCAATACCTGTGCCATCAAATTCATTTGACCCATGCAGGCGTTGAAAAGGGGTAAAGAGTTTATTGGCATAGGCCATGTCAAAGCCTGCACCATCATCGCGCACAAAATAGACCGTCCTGCCATCCTGCTCTGTGATGCCAAATTCTATCCTGGCGCGTGGATGTTTTGAGGTAAACTTCCAGGCATTGCCTAAGAGGTTTTCTAAAACCACCCGAAGTAGAGACCTATCCCCTGCCACAGATACCTCCCTGGCGATGATAAACTCCACTGCACGCCCTGGCGCCGTCTCCTTAAGCGCTGCTGCAATGGAATGTGCCATGACAGATAAGTCCACCCACTCATAGCGGATCTCAACCCGGGTCACACGGGATAGTTTCAGCAGATCGTCAATAAGCTCTCCCATGTGCTGGGTGGCAGCGCACACACGGCGAAGGTAGTCCCTGGCCTTGTTGTCCAGACTGTCTCCATAGTCCTCAAGCAGTATCCGGCTGAAGCCCGCAATACTCCTTAAAGGGGCACGGAGGTCGTGGGAGACAGAGTAACTGAATGCCTCCAGTTCCTTGTTGACCTGTTCCAGCTCTATTCGTGTCTTGGTATCGGTGGTATCAGCAACGGTTATCAGTGTAGCTGGTTTCCCGTTGTAATCCACTACCGCATTGCTAACGAGGGCATATAAGACACTACCATCTTTCTTCAGCAGTCGAACCTCGTAGGTATCGGGCTCATTTTCTCCTGCCTGCCTTCTTCGAGCCCTTGTCATAATGAGGTCGCGCTCGTCAGGATGAACCCTCTCGACAATCGTTAAGCCAGCAATCTCTGCCAGGGTATAGCCAAGCATATCTGCAAATCTTTCATTGGCAAAGATAAATCTGCTATCCTGGTGAATGGCAATACCAACCAGGGCATGGTCAACAAGGGTTCGGTATTTCTCCTCTGACCGTCGTAGATTGAGCATCATCTTTTTGTATTCACGCATATCATAGCCAGTAATTACTACCCCTACAGGCTCTTCAGCTCTATCCTTTACAGCTGAGGCTGAAAACAACACAGGGACTTTCTCTCCATTTTTTGCTAAATAAGTCGCACTGCGGCTACCTATCCTCCCCTGCTCAAGCACCTGCCTAAGAAGGGCATTGCCATCAGTCGCTTTTGCGGTGACGATTGAGCTAACTTCCTTATTAACCAGCTCTTTGGCTGTATAGCCTAATATATTCAAGGTCGCCCTATTTACCTTGGTAATCCTGCCATCCATGCCTACCAGTATTAATGAGTCGGTCATGGTGGCTAGTATATTTTCGGCAGCAACGCTGGGGGTAAGGGTCATCAACCCGTATCTTGTTATGGCACAAACCAACCCCCATGCCCAGATAAGGATAATAAGGCATGCCACGGGAGGCACAAAATTGATTTTCAACACAGGGAATATTACATCCGTCATGGAGCCCAGGATAAGGGCAATAATGGGGGTAAGATAGAGTAACCTTGCCTGTTTTTTTTCATAGAATTTTTTGGTTTTTTGTTCAAAATTATAGGCCAAGTAGATACAGGCACAACTTATGAGGAGTTAATAGACAGAGAAAAAAAGCGTTGGCGCTGGGCCTGCCCAGACAGTATCCCATCCATAGGGTTGTCTAATAAAGTCAATAATAAGGTAGCCTGCCCAGTGCAGATAGATAAAGAATGCGGCAGCAAGTAGACATAGGATGATGAATATTCGGTTTCTCAGCAATCGGTCATTTCTCGTGAATGCCAGGTAAAACCAGAAGAGAAAGACAGGGAAACTACACCATCCAAAAGAGGCCATATTCATCCATAACATAGCGTTGCTGGCAGAGGTGGCAGCATGGAAGAATACCTCACCGAGGGTCCACACGGCAAACGGGGCTATGGCCAGGGCACATAGTCTGTTGAGCAGTGCCTTTGGGTCTTTGTGAAGCACAAAGCCAATCAACGACACATAGGCTGTAAGCGCTAAAAGATGAACCAGGACATTAATTAATTAATTAATTAATTGCAGGGTATTCATATACAATAATACATAAAGTATATTGCATTATCCCCTTTGCGTCAATCGATAGGTATCCCTGGATTGGTGTACTTCAATACGTATAGCTCATGCCAGCAGTAATGACATGGGCAAAGTTACTATAGGTGCCCTTAAGCCCTGTAATGCTCCGGGAGGAGTTAATCTTCTTAAAAAACGCTGCCTGATATGCCATATCAATCTTGATATGGTCTATTCCGTATGTTATACCTCCCATAAGTATATGGCATGTGCTATTAGGAAGGTCAGGCCCTACAGTTCTTTTTGGAACAGGGCTCTTATCATACATATAACCCGCCCTAACCTCAAGGGGTTTGCTGAGACGATAGTTTGCCCCAAGGGCAATGCTTGGTGTATTAACCCAGTCTTTGCGGTAAAACTGTTGTGCCATACCATTCTTGAACTTTACCTTATAGTAATCGAAGGAGGACCATCCTGTATAAAGGAGATCCCCTTCAATGGTAAGTTCTTTGTATTGTTTTACAATACCAAAGACAAAGATAGAGGGCATGGTCAATCTTGTTGAGCCATGGGTGTGAAACCCGATGGGGGCAGGGGCATAATGCCTTGCCGTCCCTTCATAGAGCATATCAACGGCACTTCTATAGGTAAGCGCCACTGTATAATCCTTCGGAAGTCTAAGGGTCATGGCTGCATTATAACCAAAACCATCGGCGTCACCAGTCAATTTAGTATAACCATCAGGCAATCCCAAAAGGCTTAGGTCTGTTGCACCTTTCATTGCCACAGAGCTTTTGACGTAAGATATACCAAGGCCAAGGGAGATAAAATCATTAAGTCTGTAAGCAATAACAGGATTGATGTAGGTGGCCTTAACCTCAGTAAAGGTCCCAACATATCGTCCTGTCCATCCCCTGGGCCACTCTATCGATAGACCAAAAGGGGTAAATATGCCGAGGCCATAGGAGAGGTCACCCCTTGTATATTTAACAAACATATTCGGAAGATGATGGGTTTTTGATTTTGCATTAAACCTCTGGCCTGTTGTGGCATCCCTGAAGTAGGTGCTTGGCATGATTATTGTGTCGCCAAGCGATGCAGCAAAACCCTTCTGATAAGGAAGGAGGGATGGGTTGTAAAAAACAGCTGAGGCATTATCTATAGAGGCGCTAACCGCCGTCCCCATACCACCTGCCTTTGCATCTTGGCTGTAAATGAGAAATGCGCCTGCATAAAGGGGCATAGGGATAAAATAAAAGACGAGGCAAAGGAGGATTTTATACACGATGGTATGCATGCCACATTATTTCAAATGCATAGAACCTTTGTCAGCAAAAAAGACCTTGCCGGCAAGTGCCTCTGGGCATATACAGGGTCTTACTTCATAAGTTCAAGCATATCCCTTATTGCCCTATCAAGCCCCACAAATACCGCCCGGGCAATGATAGAGTGCCCTATGCTCAGTTCATCTATCTCAGGGATTGAGGCTATTGCCTTTACGTTATGATAATGAAGACCATGCCCTGCATTGACCCCAAGCCCAAGTTCCTTTCCTTTTTTTGCTGCCTCCATCACCTTTTTAAACTCTTCATCCCTCTCTCTATCATAGATGGTACCACTGTACCTGCCAGTATGGATCTCTATCATATCTGCACACAGCTTGTTTGCAGCCAGAACCTGTCTCTCCTCAGGGTCTATAAACATACTCACCTTTATCCCCTTTTCTCTTACCCTCTCAACCACCTTTTTTAGTCTTTCAGAGAGGGAGACCACATCAAGCCCCCCCTCTGTGGTAAGCTCTTCCCTCTTTTCAGGGACAAGGGTTATCATATCTGGCATGACATCCCTTGCAATCCCTACCATCTCATCTGTGGCAGCCATCTCAAGATTGAGTTTTGTCCTCACTACCTCCCTTAATATCCTTAAGTCCCTATCTTTTATGTGTCGTCTATCCTCCCGAAGATGAATTATTATCCCAGATGCACCTGCCATCTCTGCAATCCCTGCTGCATACACCGGGTCCGGAAAGTAAGTTCCCCTCGCCTCCCTTATTGTTGCCACATGATCGATATTCACCATTAATTCTGGCATATTATCCCTCCCTTGTTGTTAAGATTACATCCTCTTTAGAATAACCCTTATTGTGTCCGGTCTTATCCTCCTTACAATCATCCCTTTTGTGTCAAATCCTACGTCAATCTCTTCCACTTCATGTAAAAAATTGCTGTCAATAATTTGCGTCTCTATAGTTTCTCTATTACGAAGAGACTCCTTTGAGCCCTCTACTAATACATACTGGGGAGACCATGATTTGATCCTGTAGATCCCTACCCACTTTTTATCAAGTTTTACAATGGGCTTCATCCTTTTTTCAATAACCCCATCCACATCTACATTGATGTAATCTGGTTTTATTGTCTCTACCTTTATGCCATGGGGAAGGTTAATGTTATCCCGTGAGATATTCAGCACATACCTGCCTTCTTTTATGCTACCAAGATTCAATATTATCTTTATATCCCTCAATCTCATGCCTTTCATAACTGAGACAGGTCCGCTTATGGACAATAATACATGATCAGGCTCAATGTTTTTAACTATGTATTGTTTTGCGACATTTTCAAAGGTTACAGGGATAGACACGGTCATCTTTGTATCCCCTGTATAGGATACGGCAAACCAGAACAGGATGGCAAGGATAAGGGCTAATAGTTTTAGCCTTATATCTTTTAGAAGATATTTAGTAAGAATATTCACTTCCTCGTCCTCAATAACTCTTTTAATGAAGTTTTCAGTGATTCACCGTTTAGCCTTGTATATAGCTCTCCTTTGTAGGCATAGGATATATGACCTCTTTCCTCTGATACTACAATAGCTACTGCATCTGTAATCTCTGATATGCCTATAGCTGCCCTGTGTCGTGTCCCAAATGCCTTATCAATATCCTCTCTCTGGGTGAGGGGAAGGATACAGCCTGCTGCCCTGATTCTGCCTTCTCTGATTATTGTAGCGCCATCATGAAGTGGCGAGCCAGTATGAAATATGCTCAGCAGAAGCTCTGTATTTACCTCAGCGTCGAGCCTTATCCCTATCTCCATGAACTCCTCCAGCCCTACATCCCTTTCTATTACAATAAGCGCCCCTATCTTTCTGGTGCTCATGATAACACATGCATTTACAAGGTTGTCATAAAACATAGTCTCTTCAAGATATGTAATCCTTCTTAAGAAAGGACTCCTACCCAGGGCAAGGAGCATCCTCCTGATATCATCCTGAAATATAACCACCACTATGATTATGAGTGAACCCACAAAATTGCCAAGTATCCAATTAAGGGTAAAGAGTTCAAGTTTTTTTGACAGATAGAATACAAACAGGACCATGATGAGGCCAACGATAAGCTGCATTGCCCTTGTTCCCTTAATGAATATAAGAATCCTGTATATGATGAATGATACCACTAATATATCGAGGATATCCTGCCACCTGAGAGTGTCTATCATGACCTCATCACCGCATCCACAAGTCTTAATACCCTTGACGCCTTTTTTACATCATGGACCCTTATTATATCTGCACCATTCCACAGAGATATTGCTATGCTTGCCAGTGTCCCATCAATCCTTTCATTGAGCTCACAGTCTGTGACTGTTCCTATAAAGGATTTCATTGAGGTACCTATAAGGAGGGGCATCCCCAATTCCTTAAATACCCGGAGCTCTTTTATAATCCTTAGATTATCCTCTACCCTCTTGCCAAACCCTATCCCTGGGTCGAGTATTATTTTTTTATCATCCATACCCCTTGACCTAGCAAATTCTATCCTTTCTGAGAAATAGCTCTTTATCTCAGATATTACATCATCATAATAAGGATTTTTCTGCATGTTTCGGGGCGTTCCCTTTATGTGCATTATTACAGCGTAGGCGCCAAGCCTGGCTATTGTCTCTGCCATTTTATCATCAAAGCCAAGACCGCTTATGTCATTCACGATCTCAGCCCCGGCATTACAGGCCTTCTCTGCCACCTCTGATCTGTAGGTATCTATGGATATTGCAATATTAGACCTTGACCTAATAGCCTCTATAACAGGGACAACCCTTTTAAGCTCCTCACAGACATCAACAGGCTCTGAAAATGGTCTTGTGGATTCCCCGCCCACATCAATAATATCTGCACCATCTTCAACCATCCTGAGGGCATGCTGCAATGCCTCATCTTTTTTCAGATACCTACCACCATCAAAGAAGGAGTCAGGCGTTACATTCAAAATCCCCATTATAAGGGGTCTGCCTTTATGCAGTAGCCCCCTTTTCACCTGCTGTTTCCCTTATGATGTTATCAATCTCCTGACCGTCTAGTGATTCCTTATCAAGTAGCCTATTAGCTATTGCATGGAGGGTTTCAATATTACCTGTCAATATATCTCGAGCCCTTTCAAGGCAGCTATTAACTATGTTCCGTAATTCTTCATCTATCTTCTGGGCTGTCTTCTCGCTGAAATCTCGGTGTCTTGTAATCTCCTTTCCAAGAAAGATGTGCTCTTCATTCCTCCCATAGCTTAGGGGTCCCAGCCTGGCACTCATACCCCATTCACACACCATCTTTCTTGCTATCTCTGTAGCGCGCTCAATATCATTGCCTGCACCGGTTGTCTCATGATTCAGAACAAGCTCCTCGGCAACCCTGCCACCCAGGAGGATGGTTATATTGTCAAGGAGATATTCCTTTGAATATGTGTGTCTTTCATCTATGGGCAATTGTTGGGTAACACCGAGCGCCCTACCCCTCGGGATTATGGTTACCTTATGAATCGGGTCTGCATTGGGTATCATCTTTGCAACAAGGGCATGACCTGCCTCATGGTATGCCGCATTTTTACGCTCCTGGAGGGGGATGATCATGCTCCGCCTCTCAACACCCATGAGCACCTTATCCTTGGCATGTTCAAAATCTTCCATCTCAATGGCTTTTTTTGCCCTTCTTGCAGCAATTAGGGCTGCCTCATTCACAAGATTTTCCAGGTCAGCCCCTGAAAAACCTGGTGTCCCCCTGGCGATAATAGAAAGGTCTACATTATCATCAAGGATTGTCCTTCTTGTATGGACCTTAAGGATTGCCTCCCTACCCTTTACATCAGGTGTGGATACCACCACCTGTCTATCAAACCTGCCTGGCCTAAGTAGTGCAGGGTCTAAAACATCGGGTCTGTTTGTGGCAGACATGACAATGACACCCTCATTGGATTCGAATCCGTCCATCTCCACGAGCAACTGGTTTAGGGTCTGTTCCCTCTCATCATGGCCACCACCAAGACCGGCGCCCCTGTGCCTGCCTACAGCATCTATCTCATCTATAAATATGATGCATGGTGCGTTCTTCTTCCCCTGATTGAAGAGATCCCGAACGCGGGATGCACCAACACCCACAAACATCTCCACAAAATCTGAACCGCTTATGGAGAAGAACGGAACATTTGCCTCACCTGCTATTGCCTTTGCAAGGAGTGTCTTACCTGTCCCAGGGGGACCAACCAGCAGAACACCCTTTGGTATCCTCCCGCCTAATTTTGTGAACTTTTTAGGGTCTGTCAAAAACTCTATAATCTCCTGGAGTTCCTCTTTTGCCTCATCAACGCCTGCCACATCCTTGAATGTCACCTTATTCTCTTTATTAGTAAAGAGCCTTGCCCTGCTTTTACCAAATGCCATTGCCTTGCCGCCCCCTGCCTGCATCTGCCTCATAAAAAATATCCATACGCCTATAAGAAGCAGCATGGGGAACCACGATATAAATATATTCTGCCAGAAACCTGATTCCTCATCAGGCTTTGCATGGATCTTTACGTTGTGCTCTCTGAGAATCTTTATCAACTCCGGGTCATCAGGTGCATAACTCTTGAATTCTTTTCCGTCCTTATATATCCCATATATATTCCTTCCCTGAATTGTTACGGAGAGTATATTATTAGACCTTACCGCCTCCACAAAATCGCTGAATATGACCTGTTCGTATGTCTTTTTGGGTTTATAGTATATGTTGAACAAAAACAACCCGAGAAGAACTATGAAGAGCCATATAAAGATATTCTTGTGCACAGGATTTATATTAGAATTTTTCGCCATTGAAGTTTTTTTACCATAGAAAGCCTTTATTTTTCAATATATATTCGTTTTAGAATAAAAATTGACAAATATTGCATTGTGGTCTATCATAATTTATATGGCAGAGATAAGAAAAGACCCTGTTTCAGGCAACTGGTGTGTAGTAGGATATACATTTCTCAAGAATACATTCGTTGGTATATGTCCATTCTGTCCTGGCAACGAGGGTATGACACCTCCTGTTATCAAAGAGATCAAGAATAAGGATGGGTCATGGGCTGTCCGCTGTTTTCCTGCCTCCAATCCCATATTTATTATTGAGGCAGGGGAAAACAAGAAGGCTGAAGGTCTCTATGATAAAATGGATAATGTAGGTGCCCATGAGATTATTGTAGAAAACCCTGTTCATAACAAGACCATGTCCAGTTTCACTATAGAGGACTATAAGGTTCTCCTCGAACTATATCTATACAGGATTACTGACCTTAAAAAGGACAAGAGATTTAAATACATCCTCATATTTAAAAATCACGGGGAGCTTGCTGGCTCATATATCTTTCATCCCCACTCCCATGCCCTTGCCACACCCATAATACCCCAAAGATTAGAGCTCGAGCTCTATCATTCAAAACTCCATTTTCAAAAAAAGGATAGATGTCTTTTCTGCGATATAGTATCCCAAGAGATAAGGCAGAACAAAAGAGTGGTGAGCATCAACAACAGCTTTATAGCCTTCTGTCCCTTTGCATCGAGGTTCCCCTTTGAGGTCTGGATTATGCCGCGATTCCACAGCGCCCATTTTGAACATCTCAACGAGGATGCCATAAAAATGGAGTTCATATCAATAATGTTGGGGGTTATGAAGAGAATAGAGAGATTAACCAATGCCTATACTATTGTTATCCACACCTCTCCTAATATAAGAACCTTTCAGGGCCAATTTGATAACCTGCTGATTGATGACCATTTCCACTGGCATATAGAGATACTGCCGAGGGATCAGCGTTCCTCAAAATACAAAAGAGAGGACGAATTCTATGTAGTTCCCACCACGCCAGAGGAATCCGCAGGTATATTGAGGTCAGAAAGGGTTTAGGTGCATAATATGAATAGGATATCTTTAGTTTGTTTTCAATGTGTTTCTTGTCCTTTCAGCTACAATGATTGCCTCTGGCATAATGGCAATAAGGGATGTATATAGCAGGAAAAGGCTATTCGCGGTTCATTTATCCTCGCCATAAACGATAAAACATTTTAAAGAAATCTCTTGACATATTAATCCACTAAATATAGTATATATATTTAGTAATCATACTAAATATAGGGGTATAAAATATATCAGGGGGACATATGGAGACAACAGACCTAAATCTTTTTGTAAGGACATCTGAAGAGACATTGTCTGACTGGAGCAGAGACAGGATAGTCCATGCCCTTCGAAAAGAGACGCTCATTGATGAAGAGACAGCAGAGGAGATAAGTAAAGAGGTAGAACAGACTATAAGAAAATCAGGAGTCAGAATGGTTACAGCGCCCCTGGTAAGGGAGCTTGTCAATGCAAAACTCATTGAAAAGGGCCTGGAGACAGCAAGAAAGATGCATACAAGGCTTGGTATGCCAATCTACGATGTAGATAGTCTCATACTACATCCCAATAAGGAGAATGCCAATGTTCCCCATGGACCAGAGGCAACGAACCTTACCCTTGCCGAGAGGATCAAAAAGGAGTATGCCCTTTTATCAGTGTTTTCTCAGGACGTTGCCGATGCCCACATGAATGGCGATATCCACCTCCACGACTTAGGTTTCATAGATAGGCCTTACTGCAGCGGTCAATCCCTTGAATATATAAAAAGATTTGGCCTTAACCTGCCTCACTCATTATCCATGGCAAAACCAGCAAAACATCCAGAGGTGCTTCTTGCCCATCTCATAAAGTTTGCTGCAGCACTTCAGAGTAATTTCGCCGGTGCCATAGGATGGGATGCAATAAACATATTCTTTGCCCCATACCTTGAGGGCATGGACGACAATGACGTGAAACAGCTCGCCCAGATGCTCATCTTTGAGTTCTCCCAGCAGGCTGTTGCCAGGGGAGGTCAGGCAATATTCTCAGACATAAACCTCTACTGGGAGGTGCCAAAACATTTTGAAAATACCCCTGCCATAGGCCCTGGTGGTACATACACTGGAAAGACTTACGGTGAATATGAAAAAGAGGCACAAAGGTTTGTCTGGAAGCTCTTTGAGGTATATAAAGAGGGTGATGGTGCAGACAGGCCCTTCTTCTTCCCAAAACCCATAGTCCATATTACAGAAAAATTCTTCAGGACAGAGGGGTGGCAGGATTTTCTTTATCATATATGCGATGTAGCATCCGACAAAGGTAATACCTACTTTGTGTTTGATAGGGGAGAGACAGCAAAGATATCTGAATGCTGTAGGCTCAGCTTTAAGCTTGAGGAAAGGGACCTCCGGGATGCGAAAGAGCCATGGAGGATGAGATACTGCGCCCTTCAGAATGTCTCCCTCAATCTGCCGAGGATCGCATATGTGGCAAAAGGCGATGATGCAAGGCTATTTGATCTCCTCACAGAGAGGTTCGTCCTTGCTGTGAGGGCGCACAAAGAAAAGAGAGGCTTTCTCGAGAAACTCCTTGCCCTTGGCGAGGATGGCCCATTATCCCTTCTCACCATGAAACAGGATGATATACCCTATCTCAGGTTCGACCTCGCATCACACCTAATCGGCATGGTGGGGTTAAATGAGATGGTCCAGATCCATACAGGTGAGGAACTCCACTCATCGTCAAAGGCATTGAAATTTGGGCTTAAGATTATATCCCACATGAATATTCTTACAGAAAAGATAAAAAGAAATGAGCATATAAAGGTCGTTCTTGAGCAGACACCTGCAGAAAGCACAAGCTATAGGTTTGCAAGGCTCGATCTCAGGTATTTTTCACCTCAATCTGGCAGGGTTGTAAAGGGCGATATAGCCTCAGGTGAGATATACTACACAAACTCAACCCATCTGAATGTCCACGCACCTATGAATCCCATCGAGAGGGTAACCAATGAGGGCAAATTTCACCCATTAATAGAGGCAGGCTCTATATCCCATATCTGGCTCGGCGAGGCACAGCCCACAAAAGAGGCCATTGCTGATTTTGTAATAAAGACATTCAGGTATACAAAAAATGACCAGATAGCCTTCTCCCCTGAGTTTACCACCTGTAATAGATGCCACAGGACATCAAGGGGGTTGATGGATACATGTGCATACTGCAATTCAACGGATGTGGACGGCATTACAAGAATTACCGGTTATTTCACAAAGGTATCAAGCTGGAACAAGGGAAAATTAGGGGAGTTGAAAGACAGATACAGAAACGAGGAATATTTTGGCGATACGCCGTATGCAATAAATGAATAGAAGAGGGTTTCTATGAATACTGTAAAGATCTTTTATAAAGACGACTGTCCCATGTGCCCTATGGCGAAGAGGCTCAAGGACAGCCTTATAAAACAGGAGATAGCGGTATCAGAATATGATGTGGGGACAGCAGATGGTCTTGCTGAGGCAACCTTCTACGGTGTTATGGCATTGCCTACCATTATTATTGAGGATGACACTGAAAATGAGGTGAATGGCTGGAGGGGTATGGTGCCAAAGGTCGAAGAGGTAATCAATGCAATCAAGGGATCGTAATGTCCCGATTAAGGGATTTATAGAGACAAGCTTCATTGACTGGAGGGGGCATCTTTCATCTGTGGTCTTCACAGGTGGGTGCAACTTCAGGTGCCCTTACTGTCATAACTCAGACCTTGTTCTAAGGTATAAGGAGATGGAGGATATACCCTTAGGATATATCCTCGCAAGGCTTAAAAAATTTAGAAAATGGATAGACCATATAGTTATAACAGGTGGTGAACCCACTATCCATAAGGGGGTTTACAGTTTCATAAGGGGGTTTAAAAGGCAGGGGATGTCTGTAAAACTTGATACGAATGGCTCTAATCCTGATATATTAAAAAAGCTCATGGCTGATGGGATGATAGACTATATTGCCATGGATATAAAGGGACCGCTGGAGACATACCATCGGTGGTGTGGTGTAAGGGTTGATGTAGAAAAGATAGAGGAGAGCATAAGATTGATAATGGAGGGCAATATAGACTATGAATTCAGGATGACTGTTGTCCCATTTCTCCATAAAGAAAAGGATATATATGATGCTGTCCGCTATATAACAGGGGCAAAGAGGTTCTTTATCCAGGGGTTTAAGCCAAAAAATACCCTCGACCCGTCATTTATGACCATAGAGCCTTTTCCACCTGACAAGATAAAAGAGGTCAGGGATAATGTGGCAAGATACATAACCACAAAGGATAATGCCACGGCCATCTAATCCTTCTGTCTTTTAAAACACACCCCTGCAAGTATAAGTATAAATATATAGACTGTAACAGGCCAGACGGGATGGATAACCTTGTACATCCCTGAAATAAATGAAAAAAAGAGGATTAGCACTGTCCCGGCAAGGGATAAAAAGGCATATATACTTTTTATCCCCCTGAATATCCACCCTGCAAAAACTATATAGACTATGGCACTCAGAAACACGGCGATCCATGTCACCTCTCTCAATATCTCCTTGACGAAAAAACCCAGAGCCAGGGAAATTGCCCCTATTATAAGGGTGGTGACCCTTGATACAAACAGAAGCCCCCTGTCGCTATCTATTTTTTTAAAAAGAGGGGCTATGTAGCCTTTAACAGCAAGGGTGGTGGCGCCCATTAAAAATGGTGAACCTGAGCTCATAAGGGGTGCCCACATACTCAGAAGAAAAAGCACAGCTATATATGGAGGGACAATACCAAGGAGGATGGGGAGGGCAGATATGGAGGGTATGTCAGGAAATATCTTTTTTGCAGCAATGCCGCATAATGCAGCCATGATAACAACAGGGATAGAGATGATATTCCCTATGATTATGCCCTTTTTGCCATCCCTAAGGGTCTTTGCAGAGGATGCTGTATTGATAACAGGCTGGGCAAGAACCCCAAGGGTAAAATTTATATGTGCCCATCCCAGCGCCTGGATGATACCCAGATCACCAAAGGGCTTAAAATAATGAGAATGATACAACATATGGGATAGGGCATCTGTATTAAAGATTACATACAACCCGCCTAAGAATATACCAAGAACAATAGTGCATATATGTATAAGGTTTGTGTAGGCTGTAGCAACAAAGCCCCCAAGGACATTATAGAATGTAAACACTACTGCGGTTATCACCATACCCCATTGAAAAGATATCCTCCCCTTAAGGATTACAGAGAGTATAGCGCCACCGCCAACAATCTGCATGGTAACTATCCATATGGAAAAGATAAGCTGGAGAATCCCTGCAAACTTTGCTGTCTTATTATCGTATAGACCTCCAACAACATCAAGGATAGAATAGGTCTTCTTATCTGTTACTATCCTTTCAAGAAGAAGCGCTGTTACAATCATGGCAATCCAGATACCAAGCTGAAACCAAACTGCACTGATGCCATGTATATATGACCCCTGAGCCATCCCCACAATAGAGACACCGCCAATCCATGTCCCTGCTATAAGCACAGATATAAAGGGCACAGAAAGCCCCCTTGATGCCACAAGGTATGCCTCTGATGTTCTAGATCGCCTTGTTACATAGAACCCTGTCACCCAGAGGAGGCAGATATAGCCTAAGATGGAGATAAGGTATATGCCCTCCATCATCTCTTCCTGAAGAAGGCATCTAATCTTTCTTTGAATAATGGGTCTGCAGCGAGCTCTGATACATACTGTTTTTCCTTATCAAGATGGATATCAAGTCCAAGATAGAATGAATGGTTCACCAGAGCCTTGAATCTACCTATAGTCTCCATAGGCAGTGCCTTCAGGTCTTTAATTAGCGAGAGGAGCCTTGCCTCGAGCCCCTCTTCTTCACAGACAAGGTTTATAAGCCCCAGCTCTTTTGCCTCTGTCATATCAATATTGCGGGATAGGAGATAGAGTTCATTAAATCTTTTAGCGCCAATCAGCCTTGAAAGAAATATACTTCCACCTCCATCAGGGGTTAGTCCTATCCTCCTATAACCCATATTCATCGTTGAATTTTTTGTTGCTATAGTTAAATCACATGCAAGGGCAAGCCCAATGCCGGCGCCTACTGCAACGCCCTCTATGACCGATATGGAGATGGCGTCGATCTCACGGATCATCTTAATACTCTTATGGAGCGTATCTGCCATGGCATTGATCCTTGGGCCAGGATCATGACTTTCTCTGAATTCTACAAGGTCTCCGCCAGCACAGAATGCCCCGCCTGAACCCCTTATAACAATAATTTTTGCACCGTTGCTGCGGGCTTTTTCAAGTGCCTTCAAAAGTCCAACAAGCAGGGCTGTATCCATTGCATTCTTTCTATCAGGCCTGTTAAGGGTTATGGTAAACACGTCATCATAAAAAGATTCTAATACCACATCCATATATTCTCCTTTTGACTATAAGAGTTTTAATAGCGCTTAATACAATATTGGAGAATTATAAAACATATAAGGGATGTTTTCAATGATTGTATTGAACTGCACCATTGAGATCAGGTAGGTAGGGTTTATTAAGCTATCCAGTGGTGTCGTTTAGCCATCCAGACATTTAAGGTTTCTTCAAGCCAATCCTTGATCTCGGGAACCATATAAAAGGTAGGTTTCAGAAGATTATCCTCAGGTGATATTAATCCTTCATTTACCGCGATCTTAGCCAGTGTTGTATAGGGATATATGCGGATTCCCTGGGATATCTTCAGGCTATCTAAGGGGAGGGAATCAGCAAAATTGAGACTCTCCAATACTGATTCCCTTGTCTCTCCATATCCCCCCAACATTAAAAACCCCATCTGCTGAATCCCGTATTTTCTTAGCATAAGAGATGTTGTTCTGATTTCCTCCAGGCCAAACCTTTTGTTCATATTCTTGAGTATCCTCTCGCAGCCACTTTCAAAACCCAGGCTAACCCCCCGGCAGCCTGCCTCTGCCATAAGCCCGACAAGTTCCTCATCGACCTTTCCAGGATAAACGATACCCTGCCAGTTAATATCCAAACCCTGTTGGATTATCATCCTACATATCTCTTTTGCATAGGAGGGGGGTAGATTAAAGGTATTGTCCACAAAAAAGAACCGCTGGAATCCTTGGCCTGCAAAGGCCTTCAATTCTTCAATCGCAATATGAGGGGGTCTCTTTCTAGTTATGCGGCCCTCGATTGTGGCGGTTGAGCAATAACTGCAATTCATAGGGCAGCCGCGGCGTGTCTGAAAGGGAACCCAGAGATTTCGGTCATAATCTGAGGAAAGAGACTGAACACCAGAAATGTTCAGCGCACCCAGGTCATGAATGAAGGTGCGCCTACCCTGCAAGCCGATACCTTTTATATATAGGCCAGGCATTCCACCAAGCCCCATGCCTTTCTCCAGTCTTTCCAACAACTCTGGAAAAATATACTCACCCTCGCCCTGGATGCCCATGTCTGCATCCAGATACGAAAGAACAGCATCAGGGAAGATACTGTAACCGGCACCACCTAAAATAATGGGGGCATCCGAAAGACTCCGACAATAATTGACAGTGTTTTTAACCTCCTCGAGCAGAAATTTCGGACTATGCATACTCTGATCATCTATATTTCTTACAGAGATACCGAAAACATGGGGATGAAATACATCTATCGCCTCCCTGATGGGATGCCATGATTCCTCATGGGTCATTAAATCAAGCACCCTCACATCATGCCCCTTATTTATAGTGGATGCGGCAACATAAAGCAGACCCAAAGGCATTGGTAGGATATTTATCTTTTCCGTATTGGCAGAGATTAAAAGGACTCGCATATTTTCTTTATGTAATGCACCTACATTTCTCTTTTCGGCATACATCGAGTGTGGTTCCGCTTCCTGCCATAGGATCCACAACAAGATCCCCTGGCTCTGTATATCGTTTTATCATAATTATAGATTATAAAAGCAGATGTGGCCCCTGCATATTTATTATTACCTTTTGGGTTCTTTCCATAACTTTGTTTTGGATAATCCCATAAAGTAGTAGCTTCTAGTATTGGTTTTTCATCTATTGTCTGCGGCTTTGAATATTTGATTTTATTGAAATCAAGGCCATAAAGAATATCCCCCCTTTCTATTTCCAAAACATTATCTCCATATAATTTATTTGTTCCAAAGATCATAAGGTCAAAACACTCTTTTTCTGTTTTATTAGTACAGGCAAAAATATAACCCTTCACTTTTAATCCTCTACAATTTTAAAAAATTATTAAAATTTATACACTGTAGCATATAAAAATGTCAATCTATCATCTTTTCTGGCTCCTGTCTTACTGCATCTTTGATTGTCCTAAGTTTGTAGCAATCCTTATGGCAAGACATTCATACATTACAAGTCCACCCTGATAATTTATAGCGCCTCTGCGGAGTATTCGCCACCCTGCCACCTGATATATCCCCTCTGTTTCAATCTTTTCTATAATATTGGTGGCAGACTCGAGCTGTTCCATGAGAATTGGATTCTGGGTGAGGACAATGTGTCTTATCCTGGGCCCTGCTATAATAGTGACAGGCTCAACAATAAGATTGGAAAGATCCTGGATAAGTGTCGTGTCTATGGATGGTTTTGTCTGGAGACGTATCATTCTTGCCCTTACATCAGGGCCGGTCTTACTTTTTGTAACCTCTATAAGGTCAAGGAGGTAGCGTCTCACATCGTCAAGGTCCTGGACATCAGGGAGTTTTTCAAGCTCAGGATAGGTCTGAAGTGCCTTGGCGAGTATTGATATCTCCTTAAGATAATGATTTCTCTGGTTGTCAGGCACTAGGTACATCACAATAAGGAATACAGGTTTTTTATCTGGTGCCCCATAATCTATCCCTGTTGGACTCCAGCCTACAACACACATAAGATCCTCATCATAGGGAACCCTCGCATGAGGGCATGCCCAGCCCCTGCCTATCGCGGTATTGGCAATCTGCTCCCTTTTCATTACAAGTCCCACCACATCGGTCTCTGGTGGTACCTCTGGAAATGCCTCTATGATATGCGCCAGGAACTGGAGTGCATGCGTCTTGTCGTTCTCTGGTAATTCAAATAGTCTGCCTTCTTGAAGGGCATCGAGTAGTGTATCCATACTTAATCACCTCCATATTTTTTAAAGAACCAGTTTTTCACAAGGCTTGTCAATAATATATAAAGAGCAAGGAAAAAGGCTATCCACATCCAGAATGCTGCTGGCAAGGGAACCATGCCTAAATAGTCTGCAAATGGCGAATATGGCAGCCATATGCCTATTGCCATAATAATAAAGGTGGTCGCTGCCATCTGAACCGATGCCCTGCTCTCTATAAAAGGTATCCGCTTTGTCCTGATTATGTGAACGATTAATGTCTGGGTCAACAGGGATTCGGCAAACCAAGCTGTTTGAAAGAGCCTTTCAAGGTATCCCTTTTCAAAAAGAGATGTGGCCGGATCGAGAAAGGCATTGCATTTAAAGAAAAACCACATAAGTGCAAAGGTAGCATAATCGAACATGGAGCTTATAGGCCCTATAAAAACCATAAAACGTTTGATATTACCGATATTCCACTTAAGTGGGCGGGCAACAAGCTCCTCATCCACATTATCCATGGGGATCCCTGTTTGTGAAAAATCATAGAGTAGATTATTCATAAGTATCTGAACAGGCTGCATGGGAAGGAATGGAAGTAGATAACTTGCCCCTACAACGCTAAACATATTACCAAAATTTGAGCTACTACCCATGCGTATATATTTAATTATATTGGCAAATATCCTTCTACCCTCCATGATGCCTTCTTCCAGCACAAGGAGGCTTTTTTCAAGAAGCACTATGTCGGCGGACTCCTTTGCTACATCCACAGCAGAATCCACAGATATGCCCACATCCGCTGCCTTCATGGCAGGGGCATCGTTTATCCCATCACCCATGAAACCAACTACATGCCCATTTCTTCTAAGCTCCTCGACAATCTGTTCCTTCTGAAGGGGGGTTAGTTTTACAAATATATTGTTCTCTTCTATTGTTTTTGAAAATTCGTCAGGGGAGAGGGCTGAAAGCTCTGCGCCTGTGACGAGCCTTTCCACCTCTATCCCCACATCACGACAGACCTTTTCTGTGACAAGGCCGTTGTCCCCTGTAAGAACCTTTACATCTACCCCTACTTTTTGCAAAAGTCCTATTGCCTCTGTAGCAGACACCTTCGGCGGGTCAAAAAAGGCGATATATCCCAGCAATATAAGCTCTTTTTCATCATCAGTAGTAAAAACTGTCTTTGTCCTTGGAAACTCTTTATAGGCAATACCAAGAACCCTGAAGCCATCACGATTAAGTCTTTCTACCTCCTCAAAGAGGTCAACCCTGATCATGTCAATAAGAGGGTATATCTCCTCTCCTATCTGATAACTACTGCAACATGCATAGATCTCTTCCACGGCACCCTTACAGATAAGGACGTGGTCACCTTCATAGTCAACCACAACTGACATGCGTCTTCTATGAAAGTCGAATGGCAATTCATCCACCAATCGACAATTCTGTTCTGCATCAAGGTCTTCAGCAAATTCAATCACTGCTCTGTCTATTAGATTTCTTAAGCCAGTCTGAAAGTAACTGTTGAGATAGGCATAATGAAGGACATCCTCGCTGGTATGTCCAAGTATATCAACATGCCTTTCAAGAACCACCCTGTCTTGGGTAAGGGTCCCAGTCTTATCTGTGCATAGGGTGTCAATGGCACCGAAGTTCTGAATGGAGGGCAGTCTTTTTACTATAACCTTTTTTTTTGCCATACTGAGGGCACCCTTTGCAAGATTGACCGTTACAATCATAGGGAGCATCTCTGGTGTAAGACCCACGGCAATAGATAAGCCGAATAAAAGTGCCTCTAGCCAGTTTCCCTTAGTCATGCCTACTATAAAAAAGACCCCGCAGACCATGACAACCATAAAGCGTATCATGAGCCAGGTGAAGGAGCGGACACCCTGATCAAAGCTGGTCTCTTCTCTTTTTGCAGTAAGTCTTTCTGAGATAGCACCGAATAGCGTCCTGGGACCTGTATGTATTACCACAGCCCTGGCTACGCCGCTTGTGACAGATGTGCCAAGAAAGCAGGCATTTGTCAGTTCTATGGCGGAATGGACCTTTAAATTACCGTTTCCTGGTGTTTTCTCTATAGGGAGTGATTCCCCTGTCAGGGCAGACTCACTTACAAAGAAGTCTTTAGCCCATATAATCCGCAGATCAGCCGGTATTACAGAGCCAGTCTGGAGAAGCACAATATCACCCGGGACTATCTCGGAGATCTTCACCTCTGTCTCCTTCCCGCCCCTTAAAACAAAAGCCCTTGACTGAACACGCTTGCCCAATGCCTCCACTGCACGATTTGAGCGCCTGTCCAGGATATAAGACAAACCTACGCTTAAGAGAATCATTACCGTAACTATGACTGTTGATTTCAGTTCACCAATAATAGCAGAGACAGCAGCAATTATAAGGAGCTGGACAACTAGTGGGCTTTTAAGACGTTTATATATATCAGCCCAGAAGCCAAGTTGTTTTAAATGGGAGAGCTCATTAGGACCACACTCATCAAGACGATTCTCTGCCTCTTCTGTATCAAGACCCTGGAGGTTGGTTTTCAGTTCAGCAAGGGCGTCCTGGATACTAATGGAACAAAGCCTAATCAAGCGTTCTTCGTTTTCTTTAATATTACGGTTTACAGGGGATTGAGGCCTTGTTGTATTTATAAATTTGTTTAATAGCTGTTTAGTCATAGCACACCCAACCTTTCATCTCATCCAGTTCTAAACAATTCATCTAAAGATGGATTGTTTATTTTACCGATTTAATCCTGTTTAGTGGGATCGTCATGGGGCATAAAATATATACCCAGAAACTGAAACCCCATTACTACAGGATTTCAAAAGTCAAATTAATAAATGCAAAAACCAGAGGATAGACCAGGACTGAAGTAAACCATACAAAATTCAAAAATTTTATTGGCTTGACCTCAATGGTTCACCTCTTTTTGGTCGCAATTAAAGGTGTAAACGACCAGAGGTGAACCGGCTAGATTAAGGTTAGATTAATAAAACCGATTCAGTAACCGGTCGCTTTTTCCCTTCAAGCGACCCAGGGTCATCATGTTCTTCTGAAGGGTGCTCCTGGCTTATATCCTTGCAACTATGACTGCCATCAGAGTCGCCCATATAAAATCCTCCTTATTTTTATAGGATATAAAAACCTGTATTTATTTACTACTTATACAAAACTGTTATTTTAATTTTTTCTCAGATACACTCAATATAATCAGCAGCACACTTTTCAAAAGGTCTATCTCTGAGCCCTACTAGAAACTAGTTCGGCCTCCCTTAAGAAATTTTATAAAAACTTAAAAACAATCTTGCGCTACTGTGCAGCCTATACTCGATGAATCTCGATATTTAAATGATTCAGAAAACGCCATCAATGGTCCTAATTTAGATTAATTTATACCCTTACCTATATATATCAGTCAAGAGAAATAAAATGAATTCATTAAAAGAGGAGTCTATAGCCTTTGCCTTGTAGTTTATAATTAATGATATAAACAGCCTATGAAAATATTGTGATGCCTCGTGCCCTGGCATTGGCGGACCGGTTGGTTATTTGTTCCTGTGAATAACATGTCGCCTTTTGTAAGATTGCAGAGTATAGCACATGCCTTATTGTAAGGCAGCAAAAAATTTTATCTGTTTTTTATCGGGGTATTGACAAAACAAAAAACAGGATTAAATTCTTTATAGAAATGTAAGTAATTAATATCACATAAGAAAGGAGGGATGATATATGGCAGAGCTGGCACTTTGGCAACCACTTAAGGAGATGGAGAGGATAAGAAAGGAGATGGATAATATCTGGGATACCTTCTTTGACAGGACACCCGGAAAGGGCTATGGTGTTTCAGAGTGGTTACCATCTCTCGATGTATCAGAGACTAAAAACAATTATATTGTGAACGCCGAGATCCCTGGGATTGATCCAAAAGAGGTTGAGATCTCTCTAAATGATAATATATTGACCATAAAAGGTGAGAAGAAACAGGAGAAAGAAGAGGAGAACGAAAACTACCATGTCATAGAGCGCAGCTATGGAGGTTTTACAAGGTCTCTTAGACTGCCGGGTCAGATCCAGGGAGACAAGGTAAAGGCAACATATAAAAATGGGATTCTGAAAATAACACTTCCCAAGACTGAAGAGGCAAAGAAAAAGGAGATAAAGGTAGCGGTAGAATAAAAGCCAAATCCTCTCCAATCGCTGGGGGCGCCCTTTATAAGGGCGCCTTTTTTAATGTATATTAGCCGAACTGGTTGTCCTGAAAATGAGGAAATATCCTGCCTTTATATTTTGCATTAACCCTTATATCCCCTAAAGGCATCATGGTTTATGTCTTCTATTTAAATTTATGATAGTCCTTATTCTTTTCGTATAGCAATTTCAGTCCCTTGAGGGTCAGGAATTCATCCACCTCATTTATGGTTTCTGAATTTTTATAGATAAGGCTTGAGAGCCCACCGGTTGCTATTACATATGGGTCTGTCTTAACCTCTTGTTTCATCTTTTGAACGACTCCATCAACAAGACTGGAATAACCATAGATAATGCCTGCCTGCATAGCATGGACAGTATGCTTACCTATTATGCTTTTTGGTTTTATCAGCTCCACCCTTGGCAGTTTAGACGCCCTTTCAAAGAGTGCCTCAAGGGATATTGTTATCCCTGGGACAATAGCGCCTCCTTTATATTCACCGTTCTCTGTAATATAATCAAAGGTTGTCGCGGTGCCAAAATCTACTATGATAAGTGCCCTTTTGTGTTTGTCGTAACCTGCCACAGCATTGACAATCCTATCTGCACCAAGTTCTGTGGGATTTTCATAGAGTATGGGCATGCCTGTCTTTATCCCTGGCTCCACGATTATCGGCATAATGCCAATATATTTTCTACAGACTATCTCGAAGGGTATAAGAAGAGGAGGGGCAACACAAGAGATTATGGCGCTATCTATCTCTTTGAGCTGAATCTTTTCCATGTAGAGAAGATTGTTTAAGAGTATGGCGTATTCATCAACGGTTTTATGAAGGGATGTGCTTAACCTCCAGTGGTTTACAAGTTCCCCATTATTATATACACCAAAAACTATATTTGTATTACCTATATCAATAACAAGAAGCATATTTAACCCCCAAATTTAATTAAATGCTGTATCACCGGCAATAATTCTCTTAGTCTTACCGTCTATATTTAAAAGAAGTGCACCGCTGGAATCTATACCCTCTGAGATACCCCTTAAGGTTTCGCCCATCTGATGGACCTCTATATATTTTCCCATGAGATTTGCACGAATCTCCCATAACCTGCAAATCTCATCACCACCAGCACCCCTAAATATCATATAATATTTCTCAATATTGCGAAGGAGTATACTACATACATAGGCTCTGTTAAAAACCCTGTTGGTCTCGATAAAAAGCGAGGTTGCCTTTTCTTTCAGGTCATCTCCGAGGTCACTTAAGCCCATATTTACATTAAAACCTATTCCTGCAATTACAAACCTTATGGCATCTGTCTCTGCTGATATCTCGAGCAATGTCCCACAGACCTTTCGCCCATTCATTAAGACATCGTTTGGCCATTTAAGTGATGGTGTCTTGCCGGCTACCTCTATTATTGTGTCATAGACTGCAAGACATGAAAGAAATGTTATGGGATAGATCCTTGACGGGTGCCCTGAGGGTCTTAATATAATGGAGATATATATATTTTTGCCCTTTGGGGATAACCATATCCTGTTGAGCCTGCCCTTCCCAGCCCTCTGTGATTCTGCCACAACGCAGGTGCCCTCAGGTTTTCCTGAGAGGGCAAGGTTGAAGGCGTATGTGTTGGTGGAATCAACTACATCTTTATATATTATCTCACTTCCAATGATTGTAGAATCTCTGAATCTCTCTATCTCCCACGGCAGAAGCCGATCTGGGGTATTAATCAGCCTGTATCCCCTGCCTTTTATAGAATCAATATGATAGCCCATTTTTTCGAGATTCTTCACATATTTCCATACAGCAGTCCTTGATACCCCTAATATCTCCCCAATATAATCCCCGGATACATAATCATCTTTTTTTCTTAAAAGATTGAGTGTGTCGCCTATCCTATCCATGCTCTATCCTATCGTAGTGAGAGAAAAACATGGTAAAGGATGCCCTTCCCTGGGAGAGGGAGCGTACATCAGTGGAATATCCAAACATATTCGTAAGGGGTGCATGGGCATTTATGATGGTAATCTTTTCTTTTGTGGTAAGGTTCAATATCTGACACCTTCTCGTATTTAAATCGCTTATTATGTCCCCCAAGAACTCATTGGGGGTTGTTACTGTAAGTGACATGATAGGAACAAGAAGCACAGGGCCTGCCTCAGCGCACCCTTTTCTAAATGCCTCATATGCTGCCATCTTTAATGTTAATCGGGCAAAATCAGGGTTATTAAAGGATGCGTCCTGCAACACGACCTTTATGTCTGTAAGGGGGAAGCCCCTTAAAATACCTATGCTTGATGCCTCAAGGATGCCCTCTTCCACAGCCGGGATATAGATACTGGCAGGATGTTCCTCGGCTAAAGAGGTTGTAAAGCTGATACCGGCACCCCTTGAATTTGGCGATATATCAATGGATACTGTGCCTTTATGGGTTATACTATTTATTGTTTTTTCAAAACCGTGGTCAATGCGCACCGATCTTTCAATAGTCTCCTTATAAACAACCTGGGGTTTACCTACATGGATATCTATACCAAAATCCTCTCTTATTCTCCTTACTATGACATCAAGATGAAGCTCTCCCATACCAGAGACTACTGTTTGATATGAGTCCTCGTCTGTCTTTAAAACAAATGTAGGGTCCTCCTCGGATATCCTCTGCAGCGCAAGCATCAGCTTATTCTGGTCTATATTTCTCTTTGGTTCAACTGCTATAGATATAACAGGCTGGTATATGTCTATGGGTTCGAGAAGTATTGGGCGATTTTTTGTCAGGCTGTGACCCGTTGAGGTCTCCTTGAGTCCTACTATACCCACTATCGCACCTGTCCCTGCCTCATTTATTCTTTCCCTATGATTGGCATGAATCTTATATATCCTTGAGACCCTTTCTCTTTTGTTGAGATTTACATTATATACATCGTCACCAACTTTTATCTCCCCTGAATATATCCTTATATAGACAAGCTTCCTGCCTTCGTCCATCACTACCTTGAAGGCAAGGGCGGCGAGGTCCTCTGAATTGCTTGGTTCTCTTGACTCATCCTCCCCTGTTTCTGGATTTTTTCCTCTAACAGGAGGAATATCAAGGGGAGATGGCAGATACATGACAATGGCGTCGAGGAGAGGCTGAATCCCTTTATTTCTGAGGGCAGCACCGCAGAGCACAGGCACACATCTCATGGATATGGTGTTTTCTCTTATAATTTTATTGATAAAGGATTCATCTATCTGTATGCCTTCAAGGTATAATTCCATGAAGCTGTCGTCAAGAAGGGAGAGTTTCTCAAAAAGTTTTTCCCTGTATTCATTGGCTTTATCTAAATAGGCATCGGGTATGGATATATATCTATAGGTCACCCCCAGGTCATCCTCATCCCAAACAATTGCCTGCATCTTTATCAGATCAACAACACCAAAAAAACCATCCTCAGCGCCAAGTGGTATCTGAAGTAATAAAGGATTTACATTAAATTTGTCTATAAGCATATCAGCAACATTGAAGAAGTCTGCACCTATCCTGTCAAGCTTATTGACAAATGCTATCCTTGGAACCCTGTATTTATCTGCCTGATGCCAGACAGTCTCTGACTGGGGTTCTACGCCTCCCACGCCACAGAATACAGCAATCATACCGTCGAGGACCCGAAGTGCCCTCTCAACCTCAATGGTAAAATCCACATGGCCTGGGGTATCTATAATCTGTATCTCATGGTTATCCCAATAACAGGTTGTCACAGCAGAGGCAATGGTTATGCCCCTTTCCTGTTCCTGGGGAAGATAGTCCATCGTGGCAGTGCCTTCATGGACCTCGCCTATCTTATGGGTCCTGCCTGTATAATAGAGTATTCTCTCTGTAACCGTTGTCTTTCCAGCATCGATATGGGCAGCGATCCCTATATTTCTGATCTTATGAAGTCTCTGTATCTCCTTTTTCATAGCCTTAAAGATTAGACTGTTTGCACATGGAAAGTCAATAATTATGAAAGAAGAGCTTTGAAAAGATCCTGCAATACAATTACAATTATATTAATTATGAGAGACGCATAGTTACATTTACAAACAGAACTTAAGCATTATTACTTGACTTGCAGGTTTATTTCCAGTAAAACAGAGGTCTGAATGATTAAGGTTGATGTCAAAAGATGTTTATTAGCCATAATGTTTTTTATCTTTATTGCCTTTTCAGCGTTTGGTATCCATGCCCAGACAGAGAAAAACCTACCGAAATTTATCGATCTTGGTGCAGATGGGTGCCTACCCTGTAAACTCATGAAGCCAATACTTAGGGAATTGCAGAGTGAGTATGCGGGTAGCCTTATTGTGGAGGTTATAGACATCCACAAAAACCCCTCCCTTGGAAAAAAATACAATGTTCGGTTTATACCCACCCAGATATTTTATGATAAAAATGGAAAAGAGCTATATCGTCACACAGGCTTCATGTCCAAGAAGGATATCTTAAAAACCTTTGAGAGGTTTGGGATAATCCTCAAAAAAACCCCTACAAAGAACTAATCTAAAAACAGGTTCTTTATTTTAAGCCTTTACCTCTTTTTTTAGCCAATCAAGATAATCATAACTGCCATCAGTAATCTCCACAGCGATAATCTCTGGCACCTTATAGTTGTGATGAGCCCTCACTGTCTCCTCTACCTGCCTATATAGGCCTTTTTTGCTTTTTATGAGACACAACCACTCCTCAGTAGTCTCAATCTTGCCCTCCCACCAATAAAGGCTGGTTATGGGACCAATTATCTGAACACAGGCAGCAAGCCTTCCCTCCAGGAGCACCCTTGCAATATTTTCTGCTGTATCCTTCCTGTCTGTTGTTGTGTGTATCTGGATATATTTTTCCATAGATCTTCACCCCTTTTATGCAAAAGGTTTCGTCAACTGTTTTCCATATAATTTTTTACAAGATCGTTTTCTTGACTAATTTTCCTTTTATTCTACTGTGGATGTCAAGAAATTTCCTAAAAGGAGATAGTGCAAAAACCTCATGTCAATCCAGACATCAGGTATCACAGGGCAAATATCCTTTTTGTTGCCACTAATCTAAAACATTGGCATTGCCCCGTGCCATGCCTTAAATGCTTTATAATGTAGCCGCCTGTTTTCAGGCAGTTTTGCATTCTATACAATACTTTATGATGCATAAAGGGGTTTACAGCTATCTTATTTCATAAAAGAATGGCAATAAAAGCCTTGACAGTGTTTATCAAAAAAAGGAAAATTAATGTGGCAATAAAAATTCAAGAGATTTTAAAAAAAATCTGATTATTATACTAAAATATTTTATGGGAAAAAAGGTGGAGAGAAAAAAGCTCAATAATAATAAAAATGAAAATAGTAGTTCGCCATTATCCAGTCCTCATATACACAAGATGATAATTGATAATCTGCCTATAGGGCTTATCCTCCTTGATAAAGAAGGTAATATCCAGGATTTTAACCATGTGGCAGAGGAACTGACAGGCTATACAAAGGATGAGGTTATAGGGAGGCCACACTTTCAGATAATACATGGCTCAGATGCAAAAGAATCCTGTCCTATATTTAAAGATTTATTTGAAAAACACACCGACTCTATTGCCACTGAGACAGAGTTAAAAAGAAAAAATAGTAGCATAATCAGTGTGGTTGTCGTGTCGTTTCCCCTTTATGACATCCATGGTAAGTTTGTAGGGGGTGCAGAACTTATTAGAGATATAACAAAGATAAAGAGGTTTGAAAAGGAGAGAAAAAACCTACTATCCATGTTTGCCCATGATATGAAGAACCCTATTGTTGCTACAGAGGGGTTTTTGAAAAGGCTTTTATTAGAAAAAGCCGGTTCTCTCACTGAAAAACAAAAAGATTACATAGCTATCATAGAAAGGGCAACAAAAAAACTTCAGAGACTTATCGCTGATTTTCTCGATTTTTCAAGACTCGACATAAAAGAATACAAGCCTGTGCTTTTACTCTATAACATTAAAGAAGGCATAGAAAGACAAATTGAGATGGTCAGGATAGAGGCAGAAAAAAAGGGGATTCGTATCTTTTTTGATTACAACAGGGAAGAGAGTCATATTATATACGCTGATGGGGGTATGATAGATAGGGTTTTATCGAATCTCATAGACAACGCGGTGAAATATACTGGTAGGGGGGGTATAATTACCGTTAGATTAGACTGTAAGGGTGATAGCGCCATCGTTGAGGTCATAGATACAGGCATAGGGATCCATGAAAAGGATATCCCCTATATTTTTGATGCATTCTGCAGGGTCAACAGGGATGGTGATGGTTCAGGCCTTGGGCTATCTATTGCAAGGGCTATAATAGAGGCTCATCACGGGATAATATCAGTGGATAGTCAACTAGGAAAAGGGAGCAGATTCTGGTTTTCTATCCCTAAAAATCTTAACGAGATTATACACAATGAATAGCTTAAACATAGATAACAGAGAAAGACGTGTTGAAAGAGAGGCTTAAAAATCTATTTTCTCCTGAATCTGTGGCTATCATAGGCGCATCAAACAGCTTTGACAAACTGGGGTTCCATGTGATGAAAAGCCTTGTAAAGGGTGGTTACAGGGGCTCCATTTATCCAGTAAATCCAAAGACAGATACGCTCTGGGGCATAAAGACATATCCAAATATTGAGAGTATCCCCTATGAGATAGACCTTGGTATTATCGTTGTGCCGGCGCCAATGGTCTCTTCGGTATTACACGAATGCGGCAGAAAAAAGGTAAAAGGTATAGTCCTCATCACAGCAGGGTATAAGGAGATCGAGGATGAAAAGGGGGGATTACTGGAACTGGAGATAAAAGATATAGCCAATAGATATGGGATGCCCATTATAGGCCCTAATACCTTTGGTTTTGTAAACCTTACCGATGATGTGAATGCGTCATTCACATATGAATTCTCACTCATTAAAAAAGGTGGTGTAACACTGATAAGCCAGAGTGGTGGTTTTTGCCATCTCTGTGGGTTTCTTGCCATGGAGGAGAGACTGGGGATGGCAAAGCTTATGAGCCTTGGAAACCGTGTGAATATTGATTTTCCTGAGGCTTTAAAATATTTTCTTGAGGAAGATGACTCCACAAGGGTTATAGCCCTCTATATTGAGGGCATTGATGAACCGAGAAGGCTTTTTGAGATAGTAAGACAGGGGGGATTAAAAAAGCCAGTAATCGCATTCAAGGCAGGCAAGAGTGAAAAAGGTGACAGCGCAAGCAGATTTCATACAGGGTCCCTGGCAGGCAACTATAGTATCTGGAGGGGGGCACTACGACAGTCATTTATTCTTGAGGTCACCTCAGCCGAGGAACTTATCGACACTGCAAAAACACTTGATATATGTGCATCCGCTAAGGGACCTAAGATTGCAATCCTGTCAGGTCAGGCAGGCCCTGGTATTATTGCCGCAGATGCCCTGGAAAAACATGGATTAAGGCTTTCCCGATTTTCCTCGAAGACACAGGAAAAAATCAATGAGCTCCTACCGCCTGTGGCAATTAGGACAAACCCTGTAGATATGGGCCCTGCATGGTATAGCCCTGAGACAATGCTAGATATCCTTGAGGCGGTTCTTAATGATAATGAGACCGATGGCGTTATTTTCATCGCCATGTTTGCATCGGCTAATCTAGAATTGACGAGGAGGATGGCAGGGCTTCTTAGGGAGGTCGAGGCGTTTAAAAAACCTGTTATCTGCTGTTTTACAGCACCCCCTGGCGTATGGGACGAGGACATAGAAAAGATGGATGGTCAAAAGGGTGTTGCTATTATCCATACACCAGAGAGGGCTGCAAGGGCTATGGCAAATCTGTGGAGGGCACACCTTATGATGGAGAGAGAACTATGGAGAGAATAATACTTGGCGTGGATGCCATCCATTTTCTTGAGCAGGAGGGATTTCCTGTCCTCACAAGTAGGATGGCAAAAGATGAGGCTGAGGCAGCACGAATCGCCTCTGAGATAGGTTTCCCTGTGGCACTAAAAATCTGCTCGCCTTACGCTATCCACAAGACAGAGATAGAGGGGGTGAGGTATCCATTAAACAACCCATTGGAGGCGCAGGAGGCATTCGCTGATCTTGTGGAAAAATTCAGATCTGCAAATCCTGGAAAACCCCTTGATGGTGTAATGGTCCAGAGACTTGGTGCCGGTATTGAACTAATAGTTGGTGTCCATAGGGACCAACAGTTTGGACCTGTTATCATGTTAGGACTTGGGGGCATATTTGTTGAGGCAATAAAAGATGTATCGTTCCGCTTAATCCCTATTGAAAAAGCTGATGCAAGAGATATGATAGAGGAATTAGCAGCCTATAGGATACTTACCAGTCCCCGTCAGAAGGGTATCAATATAGCCCTTCTAGAGGATTTCCTTCTCAAGGTTTCACGGCTTATTATAAAACACGGCTCCATCAAAGAGGTGGATATGAACCCTGTCTTTACCTCTAATGCAGGCATCCATATATGCGATGCAAGGATAACAGAGGAGTTTGATTGCCTTTAATCTTGTGAGATTAGACCAACAACAGATAGTTGCATTAATGGGATTTAAGTAACACAGCGATGTGGCCGATAAAATAATCAGAATGAGAATAGAGGATTCTTTAGTCAAATTATCATCACAATACAATGCCTCATCGAGTCAGAAAAACACCCGTATCACCATAGTAAGGCCAATTATCCAAAGGGATATAGTTGATATTACATCCTTCAAGCCCATCAATCAAAATACTAAAACAGAAGGGGTTTTTGCTGAATATTCTGAAAACGATTTTGTAACAGAAAAACAGAGAATCGCACGCTTTCTTATAGAGGCTATGTTCGGCGTAAGGATACCAACACATGCCTTTGTTAGAAAGTCTCCTGAAAATACCGCCTCAACACAGGAGGGTCCGTCAGAACAATATGAGATAACAGATATTGATTTTACAGAAAGATTTGAAAAAGAGGATGTCGGTATCTCGACGCAGGGCACTGTTACAACCAGCGAAGGCAAAACATATAATTTCAATTTCTCATTAAGGCTTAACCGCACTTCCTATGAAGCAGGCATATCCATAAATACACATATTCAGGGCAAAGACCCTTTGGTTTTAAACCTCTCGGGCATCTTCAGTGGGCTATCTGACAGCACCATTGATTTTGACATAGATGCAGATGGGGCTACTGATAAGATACACTTTGTCAAAAAAGGTAGTGGCATTGTCGTGATTGATGAGAATAATGACGGAAGGATAAATGACGGAGGGGAGGTTATAGGGACGAAAAGCGGCAACGCTATAGCAGAGCTGGCTTTGTATGATGACGACGGAAATGGATGGATCGACGAGGCAGATAAAATCTTTGCAAGATTATCAGTATGGGAAAGAGATGAGGCTGGCAATGACACCATAACAACATTAAAGGATAAGGGCATTGGCGCTATATGTCTTACATCTATTA
>JGI12104J13512_1000238_pt1 | contig 51971 bp, 44 predicted proteins | sample TerdegcTABiofilm_FD_13512 | JGI IMG/M metagenome (IMG submission 13512)
GCTTCCGGAGCCGTTGGAGTAGAAAAAACAGAATTGGAGGCTGCCGCGCCTGCCGTTCCGGAAACGACTGCCGTGGCGGCGGTGCTTTTGGAGCCTACGAGTAATAAGATTATTTATGAAAAAGAGCTGAATAAGCAGTTGCCGATGGCCAGTGTCACGAAACTAATGACGCTGCTGCTGGCGGTGGAAGCAGTGGAGCAGGGCAAGTTCAAGCTCGACGATAAAGTTGTCACCAGTGAAAACGCGTGGGAAATGGGCGGTTCGCAGGTCTATCTGGAACCCGGTGAGGAAATGAGCCTCTGGGAAATGCTCATGGCAATAGGCTTGCAGTCGGCGAATGACAGCAGTGTGGCTGTCGCGGAGCATATAGCCGGCAGTGAAGAGGCTTTTGTGCAGGCCATGAACGACAAAGCAAAAGAGCTGGGCTTGGTGAACACCAATTTTGTCAACTGTCATGGCCTGACTGCTGACAACCATTACACCAGCGCCTATGATATGGCTGTCATATTGAAGGAAGGATTGAAGTACCCGTTATTCCGGAAGATAACTTCCATGAAAGAATCGGAATTAAGGGGCGGGGCGTTCAAGCTTTGGAATACGAACAAGCTCTTATGGTGGTACGATGGAGCGGACGCCGGCAAAACCGGCTGGACGGAAGCGGCAAAGTACTGCTTGGCCTCGTCGGCCGAAAGGGACGGTTTGCGGATAATCTGCGTAGTATTGGGCACGTCTGAGCCGGGAAGTCATTTCCGGGAGTCGACAAAACTGCTGGATTACGGTTTCGCCAGGTATAAAGCGGTAAATTTTGCCGAACAGGGCGCCAGTGTGGGCGCTATAAAAGTAGGCAAGGGGCAAGTGGACCGGGTGGAGGCTCAAACTGCTGAAAAGGTTAGCGTAGTGGCTCTAAAGGGAGAGGAAAAGGGCTTTGAATCACGGGTTGAACTGGCGGACCACCTGGACGCTCCCGTGCAAAAGGGACAGGTAGTGGGAGCTTATGTTGTTACCAAAGGCGGCCAGGAGGTCAAGCGGGTTAATCTGGTGGCTGGCGACGATGTTCTGAAAACAACCGTGTTCGAACAGGTGAAACGTGTTATCGATCACGTATTCTGATATAAAAAAAATAAATAGCGGAAATAATATGCATCTATTTGGCGCGGATTGACTCCGGGCCTTTTTTATCTGTTGACACGCCTTGCCTTTTTAAAATATATTTGGTAAGATTTAGCAGTAAGGCATATATTAATTGGGGGCTTGCGTCAAGTCGTAAATTTATAGAAAAGGTGGTGCCTGTACGCTTGGAGCTTGAGCAAATACAAGATACATTGATTGCCCGGCTGAGCGGGGATCTTGACCTGGGTGTGGCCGATCATTTGCGGAACACTTTAGATGAAGCCCTTGACAATCAACCGGTTAGAAACATTATTCTAAATCTGGCGGGAGCGTCATTTATTGATAGTTCGGTCTTGGGGGTGCTGCTGGGAAGGTATAAGCGGGTTAGCAGAATAGGCGGCAGGGTTTGTATTGTTGAGCCTCAGCCGCAAGTGCGCAGGATCCTGGAACTATCGGGTTTGCTCCGGATTATGGACGAATTCCCCGGCGAAGCCGCCGCGTTGGAGAATATCGGTTAGGGGGTATTGTTTTGCGCTTGATTAATCAAATGAAATTGGAATTTCTAAGCATTCCCGCCAATGTGGCTTTTGCCCGCGTGTCTGTCGCCGCTTTTGCTTCGCAAATCGAATGTACTCTGTCCGACCTGGAAGAAATCAAGGTAGCGGTGTCCGAAGCGGTAGAGAATTCCATTATCCACGGTTATGAAAATGCCGCGGACCGCTTGGTGAGGATATACGCCGCGTTAACGGCGGACACCGTTGAGATCAGGGTTGAGGATGACGGCAAGGGCATTGAAGATATCGACGATGCTCTGCAGCCTACTTTTTCCACCGACGCTGAACGTTTGGGGCTGGGTTTCGTATTTATCAATTCGTTTATGGATAATTTCAAGGTGGAATCAACTCCTGGTCACGGTACTGTGGTAACAATGAACAAAAGAGTTGGTTCCGGAGTGGCTCGGATAAGCCCGGAGCAATAGGCAGGAGATGAAGAAATGAGTGGCAGGCTGGTTGAAATGAACCTGCCCCGCTTTCCGTTGCTGAAAGATCAGGAAATGAAAGAGTTGCTTGGCAAGGCAAAGGCGGGTGACGGTTACGCCAGGGACAGGCTGATCAATTGCAACCTAAAGCTGGTATTTAACCTGGTCAAGCGTTTTCAGAACCGTGGCTACGAGCTGGAGGACCTCTTTCAAATCGGTTGCATCGGGTTGATTAAAGCGATAGATAAATTTGACCCCAGTTATGAGGTTAAATTTTCAACATATGCCGTACCGATGATTATCGGTGAGATCAGAAGATTCTTAAGGGATGACAATCCGGTTAAAGTCAGCCGTTCGGTAAAGGAAATCGCTTACAAGATCCAGCAAGTCAGGGACATCCTCACCGCGAAGCTGAGCCGCGAGCCGTCAGTGGGAGAAATAGCCGCGGACATGGGGTTGTCCAGGGAAGAAGTCGTCAACGCGCTTGAAGCGGCTCAAGCCCCGACGTCAATTTATGAGACTCTGCACCAGGATGACGGCGATCCGATCTATCTGCTGGACCAGCTAAAAGGCAAGGAAGACGGAGAAACGCCCTGGCTGGAAAGAATATCCATGAAAGAACTTTTAAACAACCTTCCTGAACGGGACAGGCAGATTATCGCCTGGCGGTTTTTTGAGGATAAAACTCAGTCGGATATCGCGCAAAAACTGGGATTATCGCAAGTGCAGGTGTCGCGCCTGGAAAGACAGGCCTTAAAGAAACTTAAAGAATTGATGGAAAAGAGTGGCTGAGCAAACGTATAAAAAATAGTATTGCTGGTATAATACAATTGCTTTGAAAAATTAAAGGAGGGATGATGGTTGCACGTCAAAGTGTCTGAAATAGTGGGTGAATCTCCCGATAGCTGGAAGGGCGCCGTGCAGTCAGCCATTACGGAGGCCTCGCGGTACGGGAAGAACATCGTAGGCGTGGAAGTTGTCAATTTTACTGCCAATGTGGAAAACGGGCAGTTGGTGGAATACAAAGCCAACGTGAAAATTGCCCATACCGACTAAAACAGCGGGTATATCGCAGTATCTCCGGGCTGCTGACTAGAAAGTCAGCAGCTTTTTTGTATAAGGAAGATTTGAGTTGGTAAATATAAATTACGGGGTGACAAAAATGCCGGATAATTCAATGCCACTAATCAAACAAAAACAACGCTACATGGAAATGGTTAAAGAAAGCACGCCGAAGCCCAGGGTTCTAAGAAATGTTTTTTGGGCTTTTGTGGTAGGCGGTTTGATTTGTTTGGTAGGTCAGTTCATTCTCAGCTTTTTCCTGGCCAGGGGGTTGAGCTTTAATGAGGCGGGCGCGGCAACTTCCACCACGTTGGTCTTTCTGGCGGCGTTTCTTACCGGTATAGGTCTGTACGACGAAGTCAGCAGGTTTGGCGGGGCCGGCGGCATTGTCCCAATTACAGGCTTCGCCAATTCAATGGTGGCTCCGGCGTTGGAGTACCGGGCGGAGGGGCTGGTTTTCGGCGTCGGGGCACGGCTTTTCACTATTGCCGGGCCGGTGCTGGTGTGGGGCATAGTTACAGCCTGGATAGCAGGACTGCTATATTATTTTTTTAGGTAGTCAGGAGTCAGGAGATAGAAGTCAGGAGTCAGGAGTCAGGAGTTGGAAGACGAAAGTTGGAAAACGGAGCCTGGGAGCAGGGAGGCCAAGAGTCAGAAGACTGGAGCCAGGAATCAAGAGACGGAATGAAAGCATGTAACATTGGTATTTCTTGAGAGGTGAGAATTTGGCAGCGCCTAAAAAAAATGGAATGCAAACCGTTTATTTCGAAAAACCGCCCGTCATTATCGCGTCTGCGTCAATTGTCGGATATCTGGAAGGCGAGGGACCGCTGGGGAAAACATTCGACCAGGTGGTTAATGATACTTACTACGGCGAAAAAACCTGGGAAAAGGCCGAGCAGCGGATGATGCTGGAGACTATGCAAAAAGCCCTGGAAAAGGCCGGCTTGCAGGTGAAAGATATTGATTATATGCTGGCCGGCGATTTGCTGAATCAAATTATCACGGCAAATTTCACCGCGAGAGTATTGGGCATACCTTTCTTGGGATTGTACGGCGCCTGCTCTACCATGTATGAAGGCATGGCGCTGGGAGCCATGCTGATAGAAGGCGGTTTTGCCGAAAAGGTGCTGGTCGGTTCTTCCAGCCATTACAGCACCGCCGAGAGGCAGTACCGCTATCCCACCGAAATGGGGAACCAGCGTCCCATGACCGCTCAATGGACAGTGACCGGAGCGGGCGCGGCCGTGCTGGCCCGGGAAGGAAGCGGGCCGGTGATTACCCACGCCACCATCGGCAAGGTTGTCGACCTGGGGCAGGGGGATGCGCAGAATATGGGCGCCGCCATGGCGCCGGCGGCGGCGGATACGATAACTTGCCATTTAAAGGATACCGCGCGGCAGCCTGATTATTACGATCTGATCATCACCGGCGACCTTGGCTCTTACGGCAAGAAGCTTGCTGAACAGCTGGTAACGCAGGACGGATATGATATTTCCGATCGGTATACTGACTGCGGCATTTTAATTTACAGCGCCGCGCAGGATGTCCACGCCGGGGGAAGCGGCTGCGGCTGTTCGGCGGTAGTCACCTGCGGCTATCTTATGGAAAGCCTCAAAACGGGGAAATATAAACGCCTGCTTGGCATCGGCACCGGCGCGCTGTTGAGTCCGTGCAGTGTTCAGCAAGGGGAAACTGTGCCGGGGATCGGGCATGCCGTTGTAATCGAAATGAGATAGGAGGCTTGCGAGATGCAATTTTTTTGGGCTTTTGTGATCGGGGGCGCGCTCTGCGTAATCGGACAGTTGCTGATGGATTTGACCAGCTATAAGTTCACGCCTGCCCATGTGCTGGTGACTTTTGTCAGCGCGGGCGCGATCATCAGCGCTATCGGCCTGTACCAGCCTTTAGTGAATCTGGCCGGGGCGGGGGCGACTGTTCCCTTGACCGGTTTTGGCCACCTGCTGGCCCAAGGAGCGTTGAACGGGGTTAAACAGCACGGGTTGCTGGGCGTATTCAGCGGCGGAGTGACCGCGGCGGCGGCGGGTATTACCGCGGCAGTGGTTTTTGGCTACCTGGCGGCGCTTACTTTCCGGCCGAGAGGGTAGCGCCCAGGTGAAAGGAGAGCGAAGGCAATTGAAGGTTGGTATTCCCAGAGCGCTTCTATACTACTATTATTACCCGATGTGGCGGACTTTCTTTGAAGAGTTGGGCGCCGAAGTGGTGCTTTCATCGCCGTCAACCAGGGTGACATTGGCCCAGGGGCTAAAACATGCCGTGGATGAGGTCTGCCTGCCGGTCAAGCTGTTCTTTGGCCATGTGCTGGACCTGGCCGGGAAGGTTGATTATATTTTTTTGCCCAGAATGGTGAGTGTGGAACACCATAAATATATCTGTCCAAAGTTTCTCGGCTTGCCCGACATGATTCGCCGGCTGGAAGGCCTGCCTGACTTGATTGGCGTTGACGTCAACCTGTACAGAAAAGACAGGGATTTATACACGGTGATAAACAATGTGGGCAGTCTCTTTACCGGCAATAAGTTAAAGATATTTAGAGCTTATCGCAGTTCAATCAAAACCCTGCAGAAATATTACCGCTTGCTGCACCTCGGACTGATGCCTGCCGAGGCCTTAGCTGTCCTGGATAACAAGGTTGGTGATAAACCGCTGAATTATCCGTTTGAATTAAATGTGGCCGTAATCGGCCACCCGTATAACATCTATGATTCTTATATCAGCATGAATCTGACCGGACGGCTGAAAGAGATGGGCGCCGCTGTTTTTACCGCTGAGCACGTGCCGGAAAAAACCTTGAGGAGCAACGCGGCCCGGTTGCCGAAAAAATTATTCTGGAGTCTCGGTCAGCGGATGATCGGAGCCGCTTTTCACTACCTTGACCGCCCGGATATAAGCGGTTTGGTGCATGTGGCTGCTTTTGGGTGCGGGCCTGATTCCATGACCGGCGAGTTGATCGAGCGGCATGCGCGCGCCTTGCGCGCGCCTTTCTTGAATCTCACTCTTGATGAACATACCGGGGAAGCCGGTATTGTCACCAGGCTGGAAGCTTTTTTAGACATGGTGCGGTGGAAGAAAGCCGAAGCTGCCGGGATATGAAACGGAGGTAAACAATGCGCGCAACTTTTCCGCATATGGGCAACCTGTATATTCCTTTAAGGGCGATGCTGCAGTATCTGGACGTGGACGTGGTGGTGCCGCCGCCTTCCAGCAAAAGGACTTTAAACCTGGGGGTCAAGCACGGACCTGAATTTGCCTGCATGCCTTTAAAATTAAATTTGGGTAATTTTATCGAAGCCCGCGAAATGGGCGCCGACACTATTATTATGGCCGGCGGGTGCGGTCCGTGCCGCTTCGGATATTACGCCCAGATTGAGCACGCCATCTTGAAGGATATCGGATGTGACATGCAGTTAATTGTACTCGAACCGCCTGAAAAAAATATATCTGAATTAATTATTAAAATCAAGAAAATAACCGGGCGCCGGTCGTGGTGGCAGGTGATCCAGGCTATCCGGTTTGGCTACCAGAAAGCGCTGGCAGTGGACGAGCTGGAAAGAAAGGTGTTTCAGATCCGGCCCAGGGAGGCAAGGGCGGGTGCCAGCGAGCGGGCTTTTAGTGAGGCATTAAAACTGATAGACAACGCCGCGTCGCCGGGTGAAATGACAGAGGCCAGGAAAAAAGCCGGCGCGATCATGGCCGGAGTGGCGTGTAAACCCAGCGGACCGCTGGTCAGAATCGCTGTTATCGGTGAAATCTATACTTTATTGGAGCCTTTTGCAAACAACCGGCTGGAACGGCACCTGGGACTGCTCGGAGCCGAAGTCGACCGTTCGCTCTATTTGAGTGAGTGGGTGAACGACCATCTGTTGTTCGGGCTGGTTAAGGGGCTTCGTTCCAGCAAAGAGACCTGCGCTTCAGCCAGCCCTTATCTGTGTCACTTTGTGGGCGGCCATGGCCAGGAGACGGTAGGCAGTGCCGTGAACTATGCCCGGGACGGATACGACGGGATAATCCAGGTGTACCCTTTCACCTGCATGCCGGAAATAGTGGCCCAAAGCATCCTGCCCGGCGTGGGTTCGGATTACGACATACCAATACTGACTTTGATTATGGACGAGCACACGGGGGAGGCCGGCTTGCAGACCAGGCTGGAAGCTTTTATTGATTTACTGGCAAGGAGAAAGGAAACCAGGGAGGTTATCTGTAAATGAAGGGATATCTTGGCATAGATGTTGGATCTGTCAGCACTAATCTGGTTTTTCTGAATGAAGGCGGTATAGTCCGTGAAGCAATCTATCTCAGAACACAGGGACAGCCAATCGCCACGGTGCAGAAAGGATTAAAAAAATTAAACGGACGCCTGCCTGACGGCGTGAAAGTAAGGGGCGCGGGGGTAACAGGCAGCGGCAGGCATCTTACCGGGGTGCTTGTCGGCGCCGACACGGTGAAAAACGAGATAACCGCCCACGCCGTCGCGTCATTGCTGCTGGTGCCGGGAGTGCAGACAATTTTGGAAATCGGCGGGCAGGATTCAAAAATTATTATATTGCGCAACGGTGTGGTGACTGACTTTGCCATGAACACCGTTTGCGCCGCGGGTACAGGATCTTTCCTCGACCAGCAGGCCGCGCGGCTGAATATACCGATAGAGCAATTCGGGGAAATTGCTTTGCAGGCGGAGTCGCCGGTGCGGATTGCCGGGCGGTGCGCTGTCTTCGCGGAGTCGGATATGATTCACAAGCAGCAGATGGGATGCGGCCTGCCGGATATCCTGGCCGGCTTGTGCGAAGCGCTGGTGCGCAATTATCTGAACAATGTCGGCAAGGGCAAGGAAATCCTGCCCCCGGTGGTTTTTCAGGGCGGCGTGGCGGCCAACGTGGGGATGGCCAAAGCTTTTGAAAAAGCGCTGGAATTACCCGTTACAGTTCCTGCGCACTTTGACGTGATGGGAGCGGTGGGCGCCGCCCTGCTGGCCCGTGAAGCGGTGGCGCGGACCGGTGTGAGCAGGTTCAAAGGCTTCAGTGTGGCGGACTCATTATTTAAAACAGGCAGTTTTGAATGTTCCGGATGCCCCAATATGTGTGAAGTGGTGGAAGTAGCTGAGCAGGGGAGCGTTATTGCCCGCTGGGGCGACCGCTGCGGCAAATGGAGCGAAGACGTCGGCAAAAAAGAAAAGATAAGCTAAAGATGACGAATAATCTTGCATGGTGAAAAACATTGAGCTAAAATATTTGTAACTAATCAGGAGTCAGAAATCAGGAGTCAGAATGAGAAAATGATTTGTCTCTAAATGTGATGAATTTTGACTAATGAATTCTAAACACCTGAATGGTTTAGTTTTTGCATGTGTTGATCTTAATAAACCAGAGGAGAGAGGAGTTCTTTAGAGGAGATGAGTGAAACTAAAATTCTGCTCAGCGAAAAAGAAATGCCGACAAAGTGGTACAACATCCAGGCGGACATGCCTAATTTGCCAAAACCTGCTTTGAATCCTATGACCAAGCAGCCTGCCGGACCGGAAGACTTGTCCCCTATTTTCCCAATGGAGTTAATTAAGCAAGAAGTAAGTGGGGAGCGCTGGATTGAAATACCGGAAGAGGTGCGGGAAATCTACCGGCTCTGGCGGCCGTCTCCACTTTGCCGGGCGCGGCGGCTGGAAAAGGCTCTGGATACGCCGGCAAAGATTTATTATAAATACGAAGGCGTAAGTCCGGCCGGCAGCCATAAGCTCAACACTGCCGTTGCCCAGGCTTATTACAATAAGGCGGAAGGAATCAAACGGCTTTCCACTGAAACAGGGGCCGGCCAGTGGGGTATTGCCCTGTCCCAGGCCTGCAACTTCTTCGGCTTGGAATGTACTGTTTATATGGTGAAGGTTAGCTATCAGCAGAAGCCTTACCGCCGTTCCGTGATGGAGATTTTCGGCGCTAATTGCATTGCCAGCCCCAGCAATCAAACCAATTGCGGCAGGCAGATTTTAGAGAAAGATCCCGAATCCCTGGGCAGCCTGGGGATGGCTATCAGTGAGGCTGTGGAAGATGCGGCCGGCCGTAGCGATACAAATTACTCCCTGGGCAGTGTCTTAAACCACGTTTGCCTGCACCAGTCCATTATCGGCCTGGAGGCCAGGGAGCAACTCGCCAAGGCGGACGCTTATCCCGACGTGGTCATCGCCTGCTGTGGCGGTGGTAGCAACTTCGCGGGCATCGCTTTCCCGTTTGCCCACGATAAGATTGTCAATGGCGCCAAGGTACGGCTTGTGGCCGTTGAGCCGAGCGCCTGCCCCACTCTGACACGCGGACACTATGGCTATGATTTTGGAGACGTGGCCGGGTTTACCCCGCTTTTGTGGATGTATACGCTTGGCAAAGACTTCATGCCGCCGGGAATCCACTCGGGCGGCTTAAGGTACCATGGCGCATCAACGCTGGTCAGCCAGTGCATCCATGACGGAATAGCCGAGGCGTTTGCCTACGGACAAACGGATACATTTAAATCCGCCGTTCTCTTTGCCAAATGTGAAGGTGTCGTGCCGGCTCCTGAATCTTCCCACGCTATTCACCATGCCGTGGTGGAAGCTGTTGCTGCGAAGGAAGCAGGCGAAGCCAGGACGATACTATTTAACTTGAGCGGCCACGGACTGCTGGATTTGCCCTCTTACGACACATACCTGGCTGGAAAACTGGAAGACTACCCGTTACCGGAGGAAAGCCTGAAAAAAGCTTTGGAAAAGTTGCCAGAAGTATAAATATCAAGAGATGGTAATAATTTATTTTTGAAAAAAAGCGGCCTTCCCGTATTTAACCAGGGCCGCTTTTTCTTTTAATTACAGCCGTTTGCCGCGCGTTCGGCAAGGGGAGGCAAAGCCGTATTTTACTCCGGTGCGTCCGCTTTAATATTATCCGTCATCCGGCGTACCGGCCTTTCGCCGTATTTGACGAGCCAGTCCAGGATTTGGCTGATATTGCCTATCGCCACGGCGATTGAAGTGTCGGCGGCCCCGTAATACAGCCGGAGTTCGCCGGTTTTTTCGTTTAGCGTGTAACCGCACGGGAAAACCACGTTATTAACGTCACCAACCAATTCATAAGAAGCCTTTGGCCCAAAGATCCATTCCTTGCTGCGGGAGATAATCCGTTTCGGATTTTCCAGGTCCAATAGGGCGACTCCGATGCGGTAGATGCATCCTGCCGCTGTATTGCGCACACCGTGATAGAAGAGCAGCCAACCCTCTTTAGTTTCTATGGGAGGTGTCGAAAGGCCGATCTTATTGGCATCCCACCATGAGCCCATGCGTGCTTTGATTAATGGAGTAGTCGAGGTCCATGTTTTTAGATTGTTGGAATATGATAGCCAGATGTGAGAGCCGGCGTAGATATCGATGGCGTGGGCAGTTTCCGGACGATGCACCAATAACCAGTTTCCGCCAATTCTGCGGGGAAAAATACACGCGTCTTTATCGTGCGGGAGAGTGATGTTGCCGATTTTTTCGAACGTGACAAAGTCTTTTGTCATGGCCATCGATACAAGCGGCCCGCTGGTGGAAAACGCCGTGTAAGTAATAGCGTATTGCTCCAGCTCAGGCACGTAAATTATCCTCGGGTCCTCAATTCCCCACATTTCTTCCGGGAAAATATCCGGTTCGGGAACCAGGGCGGGATTTGGGTCAATATGCCAGCCGGTCAACCCGTCATCACTGCGGATAACGTTTAAAAAAGAAACCCCGCGCCGGCTTTCCACCCTGGCCAGTAAAACTGTTTCGCCGCTCGGCAATTTGACGGCGCCCGGATTAAAAACCGAGTTGACCGGATAAGGCCAGTCATCCGCTGTAACGATCGGATTGCCGCTATACCTGTGAAATAATTCGCCGTTAATGAATTGTTCTTGTCTAGCCGTGATGATCTCCACCGTTCCTGTCTAATTTTGATTTTTTATTATTCCCCGTTTTTCCTTGTTGCCGATAGCCTTGCGTATTTTTGTTTCTTTTAAGGCGGTAACCGCGAGGGCGAAACTAATAACAGATTCAGCCCCGCTGTTGCTATTGCTGCCTGAGGCGTGCAGACCGTCAAGAGGATAATCATAATTGGCATTATAAACCGGCACTCCCAGACGGTTATTGCCGAAAAACCAATTGAAAGCTTTTGTTGCCAGCGTACGGTATTCTTCTTTACGGGTCAGACGCAAAGCTTCGCAATATGCTTCCACCAGATAGCCAATCTCAATTGGCTGCTGATCGAAACAAGCTCTTTTAGCTCCTTTATACAGCCAGCCCTTGTTGCCTATTAAATCAAAGCAAGTACCGTCATACTGGATGTTTGTGAGGAAATCCAAGGATTCCAAAGCTGTATCCAGGTATCTTTTATCTTTAAAAACATTATATGCCAGCATCAAAGAATAGGGCACTTTGGCGTTACCATAAGTGACGGCATGCTCAAACCAGTGCCAGTTCGTGCTCTTGTTGGTTTCGTAGAGTTCTATCAGATAATCCGCTCCGGACCGGAGCAAGCCTGCTGCTTTTAACGACTCCGGATATTTATGAAGATAACCGTATAAACCGCAGATAGCGTAAGCCAGTGCTTTAGGGAAGTCTGACAGCGGCCGGTCCGGCGGCAGGCGGTCTATGGCCCGGTCAAATATGTCTCTGGCAAACAAGGTGATCGACTGGTCGCCGCTCCAGGCAATGGCGCTGCCCAAGCCCGCAAGAACCCGGCCGAAGGTGTCTTCGCTGCCGACTTCATCCAGATACCTCCGGTCATAGCTGACAAAGTTGTGAAACCTGCCGTCTTCTATCTGAACGTAGTGAAGAAAAGATAGATACTTTTGGGCCAAACGATATTCACCGGAGAAGTTATTGTCAATATGATTGACGGCGCGAGCCCACCTTATTATTACTTCCAGCGCCCGGCCGGCGTCGTCGGCGGAATAACCGTGCTTTAAGTCCGGTATTCCATGCAAGGTAAATTGAAACATGCCGGTGTCGTCGGTGATGCGCTCAAACATATTCAGTATTTTATGGTTACCCAGGTTGTCCAGGCTGCCTTTGCGAATCGCGCTTACTCTTTTTATCACTTTCAGTGAATGTTCCTTGCACACTTCTCTGAATAAGGCGTGGTACTTTTCCGACACCCTGGACCAAATCATTTCACGTCCGTAAGCGTATGACGAAGAGCTCATTTCATTCAGGTATTCTCTTTTGGAGAGCAGCTCGTTCAGGGTATCGGCCAGGGCTTTAGGATTGCTGAAAGGCACCAGGCGGCCGCGCCCGTCCGCCAGCAGTTCTCTGGCATACCAATAAGGGGTTGAGACAACAACTTTGCCGAGTCCAACCGCGTAAGCCAGGGTGCCGCTGGTAATTTGCTCCGGTGAAAGATATGGGGTTATATAGATATTTGCGCCGCTGATATACCTGAACAGTTCTTCATTGGAAAAAAACTTGTCAATGAACATCACATTATTTTCCAGTGAATGGTCGCGAACAATTTTCTGCAGGCTTTCCCGGTAGCTTTCCCCGTGGATCCTGGCAACTTCCGGGTGGGTTTTGCCAAGAATAATGTATATTACTTCGGGATGCTCCCGCACCACGCCGGGCAGGGCTTCCAGCACCATTTCGACGCCTTTGCCGGGGCTGAGCAAACCAAAAGTGAGGAGCACAAACCTGCCTTCAACACCCATCTCCGCTTTAAAATTATCCGGGTCCGAAAAAGGCAGATCCGGCACGCCATGCGGAATCATCACTATCTTTTCAGGAGGTACGTAATATACTTCCTGGAGAATTTCTATAGCCTTGTGGCTCATTACCACCAGGCGGTCGGAATGCTGAATGACCTCCATGAGTGACGTATAATAGCCCAGGTTGGGATCTTGCAGCACTGTGTGAACGGTGGTTACCACCGGTTTTTTTAACTTCTCCAGCAGCTTGGTGATCAAACGTCCTTCCGGACCGCCGAACAAGCCGAATTCATGCTGCAGGTTGACCACGTGCAAATCCGAAGAGTTGATATGTTCTGCCGCCCTAGCATAATCGGAAGCTTTGTTTCTGTCAAAAACAAAATCGACTTCAGAGGGAAAATTACGGTTCAACTGGTCGTCTACGGCAATGACTCGTCCCTTATTGGCAAATGAGTTTTGATAAGAATGAAATAGATTTTGTGTGAATGTGGCGATTCCGCATTTTTTGGGAACATAGGAACTGATAAAACATGGGTTGATATCCCTTTTCATTAATTATTCACCCCGCTTCTCATCATTATGTTCCAATAGTTCCATAAAGACCAACGCAGTTAATTTTACCTCTTTATAATTTATTTAGTATCTATATAAATTATATAATAATTCAGTCAATAATACAACGAGTTGATATTAAGAGTATCGTTTGCAATAAGTTCTTACATAGCGGATATAGTAGTTGCGTGGCGCTTTTTTTGAATCAGAGGGTATGATATAATATTGTTCATGTTATTTAACCTGGGAGTAGTATATTATGGCGGAGGGCAGCAGTGGAGATAATCACCACCCATGTAAATACTGACCTGGACGCGTTAGCGTCAATGGTTGCCGCCCGGAAGCTTTACCCAGACGCTGTAATGGTCTTTCCCGGCAATCTGTCCAGGAGTGTGGAAGCTTTCATGGCTTTACACAGGGATGCTCTTGACATAAAATCTGCCAGGGATATTAAGCCGGATCCGGTTGAACGGGTGATCCTGGTGGATACCAAATCTCCCGGAAGACTGGCCAATCTGGCAGTTCTTCTTGAGAGGCCGGGAGTGGAAATACATATATACGACCACCACCCCAGAGAAACCGGTGATATATCGGGCACGGTCGAGGTGGTGGAAATGATCGGGGCCGCCACCACCTTGCTGGTGGAAAAGATCAGGGAGCGTGGACTGAAGGTCACCCCGCTGGAAGCGACCATTCTAGCCCTGGGTATTTACCAGGACACTGGTTCACTTGTTTTTTCCAGCACAACGGCCAGAGATGTGGACGCAGTATCCTATTTGCTCACTAATGGAGCGAATCTGGCTGTTGTGGCTGATTTCCTCGACCGGCCGTTTACCGCGGGCCAGCGCGTACTGCTAAGGGACCTGCTTTCTTCAGCGGAACATATTCAGGTCAACGGGGTAAAATTATTAATCGCCAAGGGGAATGTCGATGAATTTGTCGGCGGTCTTGCCGTCTTAACACATAAGCTTGCTGATTTTGAACGGCCGGACGCTGTTTTTACCGTGGTGGAGATGGATGACCGGGTTCATGTAGTTGCCCGGAGCAGTGTGCCGGAAGTGGATGTTAGAGAAATACTGGCTGTTTTCGGCGGGCGGGGCCATAACGCCGCGGCCTCGGTCTCAATAAAAAAAGCCGGTGTGGAGGAAGTAACCGGCCGGCTAATGGATGCTATCCGGGCAAGAGTAAAACCGCCGGTGACAGCGGCAGCCATAATGAACAGCCCGGTGAAGACAATTACTCCGGAAACAGTGGTAAATGAAGCGGAAAAAGTCATGCTGCGTTACGGCCATACCGGCTTGCCGGTGGTAAGAGACGATCGGCTGGTAGGAATAGTCTCGCGCCGTGATGTGGAAAAAGCGGCTCATCACGGCCTCGGACACGCCCCTGTTAAGGCTTTTATGACCACCAGTCTGGTGTCTGTCGGTCCCGAAACGCCGGCTTCGGTGGTGCGTGATTTGATGATCGAACATGATATTGGAAGGCTTCCGGTAATCGAAAATGGAAGGCTGGTAGGGATCGTCACCCGCACGGATGTTTTGCGCACCCTGCACGGCGGCGGTGAGCCGGGCCGTAACCAGACAGTCAAAACAGGCCGGACCCGGGCAATGTCCCCCGTGAACATAAGGGAATTGATGTACAGCAGCCTGCCGGCTGGGTACGTGGAGATATTAAAGTGGGCGAGTGAAACAGCCTCGGCTATGGGAGCCAGGGTGTACGCCGCCGGCGGCATAGTCCGCGACCTGCTCCTGGGCATGGAATGCCTGGATATTGATCTGGTGGTGGAAGGGGACGGCATTGAGCTGGCGCGAACCCTCAGCAGGGAGCGTCAGGGGCGGTTGCGTGAACATCCTCAGTTCGGCACGGCGAAAATATTGTTTCCAAACGGCAAACAGGTAGATGTCACCACGTCAAGGGTGGAGTTTTATCAATACCCGGCGGCCATGCCCCAGGTAGAGGCGTCATCACTGCACCAGGATCTTTACCGCCGCGACTTTACCATCAACGCAATGGCGGTTTCGCTTAATAAAGAAAGCTTTGGCGACGTGGTCGACTTCTTCGGCGGCCGGGAAGACTTGGAACGCGGTCTTATCCGGGTGCTGCACAATTTGAGCTTCATCGAAGATCCCGTGCGTATTCTGAGGGCGGTGAGATTTGAAAAGCGCTATTATATGAATGTGGAATCCCATACTCTCAAATTGGCGAAGGAAGCAATCAGCAATAAAATGCCGGCCAGGGTGTCCGCGGAACGAATTTGGGAGGAACTGCGTCATGTCTTTCTGGAACCGAGGCCGGGCCCGGTGCTGGCCCGTTATATAGAGCTGCGGTTATGGCGCTTTTTGTTTCCGGGCGTTGAGCCTCAGCGGGTGCGTCCGGTCCTCGGGGAAATCGCGCGGTCGGTGAGAACATTGCGCTCCTGGGATGTAGCGGAGCCCGGCGATATATGGATGGTCTATTTTTTAGCGGTGCTTCATTTTTCCGACTGGACCGTTGCGGCAGCGGTTTGCGGACGCTACCATTTAAGCAAACGACAGACGAATAAAGTGGCGGCGGCGCTGGGCGGCTGGCGCAATTTGTTGAAAAACCTGCAAGAACCTTTTGAAATTACTCTGAGTGAACTGGCCAGACAGGTGAAGTCATTGCCTGTGGAAATTTATCCGCTGATTTTGTGCTATCTCACCAAAAACTCTGCCAGAAAACGCTTCCAGCATGTGCTTGCCGCCATATGCAGCAATAAGCTTTCCATTAACGGCAAGGACCTGCGGCTGCTCGGATATAAGCCCGGGCCGCAATTCAATAAGGCTATGGAAGCGCTGTGGCAGGCCCGCCTGGATGGAGCGATACGCACCAGGCAGGAAGAATTGAATTACGTTAAGGAGTATCTTGCAGAATCCGGAGGAGAGATGGAAATTGTTTAATTTGCCTAGTTTGCATACTGTTGCCTTAATGCTGCCGGCCATCGTCCTGGGCTTAACTCTCCACGAGTTTGCCCATGGCTGGATGGCTGACCGGCTAGGTGACCGGACCGCCCGTCACATGGGGCGCCTCACGGTTAACCCGGCGGCTCATATTGATCCAATCGGTCTGCTTCTTTTGTTTTTCATGGGTTTCGGCTGGGCTAAACCGGTACCCGTCAACCCATATAATTTGAAGCTTGATCCAAGACAGGGCATGCTGCTGGTGGCCCTGGCCGGCCCGGCGACGAACATGCTGCTGGCCGTTATTTCCGCAATTGCTTCCGGCGCTCTGGCCGGTTTGAACTTGCCTTATTTCGGGGGAATCATGCTGTATATGATCCATATCAACGTGGTTTTGGCAGTATTTAATTTAATCCCGATCCCGCCACTGGACGGCTCGAAGATCCTGGCCGGCATTCTGCCGGGACGGCAGGGCTGGTTGGACCAATTTGAGCAATACGGGACAATAATATTGATAGTACTTGTTTTTACCGGGCTGATTGGGGTTGTTTTCAATGTTGTAATCGAACCGATTGATAGGGTGTTGTTTGCTCTAGGGGGGTTATCCATAAGGTAATATTGTAAGAGAGAAAGGGAGATGTGAAGAATGTCAAAGGGAATAATTGTCAGCGGCATGCGCCCAACGGGCAAGCTCCACCTTGGCCACCTGTATGTTTTGGAAAACTGGGCCAGGCTGCAGAAAGAGTATGACTGCCATTATTTTGTCGCTGACTGGCATGCTCTCAGCACGTCATTTGAAGATAACTCTTCTATGCGTGATAATACAAGGGAAATGATAACGGACTGGCTGGCGGCGGGAATTGATCCGGAAAAAAGCGTGATTTTTGTCCAGTCGGATATAATGGAGCACGCTGAACTGCACTTGATTTTTTCCATGATCACGCCCTTGTCGTGGCTGGAGCGGGTGCCGACCTTCAAAGACCAGGTGCAGCAGTTGAAAGAACAAGGGAAAGACATCAATACCTATGGCTTTCTCGGTTATCCTCTGCTCCAGGCGGCAGATATTCTCATGTATAAGGCGGACGCGGTGCCGGTAGGGGAGGACCAGCTTCCACACCTGGAATTATGCCGGGAAGTGGCCCGCCGGTTTAATTACCTGTATCGCCCGGTATTTCCCGAGCCGCAGGGTCTCGTGGCCAGGGTGCCTTTGCTGCCGGGCATCGACGGGCGCAAAATGAGCAAAAGCTACCATAACGATATAGTGATAGGCGCGGAGCCGGACGTGTTAAAAGAAAGGGTTAACGCCATGATTACTGATCCCGCCCGCATCCGCAAAACTGACCCTGGTCATCCGGAAGTCTGTGTTGTCCACGAATATCACAACATTTACGCGTCAGACAAGCTGGCCGGGTTGGAAGAAGAATGCCGCGGCGGCAAGATTGGCTGCGTTGCCTGCAAGAAGATGCTTGCCGCGAGCATAGAGGAGGTCATGGCTCCCGTCAGGGAGCGCCGGGCGGACATATTGAGGCGGCCGGGTTATATCGATGATATTCTCGCGGAAGGCGCCCGGAAGGCCAAAGCCAAGTCGGCGGAGACCATGAAAGAAGTAAGAGAGGTCGTGTCCGGCATTAAGAACAACTCTCACAATTAGCAATTGTGCATAGTCCCGGGAAGTCGTGGAAAAATAATGCAGAGGTGGGGTCAGGTGGGCAAGGTATTCCTTGTTTTCTTGATGTTTTTAATCCTTCTCCTGCTTTTTCTTTCCCTGACCGTTGTGCGGGTGCAGGTGAGTTATGCCAGGCGGGGAAAGGATGATCAGTTTACCGTGGGGTTTTCCGCATGGCGTGGGTTGGTTCATTATAGTTTCGAGCTTCCCAGGATAAAAGTCAAAAAGGAAAAAGCAATATCCCCGCCGAAGTTGTTAGGCACCCTATTCAGATTTTTTAAGCCTTTGCGTATAAACAGCGCCATTATTTTCTATCTGCTGGAGAAAGTCCGTTTGCGGCGGTTAACCTGGCGCACGGAGATTGGGACAGGTGATCCTGCGCAGACCGGGCTTCTGGCTGGCGTGATATGGGGGTTGAAAGGGTTGATATTAGCCGCCTGCAGCCGTTTGCTTGCCCCCGGCGGCGCCGGGCCGGTGGTGGAGATTCGGCCAAGTTTTGATAGAGCTTGCTTTAATATGGCATTTAACTGCGTTTTAGATGTGCGGCTCGGTCATATTTTTATTACCGGTTTAAAGTATCTAAAAATAAAGCGCAAGTAATCAGGTGTTATGCTTTGCCTGAATACTTATCCCGCCGAAAATCCTTGTCTTGCCTGGGAGGAAATGTTTCTTTCTTGCAGAATTTTTACTAAAATTAAACATTATGTCGAGGTGAAATAATTGTGAGGTTATTGACTCGCTCAGATTTCGACGGGTTGGCATGCGCGGTTCTTTTAAAAGATGCGGGTATAATCGACGACAGGGCATTCGTCCACCCAAAAGATATACAAGACGGCATGATCAAGTGACGGAAAACGATGTGCTGGCCAATGTGCCTTTCGATGCAGGCTGCGGCTTGTGGTTTGACCATCACTCCAGCGAGGAAGAGAGACTGGCATTAAAAAACAAGTACAAGGGAGACAGCCGCCCGGCGCCCAGCGCGGCAAGAGTAATATATGATTATTACGGCGGCAAAGAGAAGTTCGGGCACTTGGAAGAAATGATGTCTGCCGTTGACAAGTCGGATTCCGGCCAGTTTACCGCTGATGAGATATTAAATCCAAAAGGCTGGGTGCTGCTCTCTTTTATCATGGACCCGCGCACCGGCCTTGGTCGTTTCAGGGATTGCCGGATCAGCAATTACCAGCTTATGGACGACATGATCGACTACTGCCGGAAAATGTCAATAGATGAGATCCTGAAAGTGCCTGACGTACTGGAAAGAATTAAACAGTTTGAAGAACAGAGCGGGAAGTTCAAGGATATGCTGAAAAAGTATACAAATACAGACGGCAAGGTAATTATTACGGATCTCCGGGGTGTTGCCCCGATATACAGCGGCAACAGGTTTTTGATTTATGTTCTTTATCCGGAGCAAAACATTTCAATTTGGGTCGTTGACGGAAAGAATAAACAAAATTGTGTCTTTGCCGTTGGTCGCAGCATTATCAACAGAAGTTCCAAAACAGACGTTGGTTCGCTTATGTTAAAGTACGGCGGAGGCGGCCACAAGACGGTGGGAACTTGCCAGGTACCTTATCAAGAGGCCGGTAAAGTACTGGGAGAGTTGGTTGCTAGCATGAAAAAAGACGGTTAACTAACGGATTGGTTTACCGGATGCAGAGAAAGTTTTGGAGCACATGACCAATTAAGAAGAAAAGCGGAGGTCGCCACCGTACGGTGGAACCTCCGTTTAACATATAATCAAGCAGTTACGCGCATGCTTGATTCTTTATTGTTAGTCATCCAGTGTGGACAAATCTCCGACCGGTAAACCCATTTCCTGAGCTTTTAGAACCCGGCGCATGATTTTCCCGCTGCGGGTTTTCGGTAGCTTGTCCCGCACTTCGATTTCTTTTGGCGCGGCGTGAGCGGCCAGACCTAATTTGACGAATTGCTTGAGTTCTTTATCAAGCTCATCACTCCAGGTATAACCAGGCGCCAATGCGATAAACGCCTTGATGATGTTACCGCGCACCTCATCCGGCTTGCCGATAACGCCGGCCTCGGCCACTGCCGGGTGTTCAACCAATTTGCTTTCCACTTCGAAGGGGCCGACCCTTTCCCCGGCGGTTTTAATCACGTCGTCGTTCCTGCCCTGGAACCAGATATAACCGTCTTCGTCCATAAAAGCCTGGTCTCCTGAAACATACCAGGGATCGTTTTGGAAATACTCGTTATACTTTTCAGGGTTTTTCCAAATCTCCACCATCATGCCCGGCCAGCCTTTTTTCAAGGACAGGTTGCCCATTTGCATCGGGGGCAGGACATTCCCCTCGTCATCGGTAATGGCGGCTTCCACGCCGGGAATCGGTTTGCACATCGAGCCGACCCGGATTGGTTCGCACGCATAGCAGCAGACCATATTTACGCCGGTTTCAGTCATGAACCAGGTTTCGTGAATACGCACGTCGAAAACCCTCTTGGCCCAAATGATCACTTCCGGGTTTAAGGGTTCGCCCACGCTGGTGATATGCCTGAGGCTGGACAGATTGTATTTTTTAACAACTTCGTCCCCGGCTGCCGCCAGCATTCTGAAGGCGGTAGGAGCGCTGTACCATACTGTCACACCGTATTTTTCCAGAGTGGCATACCAGTCTTCGGCACTAAAGCGGCCGCCTCTGATGATCGTAGCTTTGCCTACCAGCCAGGGTCCCCATACTGAATAGGAAACACCCGTGACCCAGCCCGGGTCGGCGGTGCACCAGAAAACATCGTTTTCCTGCACGTCATGGGCGATTCTCATGGTAAAGTACTGGCCGACCATAATATTGTGGGTATGCAATACCCCCTTGGGTTTCCCGGTAGAGCCCGAGGTGTAAAGCAGGAACATCGGGTCTTCTCTGGTCAGCCAAACCGGTGTAAAATCTGCGGAAGCCTCAGCCATTTCCTTTTCGTAAGAAACTTCAAGAGACTCCAAGTTGTTCTCATCGGCTCCAATGACGATCACGTGCTTCAAGTTGGGCAATTCATCTTTTTTAATTCTGCTTTTTTGTCCGACGGTAGTGACAATGGCCACAGCCTCGCTGTCCAGCATGCGGTCTTTGACGGCTTCTTCCATGAAAGCTTCAAAGAGCGGTCCGGCGATAGCGCCCGTTTTTACGATACCGGCGAAAGCTATTAACATCTCCGGGCTCCTGGGGATAAAAAGAAACACCCGGTCACCCTTTTTGATTCCCAGCTTGGTCAGGACGTTGGCAAACTTGTTGGTCTGCTCTTTTAGTTGGGCAAAGGTAACTGTTACTTCTTTCTCAGTGTCACTATAAAGTATCGCAGCGTCATTGCCTTTATTCTTTTCGTCTACCCACCGGTCAATGGCTTCGTAGGCGATGTTTACTTTGCCGGTAGTATACCAGCTGAATTCTTTTTCAACGTTTTCCCAGGAGAAATTCTTGCAAAACTCCTCATAGTTCTCCATATTGTGTTTGCCTGGCGACGGCGGTAGTACTTCATAATCCATTTATTTCCCCTCCAATTGTTAAGATGTTGTATTGTAAAAAGGCCGTAAAAGTTCACCTCCTGGCGGCCTTAAGCTTTTTTTCGTAGTATTGGTACGGACACTTTAACCCAGTCTTTTCCTGGCCCGCGGCCGGAAACGGAACGGCACGGTGATTGTGTGCACCAGATTTATGGCCATTTCCCGGAAAATATCTTCCATTGTTTTAAGTGAGTATGTCTGATTAAGCCGGTATGGATGGTAGAGGATGTTGATTCCTGATTTGCTTACCACCGGGTCCAGAGAGAAAAAATCAAGCGCAATGGGAATGCAGCCTTGTTTAAGAAAGAATGATTTTCTTTTTTGGTAATTTTCTTTTTGACGGCATATTTCAAGAACGTGGCCGGCGCATTGCGGGTAATGTTTCTTTAATAAATCCATCATGTGACCGTATAGCTGAGTGCCGACACCTTGGTTGCGATAGCCCTCCAGCACAACCAAAGCCTCAATAAATCCAACCTGGTTCTTGGGGAAATAATAGAATATGGCAAAACCGAGCAGCTCTCCTAAACAATCAGCGTAGATAATGTGGGCTCTGACCTGATCGTTTTCATTGGCCTGCAGCTTGCTGATCAGAGAATTTATTTCTTTGATTGAATAGTTAAAGGTTTCCCTGCAACATTCGATAACCTTACTGAAATAAATAGAATCAAGGTTGTGCAATTCAAGGAACTTGTACATGTTCGTCCCCCTCCCTGGTTCCTTATGTCCCCATGTCCCTTGTGTTATTAATGCAATTACTGTGCCACTAATAACAGTGAAGAAAAAGCCCCGTATTTAAGGGATCTGTGTTTATGATTATCTCAGTGGGAGGTAGGAAAATGAAAAAAACTGCCTGCAATAATTGCAGGCAGTTGCAAATTAATTAGTCATGCATGAGTATTTTTCAGCAATTTGGAGTGGCGCTTGTTTAAGGAAGTGATGATTTAAGCCAACCCGTGTTTTTCCATTTTGTAATACAAACTCCTGACGGCAATGCCGAGCAGGTTGGCGGCTTTTGTTTTATTGCCGTTAGTCCTTTGCAGGGTTTCCAGCAAAATATTTTTTTCGGTCATATCCAGCATGTTGCCGAGGCTTCCTTCCCAATGGATCTCTGTTGCCGGTTTGGGAAAACGGTTGTCTGCTGTTGAACGCTGCATAGACGTTCTTTTGATAATGAATTCCGGAACATGTCTCGATAAAATAATTTCTTCGTTTTTATCCATTTTGATGATTGTTCTTCCCACCATATTTTCGAGTTCTCTAATATTGCCCGGCCAATCGTAATTCATCAGTATTTTGAAAACAGCCGGGGATATTTTAGAGATTTTTCGTTTATACTCATGTTCAAGTTTTTTAACCAGGTGGGTTGTCAATAAGGGTATATCATCTTTGCGGACCCTGAGCGGCGGCACGAAAATCGGCACAACATTCAGCCGGTAATACAAATCTTCACGAAAAGTACCTTCGCTGATCCTCTGTTCCAGATTAGCGTTGGTAGCGGCGATTATCCGTACGTTTACAGGTATCGGCCTGGTGCCGCCCACCCTGATGATCTCTTTTTCCTGCAGCACTCTGAGAATTTTTGCCTGCAAAGCGAGGTTCATATCACCGATTTCATCAAGAAAAATCGTGCCGTCGCTTGCATCCTCAAAGTAACCCTTTTTACCGCCCCGGATAGCCCCGGTGAAAGCCCCTTCTTCGTATCCGAACAACTCGCTTTCCAACAATGACTCGGCAATTGCCACGCAGTTGACCCTGACAAAAGGTCCCTTGCTTCTGCCGCTGACATTGTGAATGGCATGGGCGAATAACTCTTTGCCGGTGCCGCTCTCTCCCCGCAAAAGCACGGTGGCGGGAGTGTCGGAAGCGTGTCTGGCCTGGGCTATGGCCGCCTGAATCGGCTCACTATTGCCAATAATGTCGTCAAAAGTATATTTGGCCTGCAAGCGCCGGATTAATTTTTTGACATTAGCCAATTCTTCCGACAAGTGCATTATTTCCGTAATATCATGTATTACCCCGACACTTCCCCGCAGTATGCCGTCCATAATTATTGGAGCTACGTTTACCACGACTTCTTTTTTCATCGGCCCCATTTTAAGCCTGACCCCGCGCACCAGCTGCCTGGTTTGCAGCACCTTCAGGTGCATGCTTTCCCCTTCGGTCACCGCTACCGAAGCAGGTTTGTTGATCACGTCCGCCTCCGTGAGACCGGTAATTTTCGTGTAGGCGGGGTTGATTAAAATACCGTTTCCTTTTTCGTTGACCACTGTTATAGCGTCTTCAGTCGCGTAAAGAATGGCTTCCAGCAGGGACCTTGTTTCTTTTAATTCTGCAACCTGCCTCTCCAGGCTTCTTAATGAAGTGATATCGCCCATGATTGCTGCCGCGCCGGTTATTTTTCCTTGCCTGTCTTTCAGTGGGATAAAGCTTGCAACAATGGTGAGATCTCCGCTCTGCAATTGGTGGTTAAGCTCGGCAGTGCCTGTTTGCAGCACGGTCTGCAGCATTTGTGGCAGGGCGGGAACCGGAAAATCGTCTGCCAACGGTTTGCCCAGCACGTCGGCCGCCTTTAAGCCGGTGGTTTTCTCAGCCGCCTGATTGAATAAAGTAACCATGCAGGTTTTGTTTACCGCAACTAGAGCATCGTTAGAAGCGTCAAGAATTGCTTCATATGTCGCATGAGTGTTTTTACTTTGCATGGGATCACCTCGCAGATATTTATTCTACAATTGTGTGAAAGATCCTGCATGGTTTTCTGTTAAATGATGATATTACTCCACATAAGTGCACCAATCCCGGGCCAGGCTATTCACGAGATTCTTTCATGACTGTCCTGAACAAATATATTGCAACGGATTCAATTGAACTGAGTTAGAATATGAGATTTCACTCCGTGGCACAAATTCGGCAATTATGGGTTATAATGAATATATCATTAAATATCATTTATTATTTAGGAGATTTCTTGTGAATACTGTTTACGTTTTTGGAGCGGGAGCGTCGGCCGCGGAGGGCGCGCCGGTGCTGCACGATTTTCTCAAAATAGCCTTTAAGTTTTTTAAGGAAGAGCATTATAGTACTGAGCTGGATGTTGTTTGGGAGTTTCTTGAGCATTTTAATGGTTCCGGGGAGGTACTAAGCCATTCCGGTGAACTTGAAGATTTTCCCGGCTTGGAAGAAATATTCAATATTGTTGACTGGTCCCTGCTGCAAAACCAGGCGTTTTCAATCAGGTTTCCGAGACCGCGGTTGCATGAACTGAAAACGGCTTTGGTAAAATTAATCAGCATGACTCTTGACAAGTCACTTCCCTCATACAACGGCATGCATCAGTCTTTTGTGGCTGAGGTAATCAGGGGTGGGGAAGAGATCCCGACTTTCATCTCTCTTAATTACGATATTGTTCTTGACAATGCCATCCGAGCCACCGGTTATGAACCGGAATACGGTTTCTATGGCAACCATCTGAATCACATGGATCATTGCCGGAAAATACCTCTCTACAAGCTGCACGGTTCCTTGAACTGGTCATTTTGTCCCCTTTGCGGAGAAATTTCCGAACATAATGAAAAAGTTGCGCACCTCCTCTTCAAAGACAAGTATTCAATTGCCTGCCTGAACTGCGGGAGTGATAGTTCTCAGGCAATAATTATTGCTCCGACTCTTTATAAATCTTATAATATCAGCAGATTGCAGAATGTTTGGGATTGCGCGGTAAAGTCCATAAGCCTGTCCGACCGGCTGGTTTTTGTCGGTTATTCGCTTGCTCCGGCTGATACTTCAATAATAACGACGATAAAAAGGGCGCTTAACATAATAAATAAAGAGCGTGAGATAGTGGTAATCAACCCGAATGAACAGGCATGCCGCAGGTATAAGCAGATCTTTGGAAAGAACTGCCGGGTGCTGTGCCATAAATTTACCGGGGAGCATATATAAAATATGAAAGGAAATAAAAGACCTTGAATAATGAATTTAATAAAAAGATTATTGTGCGTGTGGATAAGGACCTTGCTGAAATTATTCCAGTTTTTCTGGAGAACAGGCAGAAAGACTGCAAATCTATACAGGAGGCTTTGGAAAAGGGGGATTATGAGACCATCCGGATTTTAGGCCACAGTATGAAAGGAGTTGGCGGCGGCTATGGCTTTGACGCCGTCACTGATTTAGGAGCCTCCATAGAACAAGCCGCAAAGAATAAGGATGCCGCGGAAATAAACAATCTGATTGATGAATTGATGACATACCTTGACCGGGTTGAGGTTGTTTTCGTAGATTAGTAGATTAAATATTATTATGGTTATGGATGGGTTTAATTAGGGATTTCTAGTATTCCCTGTCAAATCGAGGCGCAGGATGCGTATGTATACCGCGCCTTTTTTATTTTGGCATTTGTCGTCAAAATAATCTAAGGAAGGAATTGCTGGAGTTTAAGGGTGGAAGAATATGATTACCTGATTGATTCGGACATCTAATAATAGGGTGGTAAATGTGTATGAATCCATATGTGCTTGATTTTCAGGAGATCGATAAAACAAAGCTCATAGTGGCCGGAGGTAAAGGCGCCAATCTGGGGGAACTAGCCAGGATTGAGGGAATAAGGGTGCCGGAAGGCTTTTGTGTCACCACCGAAGCGTATAAAAGAATAATTGGGCATAACGAGGAGTTTCATGCACTGCTGGAGCAACTGTCGTTAATAAAGTTGGAAGATCGGGAAAGAATTACTGAAATCAGCGGAAAGATTCGCGGGGTTATCGAAAGGATATCCATTGCAAAGGATATAGAAGAAGAGGTCGCGCGCCATCTCTTAAAGCTTGGGGGAAAAAACGCCTATGCCGTACGTTCCAGCGCCACGGCCGAGGACCTGCCCCTGGCCTCCTTTGCCGGGCAGCAGGACACCTATTTAAATATCAAAGGAAAAGATGCCATCCTGCAGCATATCAGCAAGTGCTGGGCCTCGCTGTTTACCGACCGGGCAGTGATCTACCGCATGCAAAACGGCTTCGAGCACCGCAAGGTCTATCTGGCTGTGGTCATCCAGCGCATGGTTTTCCCAGAGGCGGCGGGGATTATGTTTACCGCCGATCCTGTCACATCAAACAGGAAGGTGCTGTCCATCGACGCCAGCTTCGGGCTTGGCGAGGCGCTGGTCTCCGGCTTGGTGAATGCCGATATCTACAAAGTGCGGGAAGGCAGGATCGTGAATAAGAAAATATCCAGCAAGAAACTGGCCGTCTATGCGTTAAAAGAAGGCGGCATTGAGGAACGGGAGATCGACGCCGAACAGCAGAACAGGCAGACGCTGACCGATGAGCAGATTTTGCAGCTTGAAGAGCTGGGCCGAAGGATCGAGGCCTATTTTGCCTGCCCGCAGGACATCGAATGGTGCATTAGCCGGGGACATTCCTCCGGCCCCGGAGCCAGTCTCCCAGATGAGGTCCGTCCCCTTTCATCCAGACATGAGTTTTATATTGTGCAGAGCCGCCCCATCACCACCTTATACCCCATACCGGAAGTGAACGATGAGAAAAACCATGTGTTTATGTCTCTGGGCCACCAGCAGATGATGACGGAAGCCATAAAACCATTAGGTATTTCTTTTTTTCAGTTATTGGGGTCTGATGAGGTCCCCATGGGTCAGGCCGGCGGAAGGCTGTTCTTCGATTTGGCCCATGATTTAGCTTCTCCTCTGGGGCGAAAGATAGTACTCGGCACTATGGGCAGAAATGACCCTCTTACGCATAACGCTATCTTGAGTCTAATGAAGCGGAAGGATTTTATAAAATCATTGGCGCGCGGAAAGAGATACATCAGGATGGGTACAGAGTATTTCTCCTGGGTGCTACCCATTCAGGCTATAAAGATCTACCGCCAAAACGACCCGGCCGTAGTGCAAACGCTAATGTCTCGCCATGAGGCGTCTATCAGAGAGCTGCGGCGCAGGATCGCAGGCCTGTCTGGAGATGAACTGTTTGCCTTTATTATAGAGGATCATAAGGAACTAAAGGAAATTATGTATAATGCACGAAGCCTGGCTGTAATTATGGTCGGGTTATATGCCGCAAACTGGATCAATAAGAAAATGGAAAAGTGGCTGGGTGAAAAGAGTGCAGCTGACACCCTTTCCCAATCGGTAGCCAACAATGTCACGTCCGAAATGGGGTTGGCCTTATTGGATGTAGCGGATACAGTCCGGCAATATCCCGCAGTGATGGAATATTTTCATCATGCCCATGACAAGACCTTTTTTGAGGATTTGGCCTCACTGGAAGGCGGCGATGCTGTCAGCGGCTCCATGCGGGATTTTCTTGATAAATACGGCATGCGCTGTTCCGGTGAGATCGATATCACCAGGCCGCGCTGGAGTGAGCGGCCGACCGCGCTTGTGCCTATGATTCTCAGCAATATCAAAAACTTTGCGCCGGATGCTCATAGGGCCATTTTCGAGAAGAGACGGCTGGAAGCAGAGCTTAAGGAGCGGGACCTGTTAAGACGCCTGAAGCGGCTGCCCGGCGGCAGACAAAAGGTTAAAAAGTCAAAGCGGATGATTAGCATTTTGCGCAATCTCATCGGCTACCGGGAATATCCCAAATACACTTTCATTCAACGTTACCATATTTATAAACAGGCCCTGCTGAAGGAGGCTGCTTTGCTGGTGCGAAAGAGTGTCATTAGAAAAGAGGAGGATATCTATTATCTTACCTATCAGGAACTCCGGGAAGTTGTCCGCACCAATAAGCTGGATTACCACATTATTAACAGCAGAAAAGAGGCGTACGAGACATATGAAAAACTGACCCCGCCCCGGATGATGACATCCGAGGGCGAGGTAATATCCGGTGAATATGACACCAGCAATATCCCCCAGGGTGCCTTGGCGGGCGTACCGGTTTCAAGCGGCGTCATTGAGGGGCGCGCGCGGGTCGTTTTAAAAATGGAAGACGCTCATATGGAAGAAAATGATATTCTGGTCACTGCGTTCACTGATCCCAGTTGGACCCCGCTGTTTGTATCCATCAAAGGTTTGGTAACCGAAGTTGGGGGACTGATGACCCATGGCGCCGTTATTGCGCGGGAATACGGCATTCCGGCAGTTGTGGGCGTGGAAAACGCCACGAAGCTAATCAAAGACGGACAGAAAATCCGGGTGAACGGTACGGAAGGGTATGTGGCAACACTGTAAAAAAATCAAAATGAATCTAGGTAAACGGCACGGAAGGGTATGGCGAATCCTATAACCTGTGCCGTTTACTTTTTATAATGAAGCAGCTTTGGGAAGCTCGTTTGTGTTGGTGTACCAGCTATAATCAAGGTCCGGAAAAATATTGTTTCTGTATTCCAGGTTGCCAAGGTATCCTTCGTCAATACAATTACCCTTAATTTCTTTTTGCAGCCGGAAAAAATTCAACAAGTGATTTTTGGTGCGTTTGACGGCATATTCAACCATGGTCCCGGTACTCATGATGAAGGCCCAATCGCTGCTTTGCGCCAGAAGAAGTTCGCGGGCCGCCTGATTTAACGCCCGCCGGTACAACCCTCCGGCATTGCTGTGTTGACTGGCGAGTGATATCATCATTTCGGACGCCATGTGCAAGTGCCGGTAGATCCAATCATTGGAACCGCACAGCCATACTTCGTGATAGCCTTTGTTGCCCCAGCTGGAAGAACAAGGTGTGGCCACCTGATTGCAGGGAAAATTCCGCAGGTAGTCGCTTGGCGTGGCCATTTCAACGACATCCTGATCGAAGGCTGTTTTACGGATGAGATAATCAAGCCATTTAGGCCCTTCAAACCACCAGTGCCCGAAAAGCTCGGCGTCGTAAGGCGCTACAATGATGGGCGGCCTGTCCATTAAATTCGACAGGTGGTATATTTGATGCTGACGGTTAAACATAAAGTTGCCCGCGTGTAAAGCTGCTTTTTCATCAGCCTGCCTGGGATTATAAGGCTGTTTTTGGCTTAAATCCACCTTGCCGGTAATTTTGTAATATTTAATGCCGGTGTGAACCCTGATCCCGTCCGGGTGGATGTAAGGGCCAATATAATCAAGTCCGAGGTCGAAGCCAATGTCCCGGTAGAATTCGCGGTAGTCAAAGTCGCCGGGGTAGCCCTCCTGAGTGCTCCAGACTTGTTTGGATGATTCAATATCCCTGCCGAAGGCGGCAACTCCGGACGGACAATATATCGGCGCGAAAATGCCAAAACGCGGTCTGTGTGAAGCGTAGAGCACCCCGTGCGAGTCGGTGAAGAAGAATTTTAAGCCGCATTCTTTTAATATTTCGTCAAGGCCGGGAGCAAAAGCGCATTCAGGCAGCCAGACTCCCGCCGGCGGCCGGCCCAAATGGCGGGTGTGCAAGTCAACGGCGGTTTTGATCTGGCCCTTGATCGCCTCTGGATAAATCATCATAAACGGCAAATAGCCGTGCGTGGCCGCGCAGGTGATGATTTCAATTCTTCCTTGGTCTTGGAAATTTTTAAAAGCAGTAACCAAATTGCGGTTATAGCGGTCACAAAAAGTAAACATAGCCTCGTGGAAGCGTTTTTTGTACATTAGCGCGGTCTCGTGGAAGGGGCCGCCGTATGTGCGGCCTTCCTCTTTATCCGCCAGTTCGATAAGTTTTTCTAAATGCCGAACATAACGCTCCTGGAGGAGCGGGTCTGTGAACATTGAGATTAGGGTTGGAGATAGAGTTAAGGTTACCCTGAACTTGACATTATCTTCAATAAGTCGTTCAAAAACTTGAATTAATGGAATATATGTTTCTGTGATAGCTTCGTAAAGCCATTTTTCCTCCAAGAAATTTTCATGTTCAGGGTGGCGTACAAAAGGCAGGTGCGCGTGCAATACTAAACAAAGATAACCTCTGGGCATTGATATGCTCCTTTCACATTTAACGATATTCGTGCATGAAATAATTTTTTTATTCTATTTTTTCCTGTTTAAAACCCGGTGAACTTATGCCAAGGGGTAAGCCAGCCGAGCGCATGGCCAGTTCTTCGACAATCATTGGTGAACCGACGCCAAATTGAAACTTGCCGATAGTACGGTACAGACCTTCAATCCACATCCATTCTTCGTCCAGGCGATCGGAAAGAGAAGCCCGCGGAGTGGTGACAGCGTTGGATCTCAATAAAGTAATAAAACGGCCGTCCGGAAACATTCTGCCCAGGTCCACGCAGAATGAACGGTCTGGTTCCCCCACCTGAACGTACCAGTTATCTGTGCTTTCACTAATATGGATGTCTGTATAGCCGAGCGCGTTTTTACCGTTGAAGTCGATACCTGTTATATCATATACTCTTAAAACCGGCTGTGTTGCCGACCATGCCTCCGGCCCGTAATGATTAGCAAATTCATCTTGTTTGGTTGCAGTGAGCTCCCAATAAGCAAAAAGCCAGTGCGGATCGCGTGCGAGAAGAACCATCCTGTCTATACCGTAATAATGAGGCAGTTCAGGCTCCGGTAGACACTGGAGTTGCTGCGCGGATAAATCAGCCGGTGGTAGACTCAACCCTTCGGAAAACTCCTCATTAAACAAAGGAGGCGACGGGTTTTCGTATTCATTTTCTTTGACGCTGCGGCTGCGTATTAATGGCCATAAAAAAATAACTGCCGCTGCCAGTATTACAACTAAAAAAAGCAATGGAAACAAAACATTCATTGATTTTTGTCCCCCCATCAAAAATAATAAGCCTTGCAAAAGCTTTGTAACATTATAAAATTAATCTGAGAGCTTTTTTTATTATTACCCGGACGAAAAAGGTTTATTTACGATCTTTAAAGCTTAAAATAATTTTTAAATTACAATTTAGCATGAGCAATGGCAATTGTTGCAGAGCTTGTGCCAGAGCCTTGGCGACATTAAAAATCAAGGGGGGGCTGTTTTTTGTCTTTCAACTCAATTGAAAAAGAAATTAAAGAACTGTTAAAGAATAGCCGCTGTATTGCTGTAGTTGGCTTATCCGATAAACCGGAGCGGGACAGTTACAAAGTAGCTAAATACTTGCAGGAGCACGGCTACCGAATCATTCCTGTCAACCCTTCTTTAAAAAATGATGTGCTTGGTGAAAAACCATATCCTTCTCTAAAGGATGTGCCTGGAAATGTGGAAATTGTGAATATCTTCAGGCGCAGCGAAGATGTGCCCGCGATTGTGCAGGAAGCGCTTTTATTAAAACCGAAGGCTATTTGGATGCAGTTGGGCGTATCCAATATAGATGCGGCTGAACAGGCAAATAAAGAAAATGTGTTAGTAATAATGAATAGATGCATTAAAATTGCTCACGGGCTTTTATTGGGGAAAAATCAGCAGCAGTGAAATTAAGCAGGGCGGAATTTTAGCAAAAGCTTACTGAAAAAGGTTTGCGCGATGAAAAAAAAAGATAAAATTAATAAGATCTTGGATATCCTGGCAGAAGTTTATCCTGACGCGGGTACTGCTTTGGTTTATAAAACACCTTTTGAGTTAATGGTAGCTGTTATCTTATCTGCTCAATGTACTGACAAGCAGGTAAACCGGGTTACCGCCAGGCTGTTCAGTAAATATAACACGCCGCAGGAATTCGCGGCGTTGTCTGCCGGAGAACTCGCGGAGGAAATCAGAGGATGCGGACTATACCGCCATAAAAGCAGGTATATCATAGAAGCTTCCCGTGAACTGGTAAAACGTTATGGCGGTTCAGTACCGCGGAGCAGAAGTGAACTAGAGTTGCTCCCTGGAGTGGGGAGTAAAACCGCCGGAGTAATATCAGGGGTGATTTACGGGGGGAGCGCGCTGCCGGTGGACACTCATGTCCACCGTATCGCCCGTCGCTTGGGTTTGTCAAGAGCAGGTAATCCCGCCAAGGTGGAGGAAGAACTGGCCGTTCATATTCCGCCTCGGCAGCGTATGGCGGCACACCATCGCTTGATCGCCCACGGCCGGAAAGTTTGTACGGCAAGGAAGCCGTCTTGCGGCAACTGCTGTTTGGCGGAATTCTGTCAGTATCAGCCAAAGGAGGAACGCTCTTGCATATAGTGCTGGTGGAGCCGGAAATACCGGCCAACACGGGTAATATAGCCCGGACCTGCGCCGCGACGGGGACTACTTTACATCTTGTCCGTCCACTGGGGTTTTCGACAGAAGACAAGTACTTGAAACGTGCCGGTCTGGATTACTGGCATCTGGTGGATATCTTTTATTACGACAGCTTTGAGGAGTTTACCGCAAACTGCCGCGACCGGAGGTTTTACCTGTCTACCACGAAGGCGCCGCGTTATTATACCGAAGTTTCTTATGAGCCGGATTCCGCGCTGGTCTTTGGCAAGGAAACAAAGGGGCTTTCGGCGGAAATCCTCAACGCGTACCCGGAAAGTCAAATTCGCATCCCCATGATCGGTGAAGCCAGATCTCTCAATCTTGGCAACTCGGTCGCGGTGGTATTGTACGAGGCACTAAGACAGCAAGGTTTTAAGGGATTAAAGTAATAGCAGGACACAGGAGTCAGGATTCAGAATAAAGGAATGGTGTTTGTCCCGAAATATTTTGATTCCAGATATTTGGGAAAGTAAATAAAAAAATTCGACTGTAAAGAAAGAGATGATGGTGAAATTTGTTTATCCATTTGCATCTTCATTCGGAATATAGTCTATTAGACGGTGCGGCCCGGATCAAGGGGGCTGTGGCGAAGGCCAAGGAGATGGACATGCCCGCCCTGGCTATTACCGATCACGGAGTGATGTACGGGGTGATAGATTTTTACAAAGCGTGCCAGAAGGCTGAAATCAAGCCCATCCTGGGCTGCGAGGTCTATGTCGCGCCGCGTACCATGAACGACCGCACTCCGCGCGTTGATGACAGCTACAACCATTTAGTCCTTCTCGCTGAAAACCAGGAGGGCTATCATAACTTATTGAATCTAGTTTCCTTGGGTTTTACCAAAGGGTTTTATTATAAGCCGAGAGTGGACAAGGAATCACTGGCCCGCTACAGTAAGGGGCTCATCGCTTTGAGCGGCTGTATCGCCGGAGAGGTGGCCGCTAAAATCCTGGCCGGGGAGAATGAAAAGGCCAGGCAGGCGGCCGGTTATTACCGGGAAATCTTCGGCCCCCAAAATTTTTACCTGGAGCTTCAGGACCATGGGTTCGAAGAGCAGAGGACTGCCAACAAGGAACTGCTGCGTATCCACAAGGAAATGGATATCCCCCTGGTAGCTACCAACGATGTGCATTACATCAGGCGTGAAGACGCCGAGAGCCAGGATGTGCTGATGGCCATTCAAACCGGTAAAAGCATCGACGATCCCGGCCGGATGAAGTTCCAGTCGGAAGAGCTTTACCTAAAAAGCCCTGAAGAAATGAACCTTCTTTTTGGTGAAATTCCCCAGGCTTTGCGGAATACGCTGGAAATTGCCGGGCGCTGCAATATTGAGATGGATTTCGGCAAATATTTTTTGCCGCATTACGCGGTGCCTGAGGGGTACACTACCGACACTTACCTGGAGGAGCTTTGTTACCGTGGCATCCGCAGGATTTTCGGTGACATAAGCGAAGCAATTAAAAAGCGTCTGGAATTTGAGCTCGGTGTAATCAAACAGATGGGCTATTCGGCTTATTTCCTGATTGTTTGGGATTTTATCCATTTCGCCAGGCAAAAAGGGATCCCGGTCGGACCCGGCCGCGGCTCCGCCGCCGGCAGCCTGGTGGCGTACAGTCTGGGCATAACCAATATTGACCCGTTAAAATACGGGCTGCTTTTTGAGCGCTTTCTTAATCCTGAACGAGTATCCATGCCTGATATTGATATTGACTTTTGTTACGAGCGGCGGGGCGAGGTGATCAATTATGTGGTGCAGAAATACGGCGCTGATAGAGTAGCGCAGATTATTACTTTCGGCACTATGGCCGCGCGGATGGCAGTCAGAGATGTGGGACGGGCGTTAAGCATGCCCTATGGAGATGTGGATAGGGTGGCCAAATTGGTTCCTGCTGAACTGCATGTCACCATTGAAAAGGCGCTTAACGACGTATCTGAATTAAAAGAGCTGTATAATCAGAAACCGGAGGTAAAAAAGCTGATTGATATGGCCGCGGCTTTGGAGGGGATGCCGAGGCACGCGTCCACTCACGCGGCAGGCGTGGTGATCACCCAAGATCCGCTTACTCATTATCTCCCTTTGTACAAGACGTCCGACGGTCCGGTAACGACTCAGTTTGCCAAAGAAACGGTTGAAGAACTCGGCCTGTTAAAAATGGACCTGCTGGGGCTGAGGACCTTGACGGTAATTGGCGACGCGGTGCGCCTGATTTTTGAGAGCACCGGAATTAATATTGATGTTGATTTAATTCCGCTTGATGATCAGGCTACTTATGAAATGCTTTGCAAAGGTGAGGCAGTCGGCGTTTTCCAGCTTGAAAGCAGCGGCATGCGCGCCATTCTTAGAGACTTGAAGCCGGAAGTGTTTGAGGATATTGTAGCGATTAACGCGTTATATCGTCCCGGCCCGCTGGGCAGCGGCATGGTGGACGATTTTATAAAAAACAAGCATGGCTTGACAAAAGTTAAATATCTTCACCCAAAACTTGTACCCATTCTTAAAGACACATACGGCGTGATTCTTTACCAGGAGCAGGTCATGCGCATAGCAAGCGATTTGGCCGGCTTTAGTCTTGGTGAGGCGGATCTTTTACGCCGGGCGATGGGTAAGAAAAAGCCGGAGATTATTGCCGGTCTGCGTTCCCAGTTTATTCAAGGAGCTGAGAACAACGATGTCGAAAAGAACATAGCAGGCCAGGTTTTCGACTTGATGGAATATTTCGCGGGGTATGGCTTTAATAAATCACACAGCGCGGCATACGCTCTGGTTACTTACCAAACCGCCTATTTGAAGGCTAATTATCCGGTTCAATACATGGCGGCATTGATCACCTCGGTGAAAGATAACACGGACAAGGTGGCGGCATATATTGAAGAATCCCGCCGGTTGGGGATTGAAGTGCTGCCCCCTGATGTTAATGAAAGCAGGGAAAGCTTTACACCCGTCGGAAAGAAGATACGTTTCGGGCTGGCAGCGCTAAAAAACGTCGGCCCGGGCGCAGTGGAGGCGATTATCCGGGGCCGGGAACAGGAAGGACCTTTCAGCGGATACGCAAATTTCTGCCAGAGGTTAGATACAAAAGTTATTAACAAAAGGGTGCTGGAAAGCCTGATCAAATGCGGCGCCTTTGATTCTCTCGGCCACCGCCGGGCTCAACTGATGGCGGCGGTGGACGCGGGGCTGGGCTTGGCGCAGCAGTCTCAACGCGACCGGGAAAACGGGCAGCTTTCCCTCTTGGATCTATTCGGCGACGGCACTAAAGATTCAGTTAGTATTGATCTTCCTGCGATACCGGAATTCCCAAAAGGCCAGCTGCTAATGCTGGAAAAGGAAACCCTGGGCCTTTATATCAGCGGCCACCCGTTATCACAATACCGCGAAGTACTAAACCGGCTGACTACGGCCACCGCGGCGGAAATAAACGATTTGCCTGATGATTGCCAGGTGGTTCTGGGCGGTATAATCGCGGGGCTTAAAAAAATAAATACCCGCAAAGGGGATACGATGGCTTTTTTAACCCTGGAGGATCTGACCGGAACGGTCGAGGTGCTGGTTTTCCCGCGGCCGTACAACTCAAACAAGCTGATTATTAAAGTGGACGAGGCGGTGTTGGTTAAAGGAAAGGTCAGCGGGAACGGAGAAGAAGTTAAAGTGATCTGTGAAGAGATCTCGACCGTTGACAGCCATCTGGCTGGTGAAGTGCATATAATAATTGACGGCGCCTCCTCCTCTTTGCTGGACCAGGTGCAGATGATTCTGAGTAATTATAAGGGAAAATCACCAGTGTTTTTTCATCTCGAAAAAGAAAAGAAAGTGTATAAAGCAGGGGAAGAGTACTGGGTTAACTTATCGAAGCCGGTTGTGAATAAACTGGTGGATTTGCTGGGTCAGTCCGGTGTTGAAGTCAGAAGAATAATTGACGGTCTTGAATTGACGGATAATGAACAAGCGACGGCGAGAAAAAAAGGAAAATTCCCCAGTCTGCTTGAATTATAATGTCATACCGCACCACTAGATGCAAGAGGAGGATTTTATTGCTTTTTAAGCATACTTGCCAAGCTTAAAGACGTATGCTATGATTGCTTTGCAAATAAAGGAAACTCAGGGAGTGGTTATTTTGCAGGATGCGTGGGATGCTGTTACCGGTGAATATGTCGTAATTAAAGCCCTTGATAACGGGGTAACGATTATCGGTTTGACCAGGGGTAGGGATACCAAATTTCATCATTCGGAAAAACTTGACGAGGGTGAAATTATGATCGCGCAGTTTACCGAGCATACTTCAGCAATAAAAATTAGAGGCCGGGTGGAATTGCTGACCAGGCATGGACGAATCCGCTCGGGTGATTAAATGAGCGAGTTATATCCAGGGTGTAGACTCTGGGTATACTTTTTTAAAGAAAAAGAGGAATACTGACCGGCTGAGTAGAAAAAACTAACCATACGACGGCCAAAATGTGAGGAGGCTTTAATGTGTGGACAGTGGTATACATTGCTCCCAATAAGAGAGAGGCTGACAAGTTAGAGAAGCGTTTAACGGTAGAGGGTTTTTTAGTAAAACTGAGGGCTATAGGACCGCAGCAAGCCGGCAATACTTGTTCAATAGAAATCCTTGTGCCCGAATCTGAAGTTGATGAGGCGTTGGAGATTATTAACTCCATTTAAATATAAATTGTGTTATGTAGTGATGTGCTATCCGTAATATATTCATTTATGTGGAGGTATAGTCAGAATGCAGAGAATCGCCTTGTTGACAAGCGGTGGTGATGCTCCGGGAATGAATGCCTGCATCAGGGCGGTGGTACGCAAAGCTATTTACCATGGCCTCGAAGTTATTGGAATAAAGCGTGGTTTTAACGGTTTTATTGATGCCGATATGGAGCCGATGAATCTCGGTTCGGTAGCCGACATCGTGCAAAGAGGCGGAACGATTTTACGTACAGCCCGCTCTGACCAGTTTTTTACTCCGGAAGGCCGGACTAAAGCATATAACAATATTAAGCGCTTTGGCATTCAAGGACTAATAGTTATTGGAGGCGACGGGTCTTTCCGGGGCGCCGGGTCTTTTCATCTGGAGCACAGCTTGCCGGTCGTCGGTGTTCCCGCGACGATTGACAACGATATTCCCGGCACAGAGCAGGCTATCGGGTTTGATACCGCGGTAAATACTGCCATTGAGGCGATAAACAAGATCAGGGACACCGCTACTTCCCACGAACGTGCCTTCATAGTTGAAGTAATGGGACGCCAGAGCGGTTTTATTGCCCTTGCGGCGGGATTGGCCGGAGGCGCCGAATCAATTTTGATTCCGGAGTTGCCTTTTAGTTACGATGAAATTTGTGAAAAACTCATGCGCGGATTTCGCAGGGGGAAATTGCACAGCATTATCGTTGTGGCTGAAGGTGCTTCCGGTGGTTTGGATGTCGGGCGAAAAATAAAAGAACGTACAGGAATAGATACAAAAGTAACCATTTTAGGGCATCTTCAGCGGGGCGGCTCGCCGTCCGCCGCGGATAGAATACTGGCCAGCAGGCTTGGAGCAAAGGCGGTGGAACTGTTGATGAACGGAGCGACCAAAATGATGGTTGGTGTAAGCAAAGGGGAAATTGACGCCGTTAATCTGGATGATGCCTTGATCCAAACCAGAACAATTGATGTGGAAATGTATCACTTAGCCAATATTTTATCTCTTTGAAATGCTCGATAGCCGGTTTAATCGTCAGTTTGCGAAAGAAAGTCCTTTTTCCGGGCATCCTAAGTATGTGTTGGAGGAGGGATATTTTTGTTGGATTTGATTTTTAATTATCTGTCCGCGCTTGGTTTGGGAGGTTTGCTGGCCGGAGTCATAATTGAAGCTATGGGCATACCTTTTCCTGGAGGTATAATGGTTGTTCTGGCAGGTTTCATGGTCAACCAGGGCCGTATGAATTTTCTTAGCGCTCTGTTAACGCTGCTGTCCGGTTATACTGCCGGTTCATTAACGGCTTATTTGATCGGCAGAAAGCTAGGACAGCCTTTTTTTATGCGCGGCGGCCGGTTTCTTCGGATTTCTCCTGAAAAATTTGAACAAGCCCGGGGCTGGTTGGACCGTTCCGCGCCTGCGTTTATTATTTTTGGCAGGTTCCTGCCCGGACTAAGCAACCTTACTCCTTATATGGCAGGTATCAGTCGAATTAATATAGGGTATTTTCTCTTCTATAATTCGCTCTTTGCGCTCGGCTGGGGATTCTTATATTTAATGCTCGGCATGTTTTTTGGACATAATTATCAAACTATTGCCGGATATTTGAATAATAAGCTAACCCTAATTGGCCTTGTAATATTGGGTTTATATTTACTTTATCCATTCATTAAAAAAAACTACAGACGTATATAAAGAGCATTTTCGTTTTCATCAAAAGTTGTGCAGTACTTGCCTTTACATTGAATTTTAAAATGCTTTAAAAAACCTCTGGCGCCTATTTTGTTTTTGTTGACAGTTAACCCCTTGTCATTAACAGTAGGTTTTATTCTGATGGTTTTTGTTAACTGATCATATGCCAACTCGACATGACTCATATTCAGCTTTGAAGCAAGCTTTTTGTTTAGTGTCAAGTGATTTTTTGAAATAGATATAGTTAAATCTTGCTCAGTCTTAGGTTTATATACTTCATAAGTCATTAATTCCAACTCCACTCCTACTTAATCTATACTTTCCATTTTATACTAGATCTTATTGCCAGTCAAATAATTGTATTGTTTTTATATTTTGTTTAAATGCAATTTTATATTTCAATATTATGATATTCTCTCTAATCTCCATAATATATATCTTCCCCATTTAGTACTATGCTGTCGTCACGCATCCCCAAGGCGCTGTTTAACCGCGGATAAAATAATCCATAAGCTCGGGTCCTGTGGCCAAAAATAAGTCACTTTTTATCGCGGCTTCTTCATTGTAGGCTGTGATTTTGCTGTTAGTATTAACTCCATTTGCATATATCACAAAGGGGACCGGATTGCTGGAATGAGTGCGTATGCTTATCGGAGTATGGTGGTCGGGCAGGAGCATAATTTTATAATCTTTAAATTGGTTAAGCCCTTTTAACAACTCGGCCAGCATCTTATCCACTTCTTCAATGGCTTTGACCTTATTTGCCAGTTCCCCCCGGTGTCCGGCTTCGTCGGGCGCTTCAACATGAATATAAACAAAATCTTTTCCTTCCCTCAATTCTTCCAAAGCTGCCATGACCTTGCCCCGGAAGTTGGTATGAATGTCGCCGGTGGCACCTTCTACTTCGACCGCTTCCAGACCGGCGCAAATACCAATTCCTTTAATCACATCAACGGCGGAAATCACTGATCCGGTGAGTCTGTATTTATCGGTAAATTTAGGCAATGCCGGCTTTTTTCCTTGCCCCCATAACCAAATAGATGTAGCGGGCCGGAGGCCTTTCCTTATTCTTTTTAAATTAACCGGATGGACCGGCAAAAACTTGTTGCTCTCTTTCATCAAGCAGATTAATGTTTCATATCCTTCGCCTTTGGGAAGGTATTCCGCGATAAGCCGGCCTGATATGTCGTGTGGAGCCGTAAGGTCACTCCGCTCAGGTCCGCCTCTCCAGACTAAAAGATGTCTGTAACTGACGCCGGGGTAAAAGTGAATAATGTCGTTGCTCAGGCGTTGCTCTGTTTCTTCCATCAGCTCTTTTGCTTCCGGTGTGGAGATCTCGGTGCCATAATCTATCATTACTTTTTCTTCATATTTAACATTATCGGATAAAGTAACCAGATTACAGCGAAAAGCCACATCGTTTTCACCCAGGTTGACACCCATGCTGACGGCTTCCAGCGGCGAGCGTCCGGTGTAGTATTGCCGGGGGTCGTAACCCATTACGGAAAGGTTGGCGACATCACTGCCGGGCGGCAGTCCCTCCGGGATCGTTCTGGCCGTACCGATCACACCGTTGGCTGCCAGGTAATCCATATTTGGCGTGACGGCAGCTTGCAGAGGTGTCATTCCGCCCAGTTCGCTTATCTGTTCATCAGCCATGCCATCGCCTAACAAAATAATATATTTCATGGTAATCTCCTTAAAACAGCGGTATAATTAGTTGTGGTGAAAATATTCTCCAGATATCGGGTAAATCCTTTAATTGATCATGATATATCTGCGGAATATGTTGTGAGGAGGGGGTACTTGTTTTTGCTGTATACACCAAAATATGAGCTTGACCGGCGTATTAGGAACTTCCAGGATATTTTAAAGCGGCAGGGTATTGACGGAGCAATGATCATCCAAAATGTTGATGTTTTTTATTTTGCCGGTACGATGCAGCGTGCACACCTTTTTATTCCGGCTGACGGTCAACCGGTTCTGATGGTAAAACGAAGTTTTATACGAGCCAAAGAAGAATCGGCATTGGAGAACATTGTCCACCTTGACAGCCCTAAAGAAATGACAGCGGTGTTAAAATCCTGCGGGTATGGCCCGTTTGACACTATAGGCTTTGAACTGGACGTGCTGCCTGTCGCTCAATACGAGCGCTATCGCAAGCTATTTAAAGAAACGAAAATCATAGATGTGAGTCCTTATATTCGTTCTTTACGTATGGTCAAATCACCGTACGAATTGGAAATAATCAATGAATCCGCGGCGCTGAATCAGGAAATATATGAATTTATCAGGGAAAATATGCGGGAAGGTATTACTGAGCTGGAGCTGGCAGGGAATGTTGAAGCGGCTTGCCGGAAAAGGGGACATATTGGTATGCACAGGTTGCGGGGGTTTAACCAGGAACTTGGCTACGGCCATTTGATGTCAGGCTCGAACCTTGCCGTATCAAGTTACTTCGACGGGCCAACCGGCGGCATGGGGCCGGATCCTTCCTTTCCTCAAAGCGCCGGTTATAAGCTAATTGGTAAAAACGAACCTGTGCTGGTGGATTACGGGTTTGTTCATAACGGATATATTGTTGACCAAACCAGGATATTCTGTATTGGAAAACTGTCCGACCACTTAATTCACGCCTATGCAGCCGCACGGAAAATCCAGGAGAGCATAAAGATTTCGGCTAAGCCGGGGGTGACCTGCGCGGAGCTATATGGTTTGGCGCTGGAAACAGCGGAAGCAAGCGGTTATGGCGAACATTTCATGGGTTATCCCGAACGGGTATCGTTTATTGGCCACGGTGTGGGCTTAGAACTGGATGAACTGCCTGTGATAGCGGCAGGAGTTAAAACTGTGCTGGAAGAAGGAATGGTGTTGGCCGTCGAACCTAAATTTGTTTTCCAAGACGGGGCGGTGGGAATTGAAAATACTTTTGTAGTGACTGCGGACGGGCTAAAACCCTTAACCATATTTGATGAGGATATAATTTACATCTGACAAAAATAAAGCAGCTGCTGGCGGCACCGGTTAATGCAGCTTACAAACGCAAATTTTTGCAAACGGACAGTTAATCGCCGCCTTGGTGCAATTGTCAATCTCACCGGTACAATATATAAAATCATATTCCGGCGTGATGTTGTCACTGTGAATACTCGGGTTGAACTTTAACAGACCAATCACTTCCTGCTTTGTGTGGGGACAGTAAACCTGTACAGTTTCCCGCAAAGTATTTCACTCCTTTACGCACGATGGGTTTATTGTCAGAAACAAATTTATCGTTTGTAAACGGGAAGTATTCTTTTTGCCTGCTGATGTATTTATATTATGTATGCCTGCTAAAGTAAATAGTTCCATCATACATTTTTTATAGGACTATTGTCCCGTTAGGTAAAATAGTATAAGAAAGAGGCGGGAAGAATGATATCTCCCGCCTCTCTAAACAAGAATGTCAGGTTCCTGTTCGTATTCATTGATGAGTTTATTAAAAATCGTCTGCACTGGTAAAATGTTTTTTATTTGATAAACATTTTTTCCGACAAAGACTACTCCATCATCAACTTGACCGATGCGGGAGTTCTCCAGGGCTTGTACTATACAATATTCCTGTGAGCAATTTTTTAGACAACCATCACATGCATGCGGCTCCGGCGCGTTGCCTTTGAGAATCTTGTCCGCAAAAGCGTTGCGCAAGGCCCGACCGGGCATACCTACGGGGCTGGATATGATTACCACGTCTTCTGCCGTGGCTTTTAGATACATTTGCTTGAAAGCCTCAGCTACCGCGCATTCAACACTGAGGACAAAGCGGGTGGCCATTTGAACTCCACTGGCTCCCATTCTAATCACTTTGGCGATACCTTTACCGTCCACAATGCCGCCTGCGGCGATTACAGGTATCTTGACTGCGGAAACGATTTCGGGGAGTATTTCATCAATTGAACGGGTTGTACCAAGATGTCCTCCCGCTTCGGCACCTTCAGCAACAACCGCCGCCGCGCCTTGTTTTTCCGCGATTCTGGCCAGTTTTGGGGAAGACACGATCGGGACGACCGGGACGCCCGATTCTTGGCTCCAGCGGAAAATATCCCGTGAATATCCCGCTCCGGTTAAGATTAGGTCAATTTTTTCTTCAATTGCTGATTGCACCAGCGCCGCAAACTGGCGAACGGCGAACATAATATTGACACCGATAATTCCCTTGGTGTTTTTTCGGGCTGTTCTTATTTCGTTTTTTAATTCATTTATAGACATGGCGGAAGCACCAATTACCCCAATTCCGCCGGCATTAGCCACCGCGGCGGCAAGTGGGGCGGTTGATACCCGCAAAGCCATACCTCCTTGTATAATTGGATACTTTGGCATCAAATGACCGATTTTTAATTCCGGAAATTTCATTAACATATATTCTCCCTCGTAGCAATATTTACCTATATTATTTCAGCCAATCAGTAAATTTATATCACCCTTTAGCTTATTAACTATTCTTGCCCCTTTTACTCATATTCGGTGTAACAAGAAATAATCCTGTATACCAAAATAAATAATATTTTATCACAAAAAAAACTTTTGCAAAACTTTTGTTGATAAGGATATAATTTTTTTGTATTATTTTTTCTATTATATATATCCGGAGGTTTTACTACAATTTATGGAACTATTGCCGCCCTGTACCAATGCCTGTCCCGTACACACGGATGTCCGCGGCTATCTGGCCGCCATATCAAAGCGTGACTACACGGAAGCCTACAACTTGATTAAGGCGAACAATCCTTTTCCGTCAGTTTGCGCCTGGATTTGCTCACACCCCTGCGAGGGAGCCTGCCGCCGGGCACAGGTCGACGTGCCTGTTGCCATTCGCAGCCTAAAGCGCTTTGTTGTGGAAGCAGTGGGTGCGCGGACGGAAGAGAGCAGGGCAACCGGATATACCGGCAAAAAGGTTGCCGTAATAGGCTCAGGGCCATCCGGTTTAACCGCGGCATTTGACTTGGCGCGTCAAGGGCATCAGGTTGTAGTTTACGACCGTTCCAGGGAGCCGGGCGGACATTTCATGGCCTCGCTGCCGACATTCCGCCTGCCGCGGGAGGTACTGAGACGTGATGTCGGACTGATTTTGTCCGCCGGGGTTGAATTTATTCCGGAAACCGAAGTGGGTAGGGATATCAGTATTGATGAATTGAGAAACGAATATAACGCGGTTATTATTTGTACCGGTCTATGGGGTGGCCGGGGCCTGGCCATGCCGGGTTTTGACCATCCCGGCATATTATCTGCGCTGCCTTTTTTGAAGTCGGCAAATCAGGGAGAGCGCCCACGGGTTGGGAAAGAGGTCGTTGTGATCGGCGGAGGAAATGTGGCGATTGACGTGGCCCGCGCCGCGTTGCGCTTGGGGGCGCTAAGAGTTAAAGTCATTTCAGTTGAGAAACGGGAGCAAATGCCGGCGTCAGCCTGGGAGATTGCCGAGGCGCTGGATGAGGGGGTGATTTTGGAGCCTGGTTACGGCCCGGTGGAGGTCCTGCTGTCTAGCGGAGGTATTATTACCGGTGTCAAAGTGCAGAAGGTGAAAGCTGTTTTTGACCGGGAAGGAAAATTTAACCCGACTTATGAACCTAATGTTTATCAGATTGTTCCAGGAGATACGGTAATCCTTTCCATCGGTCAGACGCCGGAGACATCTTTTCTTGAAGGAAGCGGCCTGAAAACCGGTGCGCTGGGTTACTTGCCGACAGATGAAAATTCTCTTGCAACCGGTTCCTCCGGCGTTTTTGCTTGCGGTGAAATAGTCACGGGGGCGGGACTGGCAATAGCCGCAGTGGCGTCAGGTCACCGGGCGGCAGGTATTGTCGGCCGTTACTTGCGTGGTGAAAAAGCGCTCCCGGTTGGTGGAGAATTTAAACTGCTTGGGGCGCTGCCTGAAGAAGTAGCCAAAAAAGTGCCGCTCAAAGAACGTCAGGGAATGCCTTCTCTACCGCCTCGACAACGTTCTCTGAGCTTTTTGCCTTATGAAATGGGTTTAAGTGAAGACGCTGCCCTCCGTGAAGCGGGACGTTGTATGAAATGCGGGTTGGGAGCAAGGGTGGAGCCGGAAAAATGCGCCGCTTGCTTAACCTGTCAGCGAGTTTGTCCTTATGGTGTTCCTGTTATTGAAGAACACGCCAGGATTTCCGTGGAAGGCTGCCTGGCCTGCGGCGTCTGTGCGGCCGCCTGTCCGGCGGGCGCTATCACGCTGGAAGCCCTGGATGAGATTACCGTAAACATATCAAACGAAAGTTACCTGGTTATATTCGCCTGCCGGGAGGTCTGCACGAGCATCACCCGGAAAAAGTTAAAAAATATATCCGCATTATATGAATCGCGGCTGGTAGAAATACCTACCGCCGGAGCCCTGCGCCTGGAATGGATTCTGGAAGCTTTTGAGAAGGGGGCCGCCGGTGTGGCGGTCGCGGCCTGTGGACCGGGTCAATGTCGGCACCCCGGCGGGAGCGCCTCATGCAAAGGCGTATTAGAGCGCGCCAGAACGCTGATGGCCCAATTGGGGATTCCCTCAGAGCGGCTTTACTACTGCCAGCAAGATGAGGGAGAGGACCTGATTCCTCTGCTTGAAAATTATTATCGCAGGTTGAAGATTATCGATACAAATTAGATGGACTCACCACAGTTTTGAGAGAATAAGCCGGGTGTTGGTAACCCGGCCGGCAATGAATTATTTTTTTTCATCTTTTGGGGGCTCATCTTTTTTGGCTTCTTCTGAATAAAACCCTTGGCCGCAGCCACAGTCACCGTCACCCGTGCCTGGGGGCATAATAGGGTTGGGATTCCAAGCCGGCATAGGGAAGCCGCCGGTTAGTCCACCGGTTAATCCACCGGTTGGCATACCTGGACCGGGAGTGCCTGGACAAGGAGTGCAGCCGGGGGCTGGGCACCATCCGGATGTCGGGGCCATGCCGGGTGGCATGCCTGGAGGGCAGCCGGGAGTTGGGCACCATCCAGATGTCGGGGCCATACCTGGAGGGCAACCGGGAGCTGGGCACCATCCGGATGTCGGGGCCATGCCGGGCGGCATGCCTGGAGGGCAACCGGGAGTTGGACACCATCCGGATGTCGGAGCCATGCCGGGTTGCATCCCTGGGCAAGTCTCTCCTCCGGTTACCTGGACTCCCCGGTATGCGGCATCAACTGTGTTCCAAAACTTTGCTTCCCCTGCCTCTTCCATGATCATGCCTAAAATTATATGCCGGGTAAATTCGTCCGGAGCCATACATCCCAGCATAGCCAGGTGTTTTATTTGCTGGAGTTCGATCTGAATCACTTCATGAACCAATGTGCGAAGAGCATCCATTTTTATTACCTCCTGTAAAAAATGTTTAGTAAATACTATTTTTTTTCTTCTTGCTCACCGGCGGAATAAGGCATGGTGCCAACAGGTGACGCGGCGGGCATTACCCCGAAACATTGGGACAGCAAGGAAAGTTTTTCCGTCATGCGTTGTTCTTTGCAGGCCATGTATAAGATTATTCTGCGGAGTTCTTCTGAAGGTACGGCTTGTGCAATCCGGGAATAGAGAGCGACTTCCTGTTGTTCACCTTTTGCCAGCATCCCCAGGATGTTTTGCGGGTTGGGATAACAGTCTCCTGTCATGCCGCCCATTACGTCTTCTTGCTTAGCGCTCATATTGATATCCTGCCTTTCTAAGGTTGATTGTTGTTATATTATATGAAAGCGGCTCCATGTGGTTACATTTACCATGTCTGGAATGTGAAATAATTTTATATTTTGTTGAGGCACCCAATATCGTCGTATGTTTTAAAATGTTATCTGACACGCAGCTTGGTTTGCTGAGGCACATCGTAATTGCCTTCTTTGCTGATCGTGGCATTTATGTTAAAACGTGAAAACTTGTCCCGGTATGATTGGACAGCCGATAAATGTAAATCGTGATGACCTAAGACAACTTTTAAGTTATTGATGTTATCAGAACAAGTAAGACTGGCGCCATCAACGGACTGGACCCGTTGATAAAATTCAACAGCTCTCTGATGCTCTAATGTTACTGACAATTCAAACCGCGCCGGGCGAAATAACCGGCCGTTAGAATAAGAAAAGCACCGATCACCTATCCCGCCGAGACCGTACCAGGTGAAAATGGCATTACCACCGTTTTTGAGAATAAACCTTCCCCGGGACATTTCCGATAAATCCAGCCTGCTCACTTTGTATGAGTTGTAGACAAAACCATTTTCAAAAACTTGAACTACGGCATAAGCGCAAGGGAACTGCACAGTCGCCGGCACTTCCACGTAAGGGAGATTGCCGGTCATGAACCGGTTGGCGGTAACCTTGTTCCGGTGTATATGTCCGCAAAAAACACCTTGCACACAGGAAAATGGCCTGATGGTTTTTTTTAACTCAATATGGTTTTTGACGCCGAACCATAAGTCCGGACCGTTGCATGGATGGTGAAGAAACAGGTAAGAGGGCTTGCCCTCATTTTGCAATATGTTTTTAGTCCATTGCAGCTGATTTTGGTCTATATATCCCCAATTATTGTTTTCTCTGCAGGAGTCAACCAAAATAAACTGGTAATCACGAAATACATAGTTCGCGCAAGTTTTTTCCCGATTGGACACATAGTCAAGAAAACCCTGTTCGCCTATACCTGAATCTTTGGTATATTTGTCATGATTGCCGATGCATAACAGGTGGGGGGTGTCTCCGAAGCAGGGCAGGATTTGATTGCGTAGTTCCAAATATTGCTGCTTGTTGGCGGAATCAGTAAGGTCGCCTGTGAGTACCGCCAGATCAATGTTCCGTCTTTTGCTGTCCTGAATGCACTGGACTAATAAACTGCTTGAGTATTCAACGAGCTTGCCAAAGTAAATTTCATTGATGTCCTGCGCGGGGTTTGTGGAAGCAATGTGCGTGTCGCTAAAAATGGCGTAACTGAAAAGGTGCCTCCCTTCCGGTTTAGGTAGAGTGGTGAACGAGTTAAGGGGGCCTTGCGCTTCTTTGCATTCCACCCGGTACCAATAACGCGCGGAGGATTTTAAGCCATGTATTTCCACCCAGTGATATTGTGTATTTTGGTTGACTGTGTACTTAGTTAACCGTTCGGGAGTGTCCCCAAAACATATTGTGGTGTCGGCTAATCGTTTTGGTGTTGCCCAGGTGATCATGGCGTGGTCATAACCAACAGTACATAACTCTTCGTTGCAAATCGCCGGATAGCTTGTTATAGCCAACGGATAGTAATCAATTTGGCTGTCTGTTTTAAAATTCCAGGGTAAGTTATTGATACACCGTATAGCTGTTTTTTTTGAAACAGTACTCATTTGTGAATTTCTCCATAAATTTATTATTGCTAGTATATGCTTATTTATTGCGACTTGTAACATTTAGCATCAGCGGCGTTGAGTATCTAAAGCGGGTGGCTAAAATTGTTATTTAGACGAGGACAAGTGCCCATGTTTTGGTATGAGAAAACGCCGGGTTTGTTTTCTAAACCCGGCGTTTTTCGGACTTAATACGGCAATTTCCCGTTGCAGCTCATGGTTCCCCCAGATACCTCGGTATAGAGCAACTGTAGCCCCAAGGAGTATAGTAAAATTATACGGGACCAGACTAAGCGTTGAGTCTTTGTTTTTTCAGTAAGTATATGAATTTTTCTACCAATTGTGGATCAAATTGTTTCCCTGCACACCTTCTTAACTCTTTTATGGCTGCTGTTTGGGTTAAGGCCTTGCGGTATGGACGGTCGCTGGTTATGGCGTCATAAGCGTCAACAATTGCCAGGATACGGCATTCCAACGGTATTTCCTCACCCTTCAGTCCAAGGGGGTATCCCTCGCCGTTCCACCATTCGTGATGTTTAAGGACCCAGTCGGCAATAGGAACAAGATCCGGCGCGAGTATGGCGATACGGTGGCCAATTACGCAATGCTGCCTCATTTCAGCAGTTTCTTCAGCGTTTAGAGGACCGGGTTTAAATAAAATACTGTCCGGTACTCCAATCTTGCCAATATCATGGAATTGCGCCAGAAGACGCAAATCGGTTAAACTGCGTTCCGGCAGATCGATGGCTGAAGCCAGATTAACGATCAGGATTTGTAACCGGTCCGCATGTTCTTCTGTCATAAAATCCCTTACTTGAAGCATTTTCATCAAGGTTTGCACTACGGCGCTGCGTGTGCTTTGAGCCTGGTGGAGTTTTTCCCGGTACATCTTATTGTCCGCTTCTTTAAAAAGCTCGTTGATGCTTATAGATTGATCGCTTCTTGCGGCAAACCCGACGGAAATACTGAGCGGCAGTTCATGGTTTGTCGCGTTGTGTCTGGCGATGGCGTCTTTTATTCTTTTACAGGCTTCTGCGAGAGTGCTTTCTTTAGTGTCTGGAATAATCGCGGCGAATTCGTCGCCGCCGATTCTTGCCACCACATCGCTTTCACGAAAAGAACTTCTTATGATATTGGCGACTGTCAGCAGTAGAGCGTCCCCGGCTTCATGCCCAAGTGTATCGTTGACAAGTTTGAGCCCGTCCACATCACAAACAATTATACCCGCCGCGTTGCCGCGCCCTCCTCCAACCCGCCGCATTTCCTCCTCAAAATAAGCGCGATTATGCAGGCCGGTGAGGGAGTCATGCAGGCTTATATGTTTCAGGCGTTCCTCAAGCTGCTTTTGTTCAGTTATGTCCCGAATAGTCTCAATCGCTCCGACAACTTGCTTTTCTTTGTCAAAAAGAGGTGAAACAATTCCCCAAATATAGGCGCCTTTTCCTCCGTGCAGATCAGGCAAATATGACTGCCCGTGCAATGTGATGCCTTTCTTTTCAAAGTAATCGTAAAAAGAAGAGGGATCAGCTTCAGCGTTGAAGGCAAAATCAACCAAACCTGGGCGGGGTATCCCGTAAAAAGGTAGGGAGTACATATAATCTCCTTTGCCCAGCATTTGTTCTTTTGGCATACCAGTCATTTCTTCAATAGCCCGGTTCCAGGCAATAATCTTCTTATCCGGGCCGATTACAAAAGTGGCATCGGGCAGGAATTCAATAATATCCTGCAGCCGCTGGTTTGCTAAAGCCAGGGCGGCCTCTTTCTTTTGTAATTTGTCATACTGTTGCCTGAGTTCTTCTTCGGTGGCAATTAATTCTTCATTGATGGCGATCAATTCCTCGTTAGCTGATATGAGTTCCTCGTTGCTAATTTGCAGCGCTTTTTTTACTTGTTCACGTTCTGTCACATCTAATCCGGTAGCTATTATATATTCCACGTGACCTTTATCATCAGGAAGGACTGTTGCTGTCCAGGCAATTAAATGGCTGCTTCCATCCTTATTATACCAGCGACTATCAAAGTGTTTTGGAAACTGACCGGCACAAAGCCCGTCGAAAGCGAGCTTTACCTTTTTTACCTGTTCTGTTTTATAAAACAATTCCCAAAAAAGTTTGTCCTGCACTTCTTCGTAGCTGTAACCCGTAATCAGTTCACATGTGTGATTGAAGCTTACAATTCTGCCGTAATTGTCCAAAACCGCCACCGAACAACCGGCAGTATCAACAACTGCTGAGATGAAATCACGTTCCCTTTTTAAATCCCGCTCAGCCTGCTTTCTCTTTGTGATGTCCGTGAGCATGCCCAATGAGCCAATAAAGCGACTGTCCTTGTCAAAAAAAGGGGTGGCCGACACTATCGCCCAAAATGGTGAGTTGTCTTCGCGGCGGTATTCAAATTCGTATTGTTCCCAAATTCCCAGTTTGCGGCGTTTCATGATGTTTTTAGCATGGGACCAGTGCTCTTTGTCTATATAATCAAAATAAGATCGCCCGTTCATTTCTTTAACAGTAGAACCAAACATTAAAGCCAGTTTTTCATTGGCGAAGGTTGTCCGATTGTCGGCATTCAATATCCAGATGCCATCATTGGCGGTTTCGACTATCCGGCGGTACTGCTCCTCCATGTCATACTTGTTTTCCGAGTTGTTTAACCAGTGCTCAACTTCGTATGCACTACTTTTTTGGTTTAGAAAATCATTTGGAGGCAAATAGTAAAAGTTATGGTGAATATGGGTACCACGCACCAGCATCGGGTGAGTGATGATCACTTCTTTTATGATTTCCGGGCCGGTTTCTTTACGGTTATACTGGCAAAGGGAAACACATGGATATTCCGGAAAGAAATAATTCAACTTGGCCTCATATTCCATTAGCTTACGCGCATCTGTTTCACTCTGGAGAAACCGGGTCATTTCTCCGGTTATACGTATGATATTATAACCATCAGCTATTGCTTCAGTTGTTTCTTTCTTTAATAATGCAATCATTTGGTCAGGATCAAATACGCCGTTTTCCAATTGAAGTTCATTTAATGTTAAAATAAGAAGTTGCCCGGATGATTCAGCAGCAGCTACGTTGACGCCTTCTTCATTTAAGTAGCCGCGTACTTGGTCAGCCGTGCTTGCATTCGCGATATAAATGCATTTGTCACCCTGCTCAAAACCAAGGACAATAAAAGGGATGACAATATCATACCATTCTTCCGGCGTGTCATAGATCAAGCAAAGATGACTGTGAGGCTTAATCATTTGCAGAGTATCCTTTTGTTGGTGAAGCAACCTATTTTCCTCCCAGTGCTGTCATATATTTTTTGTGAATTATTTGTTTTTCGGCAAAATTATGAATTTACCTGCAAAACGTGTCTTTTGATGTCGAAAAATATTGTAAAATAGTAATTAAATTATGACTATTATTAGGTGATATAAACTTTTATAATTAGATTACCAGCAGTTTGGTATGCCCGTCCGCATATCAGCCGCATTGTATGTCCAAGGGTTATTGATAAAACATATGTTCTTAAAGAGCAAATGTTTCTTAATTAAAATATATATGGAGGTGTAACTTTATTGAACAAGACAGAAATATTAAATAACATAACTAATTACTATCAGTAGCGATGCAAAAACAAAACTCCAACTTGTCAATCATTAAAATACTACGAGAAACAAAGAAAAAGCACGCTCCTGCAAAAAAAATCCTTATAATA
>JGI12104J13512_1000241_pt1 | contig 51090 bp, 38 predicted proteins | sample TerdegcTABiofilm_FD_13512 | JGI IMG/M metagenome (IMG submission 13512)
CTTGTGANGNATTAAACTTTTTTCATCGAGGTTAATGTTATAAAAAAACTTAAGGATACTTGCAGCAACTGCTATACCACAACTTGTATCAAATCATTATTTATATCCAGCTGTAAAATGAAGTGATTCAAAAGATACTATATTAGATAGAACTTGATCATTTACCACTATATCTTGTATTGAAGATATACTACTACTATCTGCATATATTGGTGAAAAGGATGGGATGAAGATAAAGAGGAAAAAGAGAATGAATAAGAAAATAGAAATAGTGATAGCAAGAAAGATAGGAATAAGATTACGAATAAAAGGATGAATAAAATTAGGGATAAAAAAGGAAGCGAAAGAAAATGACAAAGGCTTTTTATTATTGTTAAAAGTTATAAATCAATTTTTTAATGAAATTTGAGATTTATGGCGATAAGAGATAAGAGATACTTTATTTTGTTTATTAATTTATAAATTTGTATCATATATATTATTTATGTCAAGTAGTTTTTTGAAAAAATTTATAAATTTTTAAATTTTATATTTTTTCAATTTAATCTTACTTAATTATTGTTTTTAATTCTTTATTTTTTTATTTTGTTTTTTTTATATTTTCTTTTTGCTTTTTTTGTCTCTCGATTTTTCCATTTAATTGTTTTTATTTTATATTTTTTAGTTTTTCTTTTTTTATTTATTCTTTTTTTATTCTTTAGTTGCTCTTATTTTATGTTTTCTAATTTTACTCTATTTATATTATAATGTTTCACACAAAATAAAAATTTTCAAGTGTCAAAGATAGATCTTGGATTGCCTCGATAACATTCATATAGTGGCAAATATCCTAGTGACTAATTGAACGCGATTGTAATTATAATACTCAAATGTCTACTGTATGCTTTAAGCTAATTCCTCAAAATCACTGGGCTCTTGCTTTTCTTAAAACAGCTACTTAAAAGTCCTGTTCTATCGTTCTATCATATCTTTCCTTCCTAATTCATCCTTAAGCCTTACTTCTAATGCTGTTTCCTTAGCTTTTGGTCCAAATGCAAGTTTCACATTTTTTTCTATTCTAATTTTTCCACTTATAAAATAATGTATCTCGTATACCTTTGCTTTTGAAATAGTTTGCTATACCAATTGGATAACTTAACCCTTCAAGCACTATCCTTACCTTATCTTCTGGACTGTACATGTTCTTAACCTTTGTCATAATTTCTTCATAATCTTTACTTATATTTTTATGGGTAATCACTCTTTATCTTTTTTTCACAAAAATTGTCTTTTTACATTGAAACTTTGTCTTTTCTATTTTTTATTATTCAATTTAATTTTAATTTATCATACGTCAAAATATAATTATTCAAAACCTTTATTTTATTATTATTTTTAAAATATTATGATTTACACAATAATTAAATGGTAAAGTTAATTAATCTATTATCGTTTTAGAAATTTTGATTTATCAATATTAATCTATTTCATATTTTTTATCTATATTCAACTTAAATATTAATATTATTCTAAAATATAAAAAAAATATTATTATTAATTATATTAAATTCTCAAATTTAATATAATTTTTTTCTTATTTAATTTGTAAAAAGTTTCTTATATCAAGAATAAATTATATTATAAAAGATTTTATATAATTATGATAATTTAATTATATTTTTTTATCTATATACTAATCTTATTATCTATTATAGATTTATATTGTTTTTGATTATTGGTCAATTCTATTATTTTAGAGTAAAAATTCTTTAAAAATTTTTAATACGAAATACACTCAAATATAATTTTATTACTAATATTTTATTACCAGCATTATATTATCGTACAATAAAAATTACATATCTTAAAATTACTAAGATTGTTAATAGATAATTATGGTGATTTATATATATTATAAATAAAATAAACAGATTTATAACAATTATATATCAATAATAAAAAAAATTCAAACACTTATTTTTAATTTTACAAATATCTATAAAATGCTTTCTTTTCTTTATGGAGAAAGTTATTGATAAAATACTTCTTGCTTCAGATAATATAAATAAACTTAATGAGATAAATTCATTTTTTGATGGTAAAATCAAGTTTATTCTACCCAAAGAGATAGGAATTTACCACAATACCGAAGAGAATGGATTAGACTTTAATGAAAATTCGATACTAAAAATTAAGGAATTTACTGAAAATATCGATATTCCTATTCTTGCTGATGATTCTGGGCTAGTAGTAAAATTGTTAAGTCAATTTGTCCAAAAGATCAAGGAAAAACCTGTTAAAAGTCATAATGAGAAAAATACTGAAAATCAAGATGATTATCAAATCCATATTGATAAGATAATTAGATACTTTTCTGAATTTTGCAATCCTTCTATAAAAAAGAAGGTGGAAAAATTCTGGAATGATTATCTTCCCTCATTAAAACTTTTCCCTGGTGTTGTTTCTAAAAGATTTGGCTATATCGAAGATGAAAAAGAAAGAAATCACTATCTTGTTTCTCTTTTAAAATATTTATCTAATAGTGAAAATATAAAAAAAATCTTTGTTAAAATAGATGAAGAGATTGAACGAAACATCACTTCAAACTTTTATACTAAAGATAACATAAAAGCTAAAATCCCTAAAATAAAAAATATAGATGACTTAAGCTATGATATATTTTTTCCTGCATATTTTGAGACATCACTAGCCTTAAAATATAATGGTAAAATATACCATTTTAATGGAATTTCTGAAGGTTTTATAGTAGATAAACCATCTGGAACAAATGGATTTGGTTATGACCCCATTTTTTTCTATCCTCCTTTAGGTAAAACTTATGCTCAGCTTACAATGGAAGAGAAAAATGAAGTTTCTCACAGAGCTAAAGCACTCATTAAACTTAAGGAATTTATTGAAAAACAAATATAATTTTCTATTAAAGCATAATTTTATGTAAAAGTATAATTCTATAACAAAAGTATGATTTTAAAGATAAAATAAAAAGAGGCTAAATAGATAATATGAATTGGTATGTAATCCTTGTTGGAAATGAGTTTGCTGGGAATGCAGGACAGATAGCTAGAACAATGGGGAATTTTGATTTTGATAACCTTGTGCTTGTAAATCCCTTGTGGCAAGATCCAATGCAAGGTTTTGTCTATGCTCATACCCCTGAAGGACTCGAAATTTTCGATAAAAGAAAAACTTTTAATAACCTTGATGAAGCTATGAAGGAATTAAATTTAAATACTACAATTGCTTTTACAAGAAGATCAGGTAAAACTAGACAGATAAATTATAACCATAGACAGTATTTTGAAAATTTTTTTGACCAAATATATGGGATTAAAAATGAATTCAATATTGAAAATACTAATATAGGTCTTGTTTTTGGTAGAGAAAAATCTGGTCTTACAGCTGAAGAAGTCGAAAAATGCAGTGTTTTAGTTTATATCCCAACAAGTAAAAAATCACCTTCATTAAATCTTGCTCAGTCTGTTGCAATTATACTTGAAACTATTTTTCATGAGATAAATTCACGGGAAAAAAATTTAGAAAACATAATTTGTCCGCAAATACATACACCATCTACAGAATTGGAAAGAGAAGAATTTTATAAAGATATCATTAATGCTGCAAAAAAAAGGAAGTTGTTTATTAAAAATGATGAGAAATCTTTTCGAAGACTTTTTGAAAGAATTTTTTCATCTCCTATAATTTCTAGTAAAGATTTAAATCTATTAAAAGCCATGATTATGAGATTTATCTATGCAGAATATATTGATAATCCATGTTTTGATAATGAAAACATTGATAAAAGAAATGATTTTGGTGAAAAAATTATCAATAACAAAAATGATAATAAAATTGAAAATTAATAATGGTTAAAGTATATTTTTTGTTTATTTAATGCAAATATTTGAGTTATTTAATATAAATTTTTTAAGTATGTAAAATAAGTTCTTTAATTATTTAATGTAAATTATTTAATTATTTAATCCAATTTTTAGTTTGTTAAGACAATTTGATAGTTAATAATAAAAAAAAAAAATACTATGAAATATATACGGTAATAAAGATATCATGAAAAGACCTATTTTGTATTATTTTACCTTACTTATATCGCTTATTTTAAGTTTTGTTGTAACTATCTATTTAGGAAAGTTTTTAATGAACTTTCTTTGGTTTAAATCTTTGTATATTGAGTACATTTCGAAAGTCATTATTTTGTTTTTTTTATTTATTCAGTATCTTCTGTACAAAAAATTCAATAAAAAAGAGGATGAATTCTTTGAAATAAAACATCAGTCAGGAAATTATTATTATCTTGATAAAAGAAATAACTTTCTATCAGATTTTTATCAGGGCAATAACCCTGTACCTTTAAAAGTTCATATCCTTGGGCTTTCTCTATTTTTTCTTTATATTATGACTTTTATAGGAAGTAATCTTCAGATTTTGATTTATCCTTTTGTCAAAAACATTACTCTTTTTAAGGATTCTGGAATTATCTATTTTGAATCATTGAAAAACCTTATCAAACAAAATTTAATTTTAAGTTTTTTGCTTATTGTATTTATTGGTCCTATTATTGAAGAGTTGACTTTTAGAGGTTTTTCTTTAAGCGTAAAATTTCAAAAGTTTTCAAGACTAATAGTGACGATATTCTTCAGTTTCATTTTCTCAATTATTCATTGGGATTTTTCTAGGGTTTTAGCAATTTTTATCATGGGTTTTGCACTTGGATTAGTATATAATTTAACTGAATCCTTAATATACCCAATAGTTATTCATATCGTAAACAATGGAATTTCCTTTTTTGCCCTTTATTCTATACTTCAAAGATCCGATTTTACTAAGTTAACTCAACTTATCGATTCAAGGTTTTTAAAAACGCAGCAAAAGAGCAATTCTTCTTTTACAATTTCTATTTTAATCTTTTTTTTAACGATATTAGCAAGCTATATTTACAGAAAAATTAAAAGTCTTGTATCTGAAGAACTTCCTCAAAAAGACTAAATTGAAATATTAAAAAGAATTTTTAATTACAATCGAATTTTATTAATATTATTATTTTTCAAACTAATTTTTATTAAATAATTATACTAGAAAAACTTTTGTTTAAAATAATCAAGATAGATTTTATAGTTTTCATCATCAAAACAAACAAATATAACTTTTTTAGGATAGTCATTATCTTCAAGGAAATTTAAAGTTGTATCTAATGCAATTTTACAAGCTGTAGCTTTTGGATAGCCATAGACACCAGTTGAGATTGAACTAAACGCAACATTATTAAATCTCATTTCTTTGCAGATTTTTAAACTATTTATATAACAGTTTCTTAAAAGCACTTCTTCATCGTGTTTTCCACCTCTATATATTGGACCAACGGTATGAATCACATATTTTGCAGGCAGATTGTAACCTTTAGTAATCTTGGCTTCTCCAACTGCACAACCTCCTAAAGTTTTACACTCCTCAAGTAAAAGTGGACCTGCTTTTCTTTGTATGGCTCCATCTACCCCACCACCTCCTAAAAGGCTTGTATTTGCTGCATTAACAATGGCATCTACCTTTAACTCAGTAATATCTGCCTTAACTATTTCTATCCTGTTTTTCATCTTCATCCTTCAATTTAAATCGAAGTATTGTAAGTTTATCATTTTCATCATTAAAAGCTATGGCATTTTTCCCACTTTTTTTTGCATTGTACATAAGATTATCAGCAATTTTTATTGTCTTTTCAAGATTATCTTCAAATTTCGATGCACCTATTGAAAAAAGAACAAAATTATCAAGTTGCTTCGAATACTGAAGCTCTATTAGCGATTTCAAGTAATTGTTTAGAGAAATTATACCTTCAAAAATTCTTTTTGAAAAGTAAATTGCAGTCTCTATCACATTTGATTTTAATATTACTAAAAACTCATCTCCACCAATTCTAATGGGGATATCTGCATCTCTACAGTTTTTTAATAATAATTTTCCAAATTCTTTTAGTATTATATCACCTGTTTCATGAGAATAATTGTCATTGAAATATTTAAAATTATCAAGGTCTATATATAGGATTATTCTGTTTTGAAGATTTGTCTCTTCATTTAAGTTAGAACCACCTCCCATAAGTTGTTGTTGTAGAAAATTCTTATTATAACATCCAGTTAAATTATCTACATATGCTAGTGTTTTAAATTTATCAAGTTCAACTTGAAGCCTATTGTATAGATAAAATTCTGAAGATTCAACTACATTGAGTTTTGCTATGCCTGTATCTAAAGATTTAATAAAGCCAAGTGTCGGATAAGAATTAAAAAATGAAGATTCTTCAGAAAAACTCCATTTGCCTAGTTTTAGCAAATTAAACAAGATATATAAAAAGTTTCTTTTAGTCTTAGGATCATATTCACCTTTTTTAGGGAAGATTTGCTTAAATCTCTCAGAAATTATTTGATTTTTATATATCATAGGTTTATCGAGCCAACTATAAAAAGAATAATCATCATTTATTGTTTTTTCTCCCCTTCTCTCAGCAATACTTAACATTCTTTCAAGTTCATTAAATAGATTTGTTATAATCTCAAAAAGAGGTATCAATTGAAATGAAAGATTCAGTGTGTTTGTAAAATGGACAAAAAAATAGTTTTTGAAAAAATATTGTTTTTTAAAGACATTTAGTTCATCAACCATCTTTTTTACATAATCCTGCTCTATCGCTTTTTCATTTTGATCAAATAATCTTCTAACTTCCATTAGATTTTTTATATAGAAGTAGTCTATTTGCGATTGTAGTTCATTGAGATGTTTTATAGAATCCATAACGACTGATAATAAAGACGAATCTTCAAAACTTTCAGATTCTATTTCATATAGAAAAATCTGCAAAATAGTTAAATATGCAATCGCATAATTCAAAGGATCTTGATTATTAATAGATTTATATCTAACAATACTTGTAAATCCTCTTGTAAGAAGTTCTCCAATATAATCTGGATATCTTATTTGATCCTGATAAAATTCAACTCCTAAAATAAGATTTATCAAAAGTGCTGGACTCTTATATTCAGGTGGAATAATAATGATTTTCTCATCATCATTTAATTTTATTTCTTCCTTTTTAACGACTAATTTTTCCTCTTCCTCTATTAAGTCATGACTAGAGATATTGAAAAACATAGTAAGAGCTTTATCGATATATTTTCTTTCTTTCTTTATGTCATATTTTCTATATCCCAATAACCTAAAAATCAATGGTGAAAAAATAAGTGGAAAATTTTCAAGAATATAAGTTATTGAATCCATCATATTAACAAAAAGATGAGAAGAAAAGCCTGGATCATGATTAAATTTAACTCTTGAATACTTTGTCAAAATCGATAAGGCATACAAAATATTATTGGCAATTTCAGAAGCCGTCAATTTTGCATTAAAATTCGTACTTATTTTAAGTTTATCTTGAACATCCCACTGAATTAAGCCTATATACAAAAAAGGAATATATAGTTCTTTAATAAAATATATTAGTTCAAAACTGCATACTTTTTTTGATTGAAGAGAATTTATAAAATTTGATAAAGATTCAGTGTTAATTTCATATAGTAATTTTAAAATTAAATATACTTTTGGATTTTTTTCTGCGATATCAGAAATCGCAGAAAAATCGCCTTTAATCATTTTGCGAAAAGAATTGTTAAAAGAATTAGCATGAAATATAAAAACTTTTAGCTTATCTAAATAAGTTAAATTAATATAATCTTTGTAATATGAAATCAAAAATAGGTCTGAAAAAATCTGCTTAATATTTTTAAAAGAAAAAGGTAAAGAATTTAAATCTAGAAAAAATCTTTTTAAATTATACAAAGGAGTATTTAAATGAAGTGATTCTAATTTAGCAATATCATCATCTGTTAGATAATAAAAATTTTTGAAATTATTTTTTTCTTCTTTATTCATCCTCTATTTATCTCTTTTTTGTTATTTTTTATATTTCTTTCGTTCTAAATAATATTTTAATCTTTATTTATTTTGCAAAATCAATATTTTTTGATAAAAACAAAATTTTGTTATTTATATAATATTTACAAATATTTTTATCAAATCGATAATTAAATATTGAATATTTTCATCTTGCTTTTATACTAATAACATAAGACAAATTACTAAATTTGCAAGACTATTCAACTATGAGGGAGAATAGTGATGACAATTAAAGCTAAAATATTATCGACTGTTATTCCTTTGATAATTATACCTCTATTATTCATTGCTATCATTTCTACAAATCAAGCAAAATTAGGTATAACAAAAGTTGCACAACAGCTTCTCTCACAAAAACTTGAAGAGTTAGCTAAAAAAGTATCGGCTACTTATGATATGCTTGAAGCTTCAGGAAATTTGGACAATCAAGATCTACTTCGGGATTCAAACAAAGAAATTCAGGTCTATTGTGAAACTCTTTTTAAGAATTCTAAAACTGCTGGAGTGGAAATAATATCGAATGATGGGAAAGTCATACTCGGAACAATTAATAAAGAAAAAGATATAAGTAAAGAAGATTACTTTATTCATATGAAAGAAGCTAAGGCTAATTGGTTCAGATATAATATGGATGGTAAATGGCGGGTCGGAGTCTACCTTTTATCTGGTTCCTGGAACTGGTTTTTATTGATTTCTGAAGACGAGAAAGTTTTTTACCAAGATGCTCAAAATATACAATATCTTGTTTCGATAATAGGTGCATTGATGATTATTTTGATTCTTGCAATATTACTTCCTCTTATATCATCTATAATAAGACCAGCAAAATTACTCGTTCAGACCATGGAAAACATAATTCAAACTCATGACTTAAAACAAAAAGCCAAGGTATTTTATCCAGATGAAATAGGAACATTAACAGCAACTTTTAATGTCATGACCGATGAACTTAATAATGCTTATGAAGCAATAAAAGACTATGCGTTTCAGGCTATAGTAGCAAGAGATAACGAAAAAAGAGTTAGGACTATTTTCCAAAAGTATGTACCTCAAGAAATAGTTGATGAACTTCTTAAAATAAAAGAAAAAAATGCCTCACTTCTCATAGGTAAAAAGCAGTTTTGCACGATTTTTTTCTCAGACATCAGAGATTTTACAACAATTTCAGAATCTATGACTCCTGAAGATCTTGTAACAGCCTTAAACAACTACTTTACGCATATGGTTAAGATAATAATTAATAATCATGGAATCGTAGATAAATTCATTGGTGATGCTATTATGGGTGTTTATGGTGCTCCTGTAAGCTCGGAAAACGATGCTGCAAATAGTGTTAAAGCTTGCTTTGAAATGCTTAATGCCTTAAAAATATTTAATGAAGAGATGACAGCAAAGGGAAAGATTAATTTTAAGATAGGTATGGGAATCTCTTCTGGAGATGTTATTGCTGGAAATATTGGTTCTGAGCAGAAGATGGATTATACTGTTATAGGGGATCCTGTAAATCTTGCATCAAGACTTGAAGGGTTAACAAAAGTATATAAGGTTCCTGTTATAATATCTGAGTTTACCTATGAAAAGATAAGTAACATCTACTATGCCAGAGAACTTGACTTAATAAGAGTAAAAGGTAAATTAAAACCAACAGCAATTTACCAGCCTTTCGACTCTCTTTCTGCTGAAGTGGAAAAAATGGTTGATTTATATCAAAAAGGGCTTGAAGAGTATAAAGGCAGGAACTGGAATAAAGCAATAGATTACTTTTCAAAGGCTTATGAAATGAATAGCGATGGAACATCATCCATGTATATAGAAAGATGCCAGCATTTCATAGAAGAACCTCCTTCCGATGATTGGGATGGTGTATATGTCTTTAAAACAAAATAGGAATTTCACCTTTTATCTTTCGCTTTTTTGGCAATTTTTTTCCATCTCTACCTTTACATTAGGTGGAGGCTATGTAATGGTTGCAGTAATGCAACAAAATTTTGTGGAGAGGAAAAAGTATTTAGAATTAAGCAAATTTACTCAACTTTTAGGTTCTGCACAAATACTTCCAGGACCTATTGCGCTAACAAGTTCAGTATTTTTAGGAAATGAGATAGCTGGTTTTTTAGGTGCCGTTATTGGCATCTTAGGAACAACCCTTCCTCCATTTTTTGCGATTTACCTAGTATATCTATTTATCTCTCTATTAGATTCAAAAATTGTTGATTACTTCATGGTTGGAGTTAAAGCAGCAACTATAGCTGCTATTTTTCAGTTCCTTATTAAATTACTGAAAATTAAAAGATACGATTTACTCTCGTATCTTCTTCTTGGAATCTTTATAATACTTGGTTTTCTTCTAAAGATCTCTCCAATAATTATTTTATTGGTAGGATCTTTCATTTTTTTTATATTTAACTTTATAAAAAATAAATACTTTTAATTTATCTTAATTTTTTTATTTAAAGACTAAATTATGCAATTTGTAAAATTATTTTTAGCTTTTTCTATTATAGGACTTTTCGCTTTTGGTGGTGGTTATAGTGCTTTATCTATAATGGAAGATCTTATAGTTAAGAGATTTAATTTTTTAACCATATCTGATTTCTGGAAAATAGTAGGTATAGCTCAAATTACACCAGGTCCTATCGCATTAAATATTGCAACATTTGTTGGAGCTCAAATGGGAAAGATTCCTGGTGCTATAGTTGCAACTTTTTCTGTAATAATTTTCCCGACCCTTTTGTCTTTTTTTTTGATAATATTATATAAAAAAACAAGTAAAAATGGGATTATAAAAGGTGTTTTCGAATCTTTCCAAAATATGATACCTGTATTGATAGTATTATCCTGTATATCTCTTTTTTTGAATTTAGTAGTAGATATCAAATCTCTACTTATTCTAGTACTTGCATTTCTTTTGATATTTTTATTCCCGAAATTTTCAATCTTATTAAAAATAATAATCTCTGGTTTTATTTCAGTCTTGCTTTATCTTTTTGTTTTTAAGTAAAGATTCATTAATAAGATTTGAATATTTAAGTTTTTCTTTTATTATTTTTATCGAAGTATAAAAAAAATTAAATATCTACCATTTTTCAAACTATAATGTAAATAATCAATAATATAAAATAAAGTAAAATAAAGTATCTAAAATAAAAAAACAATTTTACAATTAATTATAAAAAGATAACTTATAATATGAAGGGAAAGAGAAATGAAAGTTAAGTTTTTTATTCCCCTTATACTTCTTATTCTTATTTTCACTTTTGCTTTAACATCCTGTTTAAACCAAAAGGTTAAAGTTGCCCTATTTACAAATCTTGAAAAAGCTAGTGAGATTGGAGAAAGTGAAGTTTCTATGCTTAAACTTTACTTTAAATTTAATCCAAAAAGCAAGATAGATGCAGAAATTTTTAATGATGGATGGAATAAAGAGCTTGTGCATGATGCATTAAGTAAGTTATTGAAAAGAAAAATTAAATTTCTTATCACGACTCATACTTCAACAATTGCCAATGAAATCATGGATGATGTCAATAAAAATAAAATATTAAATATTGTTCTTGGTGCTACAACTACAAATCTTTCTGGGAAAGATGATTTTCATATAAGACTTATTAGTGATGTTGAAGATGAACAAAAAAAGATTTCAAAGTATATTAATTCCCTTCCAGGAAGAGATGTTTTGATCTTAGTAGATGATGTAAACAAAGGATACACTTTTTTAGCAAAAGAGTATTTTCTTAAATTTACTAATAAAAATAAGATCCACGAGTTATATTTTGATGCAAATAACTTTGAAATTGAAAGTATTGATAAGTCTATTGGTTCATTGAAATATGATATTGCATACTTTATTGTTGGTGGAGGAAATAGCAAAATTGCATCAATTGCACAGCTATTATATAAAAAAAATAGTAGAGTAAAAATCATATTTACTCCATGGGTAATAAGCAAAAAGCTTTTGGATATTTTGGGACCTGCTAAAAATTCTGCCATTTTTTCAAGTTTTATACCTTTAATAGAAAAAAGTGAGAGATTGAAAATAATAAAAAACTCTTTTTTAAAAGAATATGGTTTTTATCCAACAAATTTGAGCTATAAGATATATGAAGCACTGCAAATTCTTGATCTTGCGTTTATAAATGGAAAATTTGAACCTTCGGAGGTCAAGAATTTTTTGTTAAATCAAGAAGCTATTGAAACCTACTTTGAAATCGTAAGGTTAAACCAATTTGGAGATTTTAATTCAGAACTATTTTTCTTTAATGATCTAAGTCAGTTTTACCAACAAGACCTATAAAAGGGATTTATATGTTAAAAAAAAACAAGTCTAAGAATTTATCGTTCAAAAGATACTTTACTTTGATCGAAAGTGTAACACTTTTTTTAGTAATTGTTTTGCTTATTTTTTCCACTTTTATTTCATTTAATAGAATATCAAAAAGCATTATTGAAAAACATTCTAATTGTTTAAGATTATTTTCAGACGAACTAGAATTTTTAAAAAATCATGCTATTGAGCATTTGAAAAGCATAAATGGTGATGATGATATAAATTATTTTTCAAAATTTGCCCCAGATGAATATCAAGAGATCTTTACTATTAATAAATATTATGAAGTTATAAAAATATATAGAAAAGTCAAAAATAGTATAGTATTTCCTGGTTTTTCATTTAATAATACCTATCTTAAAGATTATATCGAGAAAAATAAAGGTTTTGCAATTTTTACGACAGATATATTAAGAACTATTGATGATAAAATATCATTTTATATTATAAAAGAAGTTGATAAAGAAAGATATCTTATTTCGCAGATTAATTTAAGTAACCTTATAAATTCTATATCCTATCAAATCAAAAATGAAAACACTTTTATTATAACTAATTTAAATAACTATATTTTTTTCAGCTCAGATGAAAGACTTAATTCTTTTTTCATAAATGATATAAAGTTCAATTTTCTTATTTTTATTGAGAAAAAGCTTTTTCTAATATCAAAGGTCAATCCTGTTACTTTTAATAATTCTTTATATCTTTTAGAAGACTTTTTCACTGCTTTTTCATCAGTATTTAATATTACCATTATATACTTTATTTTTATTTTACTCTCTTTTCTATTTTTAATTTTTAAGAATAAACTTAATAATAAATATTTTATAAGTCCCTTAACCAAAATTAGTAATATAATTAGCAACTGGAAAATTTCTGAACTTGAAAATGATTTACCAAGATTCTTTTTAGGTTTTGAAGAGATAGCAAATCTTACCAATACACTTATTAAAAAGTACTTTGAATTTTCAAATGAATATGAACAGCTTCAAGATGCCGAAAGAACTATAAGGAAAATGCAAAAATATTTAAAAAATTTGATAGATTCTCTTCCTTCAGCAATAATTTCAATTGATCTTGAGGGAAATATTTTAGAATGGAATAAAAAAGCTGAAGAAATGACTGGAGTAAAAAAAGAAGAATCTATAGGAAAAAAGTATGATGAAATGTTCCCGTATCTTTCAAAATTTAAAGATAATTTAAAAGAGGTAATTTCTTCTGAGAAAGTAAAATCATTTGATAAAGAAATTTTACATGAAAAAGAAGAAAATATTGTAAATGTTAATATTATTCCTATATCTCAAAATGGTCTTTCTGGAGTTGCTTTTAGAATAGATGACATAACAGAAATCGAAAAACTTGAAAGACAGATAAGACAATCTCAAAAAATGGAGGTCATGGGATTATTAGCAGGAGGAATTGCTCATGATTTTAACAATGTATTGACAGGCATTATTTCTTCTATCTCTTTGATAAAAGAACTATTGAATGAAAATCCAACCCTTAAAAATGCTGAACTAATAGATTATATAGATATCTTAGAGAATTCTTCGATTAGAGCTAAAGATATAGTTCAGAAGTTGCTCACAATCTCTAGGAAAAAAGATGAAAAGCTACTTCCAATAAACCTCAAGACATGCATAAATGATGTTGAAAGGATATGTAAAAGTTCTTTCGAAAAATCAATTGAACTTAAGTTTATTAATCCATTTTCTGAAGCGATAATTTCTGGAGACCAAAATTTAATAGTCCAAGCTTTACTCAATCTATGTATAAATGCCTCCCAAGCTATGACAATAATGAGAAAGTCAAGTGAGAAAATTGGGGGGACTTTGACTTTAAAACTTGAAATCGCAAATGAACAAGACCCATTTTTCGATAGGATAAAAGGAAATTACATTAAAAAACAAGATACAAGACAAGATTTTATCGCAAAAGACTACTGGAAAATTACAGTCAGTGATAATGGAGTTGGAATACCAACTGAAATTCAAGATAAAATATTCGAACCTTTTTTTACGACAAAGCAGGCTTTTTATGGATCTGGTATTGGACTTTCTACCGTAAAGATGATTGTCGAGCACCATAATGGCTTTATTACTTTTGATTCAAAAGAAGGGAAAGGAACTTCATTTTACATTTACCTTCCTATTTTAAAAGTTGAAAAATTCTTAGAAACAGAACAAGAACAACAAACAATTAAAAAAGGAAATGGTTTAATCTTACTTGTAGATGATGAGCATATCGTTAGAACTATTACAAAAACAATGCTAGTAAAACTTGGATTTACTGTTTTGCTTGCTACAAATGGCGAAGAAGCAATAAAAATATTTGAACGCTATAATAAAAAAGTTAAATTAATTATCCTTGATATTGCAATGCCTGGAAAATCTGGATTAGATATTTTTAAGGAAATAAAAATAAAGGACAATCTAGCAAGGGTTCTTTTTATTACTGGGCTCAAAGTCGATGATAACATAAAAAAGATTGTTGAAAATGAAGCTGATGGATTTTTAACAAAACCATTTACCATTAATCAAATTTCAAATAAAATTTATGAGATTTTATCGAAGAAGACAAAATAAATTCAACAAACTCAATTTATGCTAAGGTAAATGATATTTTATAAAAGAAAGTGATATAGAACAAAAATTCAATCATAATAAAGATAACCTTAAATTTGTCATTTTTAAATTTTTTACTATAATTTTCTAAAATGGTAAGAAAAGTGGTTAAAAGTAAATTTTTGGTAAAACACTTTCTTGTTTTTGTTTTACTATATTTTATCTCAATTGTTTTTATAAATTTTTATATAGGGACTTCGAATCAAACTTTAAAAATTGCAGCAAATGATTTGACCGTTTATTTTGATCCTTATAAATATAATAAATCAAATATCCTGTCATTAAATCAACATATATTTGAAAGTCTTGTTACCATAGACAGTAGTGGTAAGGTTATCCCTTTATTGGCTGAAAATTGGATTAATATTGACGATAAAACTTGGATTTTCAATTTGAAGAAAAATATTTATTTTACAAATAATGATCCTTTGACAGCAGATGATGTTATTTTTTCATTTGAAAGAGTTAAAATTGATATAAATTCAAATACAACTACTGATTTTGGAATAAATCTAGCCTATTCAAAAATAGAAAAAATAAATGATTATTCTATTAAAATAGTCACTTCCAGCATTTTCCCGACATTTTTACTAAAACTTAGAAATTGTGTAATTTTACCAAAAAAATATATTGAAAAAAATGGCTTGCAATACTTTTTAGAGAATCCTATTGGAACTGGTCCATATATGAATCCGCAAATAACGAAGATCGAAAATATTAAAATAGTCACACTTTCAAGAAATGATAAGTATTGGGGGAAAAAACCATACTTTAAGAAAGTACAATTCTACATCTGTGATAATCAAAATATTGAACAATTTATGATGAAGGAGAATTTTGATTTATTTGTTTGGTTTGATTTAAATTTTTATCTTAAATATCAAAACTTAAAAAATTATAATAAATTATCAACCGCTGGATTAAGAACAAACTTTTTGATTTTAAACTGTTTAGATAAAAAAAATGATTATATATCTCTTCAAACAAACCCTTTAGCAAATGAACTTGTTAGAAAAGCGATATATTATACCATAAATACAAATGAAATAGTTAATAAAATATTTTCTGATAATGCTACCAGCGCAAATCAACTCGTTTCTCCTTTCGTTATAGGATTTAATCCGAAAATCCCAAAACAAACCCAAAATATCGAATTTGCAAAAAGGTTATTATCTTCCGTCAATCTATCTAGTGGTTTTTCAATAACTTTTCATTATTTAATTCAGGATAAAATTTGGGAAAAAATTGCAATACTATTGCAAGATTATCTTAAAGCCATTAATATTGACTTAAAATTAATAAAAGTTGATGAATCTGAGTTTTTCAAAATTAGAAAAGAACAAAATTTCTCAATGATTCCTTTCTCTTTATCTTCAGCAACTGGTGATGCTTTATTTATAATTTCAACATTAATTCATACAAAAATTGAAAGTTGGGGATATTATAACTATTCAGGATTTTCCGATAAGCAGACTGATGAACTTATAGAAAAGGTAAATGAAGAATTTGACGAACAAAAAAGGATTGCTCTATATCAAAAAATAATGGAACTTACTATGGATAAAGTACCTTATATACCTTTATATTGGCCAAATGTTATTGCACTTTGTAGAAAAAACTTAAAATGGCAGATTAGATCTGATGAAAGAGTATATGCTTTTGAGATGAGTTACTAAAAAATGAAACTAAAAAAAAGAGTATTTTTAGCAACAACATTAATATTATTTGCAACTACTTTTATAGCTGGGTTGTTTTTCTCGATTTTTTTATATCATTTTTCTGAAAATATTTTTAAGGAAGATGCTTTAGTTTTGACAAAAAATATTTCACAAAATATTGTTCAAATTTATCTTAAATATTATGAAGATAGTTTCCCAGCATTTGATAAACATATTACTTCTTTAATATCAGAAATAGAAGATTTACAAAATTTTCAAATCGTCGATATGAAAGGCAAGATCTGCTTTTCATCTGATGAACTTAAGTCAAAAAATAAATATAAGAATGAAGATAGATTTGTTAATAATGAGATCTTAACTTACATTCATAGTATATCAAGCTCATATAAAAGAATCTGCAACAATAAGAATCCTGTTTTGTTAATAATTCAGCCAGTTTTTGATTTTTATCAAAGGCATATTTATTCTGTAGTCTTTTATTATTCTTTAAACTCACTAATCAAGCAATCTTTTCGTCTTTTTTTATATTTTCTTATTTTATTTTTAATACTTTTGATAATTAACTACTTCTTCTCAATTATATTTGCTTCATATTTAATAAAACCTTTAGAAATTGTACTAGATTCAATAAAAAAAAGCAGAGAACAGGAATATACGACAAATATAGAATTAGATTTTGATTATGAATTTAATCTTTTGGCATCAGAATTTAATAACATGATGAAGAAAATTAGAAATGAGAGAAATTTAATTATAAATACTTTATCTAACTTAAAAACTGGAATTTTAGTTATAGATAAAAATGATAAAATAACTTTATGCAATCAAACATTTGGTAAATTACTGTCTATAAACAGATTACCATTTGAAAACGAGCTTTGCTACAATTATTTCCCTGAACTAATAAAACTAGAAGATCTTATAAATAAAGTAAAAGAAAATAAGAAACCCGAAACTATTGAAGGTCAAATATTTAGCAATCTAATTCAATCTTATTTTAATATAGAAATTCTACCCTTAATCTTTGATGATGATCAAAAAGTTGTTATTAGAATTGATGATATTACCAATAATGTTCAGATTCAAAGAAGACTTGTTCAACTTCAAAAAGGTGAACTTATCAATTCTTTAGCTAGTGGTCTTGCTCATGATTTTAATAATCTTATTGGAAGCATAAAAAGCACGGCTATGATTGCAAATTCAGATATTTTATCTAAAAAAGTAGAAAAAATATCTGAATTGAGTGATTATCTTGAAATAATTATGGATATAGCTAAAAGTGCTGAAAGTATCGTTAAGCATCTATTATTACTTTCAAAACATAGAGAATTTACTGCCAGCAAAGTAGATTTAGTTGAAGTTTTAGATAAAGTTATAAAAATTGGAAAAGTCTCAATAGATAAATCAGTAAAGATAGAATTCACCAATTTCATTCGAGGTCATTGCTTTATAGAAGCTGATGAAATCTTGTTGGAAGAAATCTTTTTTAACCTTATAGTCAATGCTTCTCATTCTATGACATTAATGAGAGAAGAAAAAGAAATTTGGGGTGGAACAATTCTAATTGAAATTCATAAAATAGAATCTTTTTCTATATCTGATATTAGTAATAATTATTACCTATTTAACCCTGAAGATTTAGTTCAAAATCATTTGGGTAAGAAACTTTATAAAATTTCTATTATAGATAGTGGTGTTGGAATAGAACAGGAAAACTTTATTAAAATTTTTCAACCATTTTTCTCTACAAAATCTGATAATCAAGGTACAGGGTTAGGTTTATCAATGGTATTAACCTTGGTTCATCTGCATAAAGGGCTTTTGGATTTGGTATCAAATATAAATTTAGGTTCTACTTTTTCTGTTTATCTTCCAGTTTTTGAGGAATAATGAATCAGTTTAAGAAGGTTTCAAGATTTACTGCTATTCATGAACATAGAAGCTACATTGAGGTAAAAGATAAAGAGGGTAAAAAGCAAACCATAGGTGTTTGTCCAGCATGCTTTAATAATAGAGAAAGAAGAAAGCAGATCCTAGATCAACTTAAGGAAAAAGGATATAAAGTAGTATCAAAAGATGATGAATTGGATGGAAAATATTACCAAACTAATGTACATAGTCCTTTTTGTCCCTATAGAAAAAAGTAATATCTTGTTGAAATAAAGTTTTTAAATATAATTTTTAAGTAAATTTGTAAATATGAAAACTATTTTCAATAATGAAAAATATCATTATCATTCAACACATTATGGAAAATTACTCCAAAGTTTTGTTTATCTTTTAGGGGAACCATTGTGTCTTATTTGCCAAAATAAAATTGATTTTGATAATTTTAGTTCGATCGAAGGTATCTGTAAAAGTTGTTTTAATGAAATAAAATCCTTTTTTGAGAGTTATAAAAGATGTCCAATATGTTCGGCAGTTTTAAAAGGTAGTTTGTGTGATAAGTTTCATCATAAAAATATTGAAAATATTTTTTCTTTGATACCTCTTAACGATCAACTTTATAATCTTTATTTAAATGCAAAATACAGAAAAAATAAGAGATTAATGAACCTTTTTTCAGATATTTTTGATGTTTTTCTCCCTCAAACTATTATTGACCAGTATTCAAATTTTATTGATTACATAGTTTTTGTCCCTATATCGATTAATAAAAAATTGATTAGAAGTTACAATCCATCAAAAATATTTGCAAAAATTTTGGCTAAAAAGATAAAAAAACCTATAGTTACCGTATTTTCCGAAAAAGGCTTTCAATACTTTCATATACAGAGAAAAGAAAATATTAACTATTTTACTCAAAGATTTATATTTAATAATAAATTGCTATCAATCAAAAAGATTGATATTACTAACAAGAATATTCTTCTTGTTGATGATATCTATACTACTGGCAAAACAGCATCCTTTTTAGCTGATTTATTAATACTAAATAAAGCTTCAAAAATATATCTTTGCACTTTCTTTAATCATAGATAATAAAGACTCTTACTTTTTTTCATATATCATTAACATAGCATATATTTGCTTTATCAATGATTTATGTCCTAGTCAAGCCTTTATACATAAATAATCCAATCCAATTTTTATTGACTTTGAATTTGTCTTATGTAATTTTATTCAAAAATAAATATATAAAAGAGGTAAGCTGTGATAAGTGAACCTAATCCTAAAATTGTAGAAAAACATCCAGTTTTAAGTTCAAATTACAAAGAAAAAATATCATTTTTATATAATGGTAAAAATTATATTGGTTATAAAGGGATGATGATTACATCAGTCCTTTCATCATATGGTATTTACAATATTGGTAAAAATATTCATGATCATTCTGATCAAGGTTTATTCTGTGCAAATGGCATGTGTGCTCAATGTAGAGTCATAGCCGATGGATATATTGTAAAAGGGTGCATGACCCCTATTGAAGAAGGTATGAATATTTTTAGCCTTTCTTCTCTGCCAGAATTAAAAAAAGAAAAGATAAAGAATTTTCCTGATATATATGAGATGGAAGTTGATGTTGTTATTATAGGAGGTGGTCCTTCTGGACTTGCTGCAGCATCAATTTTAAAAGATTATCCTGATTTGAAGGTTTTACTTGTCGATGATAAGCCAAAACTTGGTGGAAAGCTTCTACTTCAAACTCATAAATTTTTCGGTTCGAAGGAAGATTGCTATGCTGGAACTAGAGGACTTGATATAGCTAAAATCCTTGAAAATTCAATTGTCTATTCGAATAATATAAAAATTTTTACTGATACTTACTTTATTGGTGGTTTCGAGGATAGTAAAGTTGGTCTTTTCAATGGAAAAAATTACTATATCGTAAAGACAAAATCCGCCATTTTAGCGACTGGAGCAAGAGAAAAATATCTAACTTTTAAAAACAATCATTTACCTGGTATTTTTGGAGCAGGTGCCTTTCAAACTCTTCTCAATAGGGATCTTGTTGTTGGTTTTGATAAAATTTTTATTGTTGGTGCTGGTAATGTAGGTCTTATCGCAGCATATCATGCTCTTCAAGCTGGGATAAAAGTTGTTGGTATATGTGATGTTGCGCCTAAACAGAGTGGTTATAAAGTTCATCTAGATAAAATAAAAAGATTAGGGGTTCCTGTTTTCTTTAACCATACGGTTTTAGAGGCTGAAGGAGTAGAAAGGGTAAGTTCTGTCAAGATAGCAAAAGCAAATGAAGATTTTTCCCCAGATTACAATACTATAAAAGAATTTTCAATAGATACACTTTTAATAGCTGTTGGACTTGCCGAAAATAATGAATTTGAAGATTCACTAAAAAGCTGCGGGATAAAATTATTTAAAGCTGGTGATGCTAATGAAATTGCGGAAGCAAGTTCTGCTATGTTCTCAGGAAAACTTGCTGCCATGAAACTTCTTCAAGAAATCGGAATAAATATAAATTTCCCAGAATCAATTTTAGAAAAAGAAAAGATACTAAAAATGCCTGGTGGAAAAGTATATGAACCTGAAGAAGTTAGCAGAAAACAGGATTTATCTGGTAATGTATACCCTAGAATTTTCTGCTATCAGCAGATACCATGTAACCCCTGTGTTACTTCTTGTACTAAAAACTGCATAAAGATAGATGGCAACCCTATCTATGACATACCTATTTATACTTCTGGGTGTATAGGCTGCAATCAATGCGTTATAACCTGCCCTGCTTTGGCTATAACTTTAGTAGATAAAAGAAAAAGAAATGGAAATAAAGTAATCGTGACTTTACCATTCGAGTTTTTAGATCAGTTTTTACCTGAAAAAGATTACGATTTAACAGATTTTGAAGGTAATGTTATAGGCAAAGGAGAATTTATAAATATTAAAAATTACCCAAAAGAAAAACGATCTCTTGTATCTTTATGGGTAGATGAAGAAATTGCCGATAAAGTTGCTTCTTTTCAGCTTCCACTTCAAAAAGATATTATTGAAAAAAAATATGTAAAAGAGAATGGTATAATTTCAGATAAAGAAAATATGAATGATAATAAATTTGTTTGTATCTGTGAAAGAGTAACTGCAGATGAAGTAAGAAACATAATAAATTTAGGCATAAAAGACATTAATTTTATTAAAGCTGCCACTAGATTATCCATGGGAGCATGTGGAGGTAAGACTTGTTCTACAACCATAACCTCCTTATTCAGAGAAGCTCAAATAAACAGATCACAAATAGAAACAAATAAACCAAGACCCTTGATAGTAGAAGTTCCCTTCAAATATTTTGCAGGTAAAATAGTCAAAATCCCTTTTAAGAAAGAATAAATTTTTTTAATATGCAAAAATTGTGAATAAAAAATAAAAAATTACTAATTACTGTATATAGGATAAAATATGTTAAAAAAATATGATGTCATTGTAATTGGTGCAGGTTCAGTAGGTACTCCAACAGCTTATTTTCTAGCAAAAGAAGGTTTTAAAGTCTTAGTGTTAGAGAAAAATAAAGCTTCAGGTAGGGGGCAGAATAGAGCTGCAATTGGTGGTATCCGAGCAACTCACTCTGATAAAGCAAAAGCGATGTTATGTCTTAATTCAATCAATATTTTCAAAAATTGGTATAAAGATACTGGTGATGATATAAATTGGTATCAAGGTGGATATTTTTACCCTATATACAGTGAAAAAGATAAAGGATCTGTATTGTCATTGCTTACAATACAAAAAAGCTTTGGACTTAATATTGATTTTATAAATAAAGATAAAGCCTTAATGGTCGTTCCAGATCTATGCGATGAAGGTTTGCTTGGTGCTATTTATTCGCCTGAAGATGGGAGTGCTTCACCGTTAAAATCCAATTATTCATTTTTCAAACAAGCGAAATTAAAGGGGGCTGAGTTTATTTTCGAAAGTGAAGTAAAGGCTATTATTAAAGAAAGAGATAGATTTATTGGAGTAAAAACAGATAAAGATGACTATTATTCGGATTATATTGTTATTGCTTCAGGGAAAGATGTCGAACTTTTCTCAAAAGAATTGAAGGTTCAAATCCCAGTAAAATCAGATTTACATGAAGCAGGTATAACAGAGCCAATAGCAAGGCTTTTTGACCCTATGGTTGTTGATATTAGGTCTTATCCAGATTCTAAAAATATCTATTTTTATCAAAATTCCGAAGGACAGATTGTTTTTTGTCTTACACCTTCCCCTTCGAAATACTATGAATCTGATTCTTCAACAGCTGAATTTTTACTCCAAATATCAAGCAGAATATTTGATGTTTATCCATATTTTGGAAATTTAAGAATTAGAAGAATATGGCGAGGATACTACCCAAACACTCCAGATGGTAACCCTATCATAGAGTTATTGCACTCAAATGTCCTTTTACTTGCTGGTATGTGTGGACAGGGATTTATGCTAGGACCCGGAATAGGTAAACTTAGTGCAAACATTTTAACCAATAAACTTTCTGATAATGAAAAAAATATCATCTCTGAGCTTTCTTTGTTCAGAAAATTTGATAATGTTGAGTTTTTTAAGTAAACTTATTTTCAATTATTGAAATTTTTAATCTTAATCTTATAATGTTGTTGATGAGCCTAGTAATTATAATACCTATCGTAATCATAGTAATAATTGTTTCAGCAGTCGTTTATTTACTGATAGTTCAAACACCAGCCTTAAAACTTGATTCTATTAAGCAACTAATAGATAATAATAATCTTGATGAAGCTCTTACCAAGTTAACTAAAATTATCCAAGATGGAAAAGCAACACCTAGAACTCATATGTATCTTGGTGAGATATTTGAAAAAAAAGGAGATATTAATACGGCTGTGATGGAATATCAAAAATGTCTTAAGGAGGGTGGTTTTATATCCGATTCTGAACAGCTTGTAATACACATTAAGTTAGCTGAATTGCTTAATAGAATGGGTAGAGTCGATGATGCTTTAGGTGAGTACCTTATTTTAGCTAAACAATATCCAAATGATCCTTATTATCTAATGCAAATAGGAGATATCTTTTTTTCCAAGAAAAAATTTGGCAATGCTACAAACTACTATAAACAAGCATTACTACTCAATAATGCTAACCCTGTAGCACATTACAATCTTGGAAGACTTTATTATATGACTGGACTTAATGCTGATTGTGAATATCACCTCAAAAAAGCAATTGAACTTTCACCAAAATTTTATGATTCATACTATTATCTTGGATTATTAGCATTAAGACAATCTCAAGGTAATAATGCTTTAATGTATTTTTCTAAAGCTATATATTCAAATAAATTCAAAGGTTTAACTTATTTAAATCTTGGGAATCTGTTATTTAATTCTGGTAAAACTGAAGAAGCATTAAATTTTTACCTTAAATCTTTATCAAATATTAATAATGATAAGGAAAATTTATTACTAGCTAAATATAATGTCGGCCTTTGCTATGAAAAGCTCGGAAATATTGATAAAGCAATGGAATATTTTAGAGAAGTCTATATGGAAAAAGCTGATTATAAAGATGTCCAAACAAAAATCTCTCTTTATAGTGAACTATCNGTNAATGATAAACTTAAAGAATATATTATATCTAAAAAAAGTGATTTTGAAATTATTATTAATAGAATATTAAGTTATTTCAAATATAAACCCTTAGAGACAATTTTTTATGAAAGATTTGTTTATGCAATAGGGATACCATCAAGTTTATCACCTGATAGCACAAATAAAAAAGATAACCACTTTTTTATATTTTACAGGACTATGAATGATAGTTTTACAGATGATGAATTATATCTGATGAAAGAGAAGATGTTGAGCTCAAATTGTTCAAAAATGTATATAATATTTCCAGGTGAATTCCCTGAAAATGCTAAGAAATGGTCTGAAAATAGAGATGTTATATTGATCGATAAAATAAAACTTTTAGAAATATTTGAATCTATTAGTGTTTGAAGTTTTTATGCTATTTTATTATTTTATAAATCAATTTTAAACACAATACATTAAAAATAATACCTTAAAAAGGAATTTATGGGTCAAATTGTTATTATAGATGATGAATATTCAATCGCTGACGCTTTAGCAAGATTTTTTCAAATGAATGGTTTTGCTGTCTCAACTTTTCAAAATCCAGTTATTGCCCTTGATTTTATAGATAAGAATATTGACAATATAGATCTTATATTGACAGATCTTGTTATGCCTGAGATGAGCGGCCAACAGGTATTTCAAAAAATTAAAAATGATTATCCATATCTGCCGGTGATAGTTATTTCAGGTAAAGCTACTGCCTCTGATGCTGTTACCATGATGAAAGAAGGAGTATATGATTTCTTTATAAAACCCTTTGATAATATTGATAAAATAATCTTAATTGCAAAAAAAGCTATTGAATGGAAAGAAACAAAAAAAGAAAATTTAGACTTAAAAACAAAGCTATCTGAAAGTACCGTCTTCCAAAGATTGATTGGAAGATCAAAAAAAATGCTTCAGATATATGAACTAGTTGAGCAAGTAGCACCTACAAAAGCATCTATTTTAATAACTGGAGAAACAGGAACTGGAAAAGAAGAGATCGCTGAAGCCATACATAAGCTTTCACAAAGGCAAGGGAAACTTATAAAAGTAAATTGTGCTGCATTAACTGAAACTCTCCTTGAAAGCGAACTTTTTGGTCATGAAAAAGGTGCGTTTACTGGAGCAATAAAAACTAAACTTGGCAGATTCGAGCTTGCAAACGGCGGCACCATTTTTCTTGATGAAATAGGTGAAGTTTCTCAAAATATTCAAGTAAAGCTTTTAAGAGTCCTTCAAACAAAGCAATTTGAAAGAGTTGGAGGAGAACAATCTATTTCTGTTGATGTAAGAATTATTGCTGCGACAAATAAAGATCTACTTGAAAAAATACGTGAAGGAACTTTTAGAGAAGATCTGTACTTTAGATTAAATGTAATTCATATTCATATGCCAGCGCTGCGAGAAAGAACAGAAGATATTCCTTTGCTTGTAAAATATTTTATAGATAGATTTTCTAAGGATCATCAAAGACAAATTGATGGGATAACACCAAAGGCATTAAAATTTCTGATGGCATATTCATGGCCTGGTAATGTGAGAGAACTGATGAATGTCATTGAAAATATGGTAATTTTGACGAAAGAAACTATTTTAGACATTCAGCATATTCCACAAAATATTGTTAATGAAGTTACCAAAAAAGCAGATTTTATAATTAATGATGAACCTGAAGAGGACATAATAAAGATAAAGGCTGGGATTTCGCTAGAAGAGGTTGAAAAAATTTATCTTCTATATCTTCTCAATAAATATAAAAACAAAGCTAAAGTTGCACAAATTACTGGGATTGGAAGAAAAACTCTTTATAATAAACTTGAAAAATGGGGTATTATTCCAGATAAAAATGATCAAGAATAGAATTGACAGTAATATATAAAATTTATGATAATAAAAATAATGATAACAAACGTAAGAGTAAAAAACAAGAAAATTAAAGGAATTATATGAAAGATATTCAAAATAATAAAATTTCTCAAGCATTTGCCATAAGCCCTTTAGATGGGAGATACTATGAACAAATTTCTTTCTTATCTGAGTTTTTTTCAGAATATGCTCTTATCAAAAGTAGAATTTATGTTGAAATCTTGTGGTTTCATTTTTTACTTGGAAAAGATTCAGTAATTGGGATAAAAGCAGATCAAAATACTCATAAAAGATTGGATAATTATTTTGAAGATTTTTCGATTGATGAATTTTTAAAGTTTAAACAACTTGAATCAAAACTAAGACATGATGTAAAACCAGTTGAATATCTTTTAAAAGACATTATAGATGAAGAATATAGAGAATTTTTGCATTTTGGATTGACTTCTGAAGATGTTACAAATATCGCCTATGCAATTAATTTTAAAAATTATAGGGAAAGATTTTTACTATCAAATATTGATGAATTATTAAAAGAATTAAAGAAAATAGCCATATCTTCTAAAGATATAGTAATATTAGGTCATACTCATGGACAAAGTGCTACTCCATCAACTTTTGGTAAAGAAATTGCATACTATATTGAAAGGATCAGTAAAAGCTTAAAAATAATAAAAGGTTTACCAATAGAGGCTAAACTTAATGGGGCTGTTGGAAATTTTGCCGCATTGAAAGTAGCCTACCCTGAGTTAAATTGGATGAATGAATCGGCAAAATTCATAGAATCTATTGGATTAAAAAATTCTAAGGTTACTAAACAGATTGAACCTCATGATTGGATATGTAGAATATGTAACGAACTTTCAATACTTAGTAGCATTATAATAGATCTATGTAAAGATATTTGGCTTTATGGTCTAATAAACTACTTAAAACAAAAACCAAAGGAAGGCGAAATAGGCTCATCAACTATGCCTCATAAGATTAACCCAATAGATTTTGAAAATTGCTGGGGGAATATGGAAATTGTTATTGCAATTTCTCAGTTTTTTGCAAGGAAATTACCTGTAACTTTCTTACAGAGAGACCTTTCAGACTCAACTGTTTTAAGGAATTTGGGTCTTATTTTTGGGCATTTTGAATTGGGACTTAGTGCTTTGAAAACAGGTCTTTCTAAAATAGTTTTCAATAGGCAATATTTAGAAGAGGAACTTGAATCTCATCCTGAAGTTCTCGCTGAAGCTGTGCAAACCATTTTGAGGAAAAATAGAATAAAAGATGGTTATGAAATACTTAAAGAGGCTACAAGGGGAAAAGAAATAGATTATGAAACCCTGCATAAGATCATTGAAAATAGCAATATTAATTTAAATGATAAAAAAAGAATTTTAAAACTAAAAGTGAAAGATTATATAGGGGAGTCAACCGATATTACTGAAAATATATGTAAAAAGAACGAAAATTTTGGGAAACTAAAAGAATAAGACTAAAAAAAGAAAATGAAAATAATAAATTAAAATTAATAAAATTAGAAAAATATAAAGATTATAAAAAAGTATCCTATTAAAAAAAGGTGAAAGTATGAAAATCAATATTAACTTAAAAACCAAACAAAAAATTAGTCTGCCACAAAAGCTTTTAATCGATTTACCTCTTGAAATAGCAAGGTATTGTCCTGATAGGATTTCACATAAGTTTAGGTCAGAAAGAGGATGGATAGAAAAAAAGTACAAAGAATTTAATCAAGATATATTGAAACTTGCTAGTGGATTTTTAAGTGAAGGAATTTCAAAAGAAGTTCATGTCGCTTTTTTCTGTAATAATAGATATGAATGGATAATTACAGATTTTGCTTTAATGAATCTAGCAGCGGTTTCTGTACCAAGAGGTTCAGATACGACACCTGCTGAGGCTGCATTTATTTTATTTCACAGCGATTCAAGTTTTCTAATCATTGAAGATTTTAATTCCCTAAAAAATTTAGTTGAATTCTTTATCAATGGTAATTTTGAAAATAATCCTTCCATAAATGATTATTTTAATGCATTTAAGAGGTTAAAAAAAATATTTATAATTGATCCTTACAATCAAAATGAACTTGAACCTTATAAAGATTATATTGACGAAATTGATATAATTAGTTATTCTGAGCTTTTGTCTAAGGGAGAAAAAGTTCTTTCAGATAATCCAGATTTTCTAGTGAATTATAAGAAGGATATAAATCCTGAAACTCTTGTTTCAATAATTTACACTTCTGGAACTACTGGAAATCCAAAAGGAGTAATGCTTAACCACAGAAACTTTATGCAAAATGTTATTTCAAATACTCCTAGAATGAGACTGAACTTAAAAAAAGGGGATAAAACTTTGCTAATACTCCCCTCATGGCATGTTTTTGATAGAGCATTTGAATATTGTGGGATATCTGCGGGAATGACTTTTGTATATTCAGCGACTAAATATTTTTCAGAAGATCTATCAAATGAAAAACCAGATATATTAATTTCAGTTCCAAGGATATGGGAAACAGTCTATCAAAAACTTATAAAAACTATAAGGCAACAAAAGCCTATAAAACAGGTTTTATTCAGATTCTTTGTTTCCATAAGTAAGTATTTTCTATTTTCATCTCAATATTTAGCTGGTGCATACTTAATATTTAGAAAAGAACTACTATTAGAAAAACTATTTAAATCATTATTTCATTTTTTAAGATTAATTATTCTTATTCCATTAAAGCTTTTATCAAATGTGATATTTAAACCCATTAAAGAAAAAGTTGGAGGAAGGTTAAGAGGAGCAATTTCTGGTGGTGGTTCACTCCCCCTTTACTTGGATATATTTTTTAATTCTATCGGAATTACATTATTAAATGCATATGGTATGACAGAATGTGCTCCTGGAATTATATCTCGATCATATGAAAAGAATACTATTGGAGCAACTGGAACTCCTTTTGCCAATACAGAAATTTTGATTGTAGATGAAAATGGAAAACAGGTTTCAAATGGTAAAAAAGGAGTATTGTTTGTAAAAGGTCCCCAAGTAATGTCTGGTTATTACAAAAACAAGTTGGCAACTGAAGCAGTATTAACATCGAATGGTTGGCTTAACACTGGAGATCTTGCTATAAAATCTTTCAACAATGACATTGTCTTAGTAGGGAGAATGAAAGATACCATTGTACTTTCTGGTGGTGAGAATGTAGAACCAGAAAAAATAGAGGATAAGCTGAAAGAATCTTCTTTAATAGCCCATGCAGTAGTCATCGGGCAGGATAAGAAAAATCTTGCAGCAATACTTGCAATTGATGAAGAAGAACTAAAAAACCTTGCCAATACTTATCAAATACCTCTATCTGAAATTCTACATGAAGATCTTATAAATCATCCAACTATAATTCAAGCAATTAAAAATGAAGTTAATAAACTGATTTCTAAGGAAACTGGATTCAAACCTTTTGAAAAAATAGCAACTATTATACCTATAAAAAATAAATTCGAGATAGGCAAAGAATTAACTCAAAGTTTGAAAATAAAAAGAAAATATGTTGAAGAAAAATACCATGAAATTATAAATAAGATTTTTCATAAGGATAAAGGAAAATAAAAAATCTATTGGATATTATTTTCTCTGTTTAATAAAATTGGACCAAGACTTCTTATAAATCTTCCAAAGACAAAACCAATAAAATTTGTTATTTTCATCAGTGGCGGAATATAAATTACTTTTTTCTTCTTAAATATACCTTTAATTAAATATGCTACTGCTTTTTCAACTGGATATTCAAATAGATTTAATCTAATTTTTTGAGCTCCTTTTGAGTTCTGTGAGACATTAAAAAAATCTGTTTTTATTGCCCCTGGTAATACCAAAGTAAAAAAGATATTTTTATTTTTAGCATATTCGGAATGTAAACTCCTTGTAAAAGAATCTACAAAAGATTTAGTGGAACTATACATTACTATCCCCTGAACAGGAAAGAATCCAGCAATTGAACCAATATTAAATATATGTATTATATTATCCCTTTCTTTTAATAATTTATCATCTAAAAAAAAACTTTGTAATCTTAGTCAAAGATAAAATATTTAAGTTAATTATTTCAACTATTTTTTCATCTGTCATTTGATTAAAATATCCATACCAACCAAAACCAGCATTATTAAAAACATGGGTAATCTTTCTTTTATAAGGTTCAATCTGTTTTAAGAAATCATTTATCCCTTCAGTATTGGATAAATCGCATTTAATTGAAATTATTTGAAGATCTGTAAAGAGACTTTCTATCTCTTTTAGTTTTTCAAGCCTTCTTGCTGCAATTATCAAAGAATCTGGCTTTAGTTTTGCACATGATACTGCAAGTTGACGACCTATACCACTTGAAGCCCCTGTTATAAGAATCGTTTTACCTTTTAAATTTCTCATTTTTTTTCTTTTTCCATCTCAATTATTTTTGAAATCATATTTAGCATATTTTGAATTATCTCTTTGTTTAACACCTTCCCTTCATTGACTATATCTAGTTTCCAAAGAAGTTCTCCTGCCCCCCATAATAAATATGTTGAAAAGATAGAAGAATTCTTTGCTTCTTCCTCATTAAAATCTTTACCTAATAACAAAAAAGATATCTGATTTAATATTTTGTCATATATTTGCTTAAATCTTTCCCTTACATCTACATCTGAAACCTCAGAAAAGACTCTAAACATTATAGAGTATAGACTTGCAAGTTCATCTTTGTGAATAAAAAAATTCTCTCCAATTATATTTAACTTTTCAGACAAACTTTTATTATTATCAACTCCAGAAAAAAAGGTTTTTACAAAGTAATTATTTAATTCGTCTAATATGGTAAGTAAAATTTCTTTTTTTGAATTAAAATACCTATATATGGTGCCTTCTGATATTCCAGCAGCTTTTGAAATAATTGATGTAGTCATAACCTGATAGTTTCCTTCTTTTAATATGTCGCAGGCAACACTAATGATTTTTCCCCTTGTAGTATTAACATCTGCAAAAAAATTAATTTTATCTTTTTCCATCTTTTTCTTTTTTAATTTCTTTATTTTCTAAATTAATTTTGATAAATATCTGGTTTTAATATTAAATACTCATCTTTTTCAGGACCTGTTGAAACCATATATACTGGAAGATTTAAGTATTCTTCAATAAAGCTAATAAAATGCTTAAATTCAACTGAATCAAAACTTGTAAATCCTTTAAATACCTTATATACCGGTGTATGCAGATGAATACTTGCTGGAGGATATTCTTCAATAACATCAAGTGTAGAATTATTTTGATAAGCAACACAAACCTTAAATTCTGGAAAATTAGAAAAAATATCGGCTTTTGTAAGAATTAAATGTGAAGTTCCTGTAAGTCTTGCGTAATATTTTAGCATAGGAAGATCAAGCCAACCGATCCTCCTTGGTCTTCCAGTTGTAGAACCATATTCTCTTCCATCATCCCTTATCTTGTTGGCTAGTTCATCGCTTATTTCTGTAGGAAAAGGTCCATTTCCAACTCTTGTACAATATATCTTAAATAACCCGAAAACATTTCTTAAACTTCGCAGAGGAATCCCTCCTCCTGAAAATATTGAAGATACTATTGTATTTGAAGAAGTGACATATGGATATGTACCAAAATCTATATCCAAAGCGGCACCCTGTGCACCTTCACACAAAATTTTTTTCCCTTCTGATAGTGCTTTTATGACCATTCTTTCACTATCATCAATAAATGGTAAAATATATGGTTTATATTTTAAAATAAAATTTTTGTTTTCCTTAAATTCTTTACTGTCTGGATCATAGCCATAATATTGAATCAGTAACTTTAATTTCTTTAGCCAATCATCTGCAACAAGGTCAAAAAGTTTTATAGCAACTCTTGCAACTTTTGATTCGTATGCAGGCCCGATTCCTCTTTTGGTGGTTCCAATCTTTAATATTTCATCTCTTATTGCATCTATTTTTTTATGAATCGGAAGAACTAAAGTAGCTTTGTCTGAAATTACTATCCTTTTATCTATATTTTTATCAAAATTTCTTAAAGAATCGAGTTCTTCTAGAAAAACTTTTGGATCAAACACAACTCCATTTCCAATAATTGAAACAGATTTTTCATTTAAAACTGAAGATGGGATAAGATGAAAAATAAATTTTTTCTCTTTATGAACTACAGTATGTCCAGCATTTGCTCCACCTTGAACACGAATAGTATAATCATAATTCTGACTCAATAGATCCACTATTTTAGCTTTACCTTCATCACCCCATTGCAATCCCACTATTGCATCTGCATAACCAAGTTTTGAGTTCATATTTTATACCTCAATAATAATCATACTTTTTTACTAAATAAGATTATATCACTATTTAAAGATTTCAATAAATTAAATTCTATAAATAAAAATTATAAAATCAATTAAAAAAGATGTTAATCCATTAAATATTGTAAAAGATGAATCTCATTTGAAAACCTCTAAAAATATAGAATTAATTTTATTATTAGTCCATGATTTATTATTTTGATTTTATATATAAAAAAAAACCAGCCCTAAAAAAGGGCTGGTCCTCCCTGCGATCGGCTATTTTAATAGCTCTAAAACAAGGTTTGGAACAAGATTTGCCTGCGCCAAAACGGCTGTAGAGCTCTGAACAAGAACCTGATTTTTTGTCAACTCAATAATTTCGGTTGACATATCAGTATCTCTTATAAGAGACTCAGCAGACTGCAAAGATTCGGCTGCTTGAGCCACTGACGCAGAAGTGTGCATCAATCTGTTCTGTGTCGCACCTAATTCTGCTCTTTGGCTTGAGAGTCGATTTACTGCAGAGTCAACTTTGCTGATTGTTACATTTGCAGATTCAGGTGTTGAAAGAGAAACATCGGTTACTCCTAGGGCACGAGAGGTCATTGTTGATAACTTCATAGATATTGCCTGGTTAGCATTTGGACCTACATGTAATCTAACAGAATTAATTGACCCATCAAGAATTTTGAATTTGTTAAATTCTGTTGTCGTAGCAATTCTGTCGATTTCATCGACTAATTGCTTTACTTCAATTTGCATTAACATTCTGTCATCCATGCTGTAAATCCCGTTTGCTGCTTGAATACCAAGCTCTCTTATCCTATGAAGTATCGAATGCACCTCCTGAAGTGAACCTTCTGCTGTTTGTAGAAAAGAAATACCGTTCTGGACATTCTTTTCCACCTGCCTTAAACCTCTGATCTGTGAACGCAACTTTTCAGATACTGCAAGGCCAGAAGCATCGTCACCAGCATTGTTGATCCTCTCTCCCGATGAAATCTTCTCTACTGATTTGCCAAGTTGCATCAGTTGCGACTTCAATAGTCTATTCGCAAACTGAGCAGACATGTTGTGATTGATAATCATATTAGGCCTCCTCCCTATAATTTCACATCAGCGTCCTGTCTGATGTCCGGGTTCAAAGTTAAGCGGCCGATCGACGCTTCCAGACTTTGAACCCAGGTAGAAGGAAAACCTGGCTGCTCAGAATTATTGTAAAAGACGAAGTACTAATGCTGGCATATTATTTGCCTGTGCTAACATTGATGTAGCGGTTTGGCTTAAAATCTGGTTCTTTGTTAAGTTTACAATTTCAGATGCCATATCAGTATCTCTAATTTGAGATTCAGCAGCGGTCATGTTTTCAGCAGCTATGGAAACACCAGTAAGTGCCATTTCGAATCTATTCTGATAGGCCCCTAGCATTGCTCTTTGAGTTGTGACTTTTTTCAAAGCATTATCAACAAGCCCAATAGAAAGATTGGCTTTGTCTGGTGAAGAAATTGATAATATCTCTCCATTTGCAGCATATAAACCCAAAGCTCTTGCTGTCATTGTTCCAATCGCAACTGCCTTTCTTTGATCTGTATTTGGACCAATATGGAAGAAAAGCAATGTCTGTGTCAAAGTTGTCTGATCTGGAGAAGCTGCTGCAAATTTACCAGTAAGAATATTATAACCATTGAATTGAGCATGAGATGCGATTCTATCAACTTCATCGACTAGTTGATTTAATTCAACTTGGATTTGCATTCTGTCATCGTCAGTATAAATACCGTTTGATGCCTGAATAGCAAGTTCTCGCATCCTTTGTAAAATGTTTGTTGTTTCTGCTAGATAACCTTCTGCTGTTTGCAAGAAAGAAATAGCGCTTTGAATATTGTTGGCTGCTTGTTTAAGACCGCGAATCTGACTTCGCATCTTTTCAGATACTGCAAGACCAGAAGCATCATCTCCAGCTTTGTTTATTCTCTCTCCACTGGAAAGCTTTTCAACACTTTTGTTTAGTTCTAGTCCTACAAATTTGAGTTGCCTATTGGCAAAAAGACTCGAGATGTTGTGATTGATTATCATAACCACCCTCCTTGATAAACCCTTCCTAAAAATTTAGTCACACCTTTCGTGCCAGAAAGTGTAACTAGAAAAATAAGTTAAATTAATTTACTTTTCTAGTTACACTTATTATTTTGGGAAAATTTCTTTTTAAGGAACCACTCTCAAAAAGAAATTTTTTAGTTTAGATAAAATAGATGTGGAGCACATTTTTACATGTGCCCCATCTATATATACCTAACCACCTCTTTCCCAAAACACCTTGCCATCTCTTATCTTAATAATTGAAGAATGAGCTGGGGCTGCTGATTTGCTTGCGCAAGCATAGCTGTAGCAGTTTGTGTTAAGATCTGATCCTTAGTAAAATTTGACATCTCTAAAGCCATATCAGTATCTCTTATCCTACTTTCTGCAGCTTGCATGTTTTCAGCACCAATTAAAACTCCTTTTGTAAGATATTCTAATCTTTCTTGATAAGCACCAAGATCTGCTCTCTGTCTTGCTACTTTTGTTAAAGCGCTATCAACCAACCCTATAGTCATGTTTGCCTTATCTACACTCGAAATTGAAAGAGATGAACCAGTGATTGTTTTTACTCCTAAACCTTTTGATGTCATTGTACCAATATAAACTCTAATTCTCTGGTCAAGATTAGCACCAATATGGAACCACATTGAAGCCACAGAAGTTCCAGCAGTTGGAGCAGAAAATCTTCCTGTTAGTAAATTCATCCCATTAAACTGAGCGTGAGAAGCCACTCTGTCAATTTCATCTACAAGTTGGAGAACTTCAACCTGAATTTGCATTCTGTCGTCTTCAGAATAAATTCCGTTTGCAGCTTGAACAGCCAATTCTCTAATTCTCTGCAAGATATCTGTTGTTTCTTGCAAATACCCTTCAGCTGTCTGAATAAAGGAAATACCATTTTCTGCATTTCTTGCAGCTTGTTGAAGACCACGAATTTGTGATCTCATTTTTTCGGATACCGCAAGACCAGAAGCGTCATCAGCTGCTTGATTGATTCTCGAACCTGATGAAAGTTTGGAAATTTCTTTGTTGACATTCAGTTGATTGAACTTTAACTGTCTAGAAGCAAAAAGACTTGAGATGTTGTGATTGATTATCATAAATCCTCCTTGAATTTTTAAACCTCTTTCCTTAGAGGTTCTAAAAAACCTAAAAATTTTATTAAAGGTTTTTTAGTTTTTCCGAAACTTAAGATGAGTTATATTCTTTTTTTCTCCTCTTAATGGTTTCTATATTTTATATCGATAATTTCAAGCCAATTCTTTAAATTTTTGCTATTTAATTTCAATAATTTTTCATAAAAAATTTGCAAAAGAAAAAAATAATTTTATCTTTGATTTAGTTAAATATAGCATTATATTAGGATTTAAAAATGAGTATTTTGACAGCAACACTAAAAAACTCTATTGAATTTTTAAACCTCATTTTTGACACTATCCCTACTGCAATTATGATTGTTGACAAAAATGCTAAAATTCATGCTTTCAACAATTCTTTGTCAATGATTTTCCAAAAATCGGACGATAAAATATTAAATCAGCTATGTGGGAATGGAATTGGATGTGCTTTTGAAGTTGAATCTAACTTAGATTGTGGTTGTACCCAATTTTGTAAAGATTGTCCTCTAAGAAAAGGAATCCTGAGCGCAATTAATGAAAATAAAAATACATGTAATAGCTTACTTAAAAGAAACTTTTACATCGATAATAAAAGTGTAACAAAATTTCTAAGATTCTCAATTAAACCAATTTCTCTTAATAATGAAAATTTTGCTATTTTGTTTTTTGATGATGTAACTAATTATTATGAACTTGCAGAAAAAAGAAACGAACTTCTAGGAATAGCAGCTCATGATATAAGAAATCCCCTTTCTATAATAAAAATGTATGTCGATTATTTAAATTCTCATATAGAAAATAAGAATGAAAAGATTTCTAAGGCATTTATGACTATTGATGATTCAATTAATTATATGATACAACTTTTAAATGACATTTTAAGTTATACGAGTTTTGAAAAATCTGAGATAAAACTTCAATATATGAAGTATGATTATATTAGCTTTATTAAAAGCATCATTAATCTTCAACAAATAATAGCATCTGGAAAAAATATAAGGCTACTCTTCAATTCCCAAATTGATTCCATAGAATTTTTATTTGATAGCAATAAAATGACTCAAGTTATAAATAATTTAATTAGCAACTCAATAAAATATAGCTTTGAAAATAGTGATGTTGAAATTAAAATTAGCATTTTACCTTCAAAGAATTCTGAAGTTAGTTATATTAAAACAGAAGTCATAGATAATGGCCCTGGCATTGAGCAAAAAGAACAAATAAAACTTTTTAAACCTTTTTCAAGAACAAATACAAGACCAACAAAAAATGAATCAAGCACCGGACTTGGTCTTGCTATTGCAAAAAAAATTATAGATGCACATAAAGGTGAAATTGGAGTAATTAGCTCTCCATCTAAAGGTGCAAATTTCTGGTTCACTTTACCTATATTAAAATGAATTTTTAAATATAATTTTTATTCTGGAAAAAATTATATTAATTAATAATCTATTGAAAATTAAGAAATTAAATTTATCAAAAATTATTTTAAAAATAATAATATTTAAGGATAGTAAAATGGAAGAAAGGAAAAATTTCAAGCATCTTGATACTATTGCTGCTCTCTTTGTCGCCGTGTTATTGATTTCAAATGTTGCTTCAAGTAAAATTGTTAAAATTTGGTTATTTGAATTTGATGGGGGAACCTTACTTTTCCCGTTATCTTACATTTTTGGAGATATTTTGACTGAAATTTATGGTTTTAAAAGATCAAGAAAGGTGATATGGTTAGGTTTTTTTTCAGCTGGACTTATGTCTGCTATTTTTGCAATTGTGGCATTTTTAAAACCTGCCCCTGGCTGGGAAAATCAACAAGCATTTATAGCAATTTTGGGTCAAACTCCAAGAATAGTTGTGGCAAGCCTTATTGCATATTTTAGCGGTGAATATTCGAATTCAGTCATACTAGCAATAATGAAAGTAAAAACAAAAGGTAAACATTTATGGACTAGGACTATTGGTTCAACAATAGTTGGTGAGTTTGTTGATACCATACTTTTTGTCTTAATAGCATTTTCTTTTACAATGCCATGGTCCACATTAAGAAATGTAATTATTTCAAATTATGTATTCAAGGTAGGGATTGAAGTGTTATTTACTCCAATTACTTATCTTATAGTAAATAAATTGAAAAAAATTGAGGATTTTGATTATTACGATAAAGACACTATTTTTAGTCCAGTTTAATTTAAAATTAAAATCTAAGTATTTTATAAAATTCTTATGTCTTATAAGATTATTTGCTTAAATCAAATATTCAAATAATAAATTGAATAATTATTTTTTTCTATTAGACTATTTAAGTCGATAGAATATTTATAAAGGTCACTTATGTTTATTAAATTAAATAAAAAGATACTTTTTTTAATTATAATTATATTACTGTTCTTTCTTTCGTTTCAAGGTATATATATCAATTATTCTAAGTTTTTAAATATTGAAGAAATGAAACAAATAAAATATATTGAAACAATTTATGATGTAACTGGAAAAGATAAAAGTGCAATCGAAACTATTAAGTACTTTTTTAATGATACTTTATATATAGAAGAAAATTGTTCTGGTGAATATGGAAATGGATATTACACTATCTCTACAGATAAGTATTATAGACCATTAGTTATGGAGACCAAATGGATTTCTGAAATTGAAAAAGCCGATTGTCTTGAAAGATTTATTTACAACTATGAAAATGGTACTATATTATATATTAACCTAAAAAATTCAAAGTCAAAAACATTCAGTATATCTGAAGTTACTGGAGATTCCGTAACATTAGGAGAACTAATAATTTTTATAAATACAGATGTCTTGAAAAATCTATCTACTGGTGGTTTGATCGTTCCAAATGCATATCAAGCCCCCTTTATTTTTCGATATTTAAAAAGTGATACTTATAATTTAAAAAATGAAGTAATAAATGAAGAAGTATATAAAGCTGAAATAAATAATCCTTTTTTACAATTTATCGCTGTTATGTTTGGAAATAAAGCAGAGATACATCTTAGAGCAGATTTCCCTCATATTAGAACTAGATCCTTTTACAGTATAAGAAATATTTTTTTGAAAGAATATAAAATTATAAAAAAATAAAATATTTTAATTTGTAGTTTTTTATCGAAAAATATAATAAATATTAAACTAATAATTTGGTTAATAATTTTTTTAATTTTTTAATTTTTATAGTTTTTTTGATTTTTTTATTATTCTATTAGTTATTTTATATCTAAGTTTCTTTAGGAGCTTCTTATGACAATGGAAGATTTAACTATTATGAACGCTAAGAGCAGTTACAAAGCATGGGTTATATCTATAAGTATGGGACTTGGCCATATGCGTGCTGCTTACGCATTAAAAGATCTGGCTTATGAAGGAATTCAAATGATAGGTGATTCATCAACAAGTTCAGAAGAAGAACTTAAATTATGGAATACAATGAGAAGCTCTTATGAGCTTTTATCTAGGGTAAAAAAGATTCCTATAATAGGCAATACTCTTTTTTCCATTGTTGATAATCTTCAAAATATACCGCCTTTTTATCCTTTTAGAGACCTTTCTACCCCAAGTTATCAGACTAATCTTGTTGCTTCATATATAAAAAAGGGGATAGGGAAAAGACTTTATGAAAAAGTAATTTCTCATCCATTACCAGTAATTTCTTCATATCCCATTGCAGCTTTAATTTTTGACTATTATAACTACCCTGTAATATATAGTATAGTATGTGATGCTGAAATCAGTAGGGTTTATGTTGCGAAGGACCCCAAAAAAAGCAGGATTCATTATCTTGCTCCAACTGGAAGATCAGTTCAAAGATTAAAACAATATGGTGTTCCTGATGATAGGATTTTTTTAACTGGTTTCCCACTTCCGAAGCAATGTCTCGGTGATGAATCATTAAATATTTTGAGATCCGATCTAGCACAGAGGCTTTTTTATCTTGATCCAGAAAATAGATTCTGGCCTTTACATAAAGTAAATGTTGAACATTTTTTGGGTTCCGAGAATATGGTTTTTAAGAATGATAGAATTTTTTCTATAACTTATGCAGTTGGTGGTGCTGGAGCCTTAAAAGAAGTCGGATATGAGATAGCCAAAAGTTTAAGAGAAAAGATAATAAAAAAGGAAGTAAGATTAAATCTTGTAGCTGGTTTGAGAGAGGAAGTTTATAAATACTTTAAGGATGGATTAAAAGATTTAAATATTCCTGAAGATCTAGTTTATATTCTTTATTCAAAGGATCCTTCAACTTACTTTGATAAATTTGCACAACTTATGAGAGTCACGGACATTCTATGGACAAAGCCCTCGGAACTATCTTTTTATGCAGGATTAGGACTACCAGTAATTATGTGCGAACCTATCGGAGCTCAGGAAATATATAACAAAAAATGGCTTTTAGAAATTCAAGCAGGAATTCCACAAGAAGACCCAAAATACACGGATCAATGGTTATTTGATCTTTTTAAATATGGTAGATTTGCTGAATCAGCTTGGGATGGATTTTTAAAAGCCAGAAAATATGGGACATATAAAATAGAGGAAATCATAAAAACTGGAACATTTTTAAGAGAAACCAATCCTCTTAAAAGATAATATTAACTATCCAATTTTATCCTTAAAAAGATAGTAAAGTACTAGATATGCAACTATTTCTTTATCTATTAATTCAATTTTAGTAATAAAATTTTCTTTATTGATGAAAATTATTTCATTCTTATCCTGATTAAAGCCTTTTTCATCTTTGTATACTTTATTAAGACAGATGGCATTTAACTTTTTCTTTTCAAGTTTCTCTTTTCCATTTTTCTCAAGTTCATCTGTTTCTGCTGCAAAACCTAAAATATTTAGTTGTTTATTATTTTTTCTTATTTCTTGCAAGATATCTGGATTTTTGATAAATGTTAAATTCAATTCTTCCGATGTTTTTTTTATCTTTGAATCATAAGACTCCTTTATTCTATAATCAGAAGGAGCTGCTGCCATAATTAGCCAATCTATATTATTTAAATTTTCCATTAATCTATCTTTAAGTTCTAAAGTAGTTCCAACTTTTATAGGAGAAAACCAATCGATCCTTGTATCTGTATAATTTGCTGTAATGACTTTAAGATTGCCTCCTAAAGATGATATTGCATTCATAAATCCAAATCCCATCTTACCAGAAGAACCATTTGAAATATATCTAACAGGATCTATATATTCTCTTGTCGCCCCAGCTGTTACTAGAAAAGAATTTTTTGAAATGATATCCTTAAATATATCAAATTTATTATTTGAGATAGAATTTATAAGAGGTTTGATAAATATCAACTCGACTATTTTTAAAAGAATCTTATCAATTTCTGGAAATCTTCCTTTTCCCACTTTTCCAGTAGCAAGTTTACCTGTTTCTGGAAAAACAAAGTTTATATTTCTATTTGATAAAACTTGAATATTTTCAACTGTAGCTGGGTTATTAAACATATTATCATTCATTGATGGAACTAGAAGAATCTCTTTATTATATGCTAAAAGCATAGTAGATAACATATCATCTGCAATACCTGCTCTAAGTTTGGCTATGCAATTTGCGGTTGCTGGAGCTACAATAAATAAATCTGCAATTTCGGTTAAAGATATATGAGTTACATAACCTTCATCTGAAAACATATCTGTTATAACATTGTGCTCTGAAAGTGTTTTCATGGTTATTGGAGTTATGAATTCAATTGCATTTTTAGTCATAACTACATAAACTTCAGCCCCTGCCCTACGAAGAGCAGAAACACAATTAGCAGCCTTGTAGGCAGCTATCCCACCTGTAATTCCAAAAATTATCTTTTTCCCTTTAACATAATTAGAAAGTTCCATCTTTTCCTCTTTTTTCTTTCCTTCTTATTTTTTACTTCTTTCTTAAGAAAAATTTTTCAAAACTCTCTTTATCTATTATGAAAAATGTTGGTCTTCCGTGGGGACATTTTTCGAATTCATTTTGAGTAAATAATTTTTCACATAATTTTTTAGCCTCAATTTCTGTTAATTTATCTCCTTGTTTCATGGCTAAATGACATGCTGACTTTGCTATAATATGCATATAAAACTTTGAGATAAATTCTTGAATTTCCATTTTATTTATATTTAAGTTATCTTTTATAAATTCAATAGTATTATTTATAAAGTTATCTTCATCGTAAGATGGTACAATATCTAAGATTGCAAATATCTGGGCTTTGTTTTTTCCTAATCTTGTAATCTCTATTCCGGCTTTTTCAAATAGTACTATAATTTTTTCAATATATTCTTCATTTATTTCTATAATTTTTGGAAAAAGGAGAACCCTTCTTTTTTTATCTACATTATTGATTAAAATATTGTAGCTGATTCTTTCATCTGCAGCATGCTGATCCAATATTAAAAGTTTATCATTATATTCAAATAAAAGATAGGTGTTAAATATTTGACCTAGAAATTTTCCATTTTTCCATAATTGATTGATATTTTCAATATTTAATAATTTGTAAAAGTCATTTTCTTTTTTATTATTTTGAATTTCAAATTCATTTTGATCTTTTTCTTCATTTTGCTCATAAAATAAATTATTATTAGTAATTTCATTATAAAATTTATTACCATAAAAGAAATTATTATCGATTCTATTTTCTACTTCACTTAATTTATTTTTTTCTATTTCACTTATAACCTTATATTCAATTTCATAATTTTCTTTAACATGAGTATCATCAGATGAAATAAAACTCTCATCTTTATATTTATTGAAGGAAAATTGACTTTCGTTTAATTTATCAGCAATTATTTGCAAAATTGAAGATACAAATATATTTTCTGAAGTTATCTTAATATTTTTCTTAGCTGGATGCACATTACAATCTAAAAAAGCTGGTAACATTGTAATTTCCATAAAAAAATAAGGATAAAAACCTTTTGGTAGATAATTTAAATAAAATCCTTTAATCCTTTTTAAAAGGTTTTCATTAGTAGCACTTCGACCGTTAAAAGCAAAATGAAAAACTGAGCGATTTTTTGAATATGAAAATCTATTTGAAAAGATTAGTTTAATATTTGATATCTGGAATTGTTCTACGAATTTTTGATACCTTTTAAGAATATCTGACAAATCAATATTACCCATTTTTGTTAAATCAAGATTGGGATAAATCTGGTTAATCCTTTTTTCAATGCTTTCACATAAAGGGAATTCATAAATCATTTTATTTTCAGAAAAAAGGGAGAAAGATGTATTCCATCCAGCATAAGATTTGTTAAAAAAGACTTCTTTAAACTTGTTAAATTCTTTTCTCTTATCCTCTAAAAACTTTTCTCTTGCTGGCACATTAAAGAATATCTTTTGAACTGAAACTCTTGTCCCTTTTGAAAAAGGGATTTTTTCATGAATTATCTTTTTCCCACCATTTATAATGAGTTGAAAACCAATATCATCGTTTATATTTTTCGATTTTATGGTTACATAAGAAACAGATCCTATTGAATATAAAGCTTCTCCTCTAAATCCTAAAGTTTTTATATTGTTTAACTCTTCAAAACTTGAGATTTTTGATGTCGCATGATTGGTAAATAAAAGAAAACTATCATCATAAGATATACCATCACCATCATCTTCAACTTCAACTTTGGATAATCCAGAATCTTCAACTAATACTTTTATATTTTTGGCATTAGCATCGAGGCTATTATCTATAAGCTCTCTCACTATAGCTGATGGTCCATCTATAACTTCCCCTGCTTGTATTTTTGACCAAACTTCTTTGGGTAATTTTTTAATCATTTAAACCCTTACCTTATTAATAATATTAGGCTATTTATAATGAACGAAACTGAAATAGAACATAACGCCCCACTATAAAAAGAGGCGAGAGTATAAATATGACCACTATATTTTTGAACAAAAGGAAGCATTACATCCATTGAAGTTGCCCCGCCTATCAAAATAGGCAAATTTGGGTCCATCTTTGAAACAATTGGCGCTGAAATAATTGCAATAACTTCTCTAAAAACATTATGTACAAATGAATATATCGCTAACGATGTAAAACCTTTTACTGAAAGTAAAACAGAAGATAAAGAGTACCAACCAAGACCACCATAAATTATCATCCCTTCTATTAACTTTTTACTAAAAATAAAACTAAATACAAATGATGATATAAAAGATATTGAAATAGATTCAAAAGGTAAAAAAATATTTTTTATCTTTAATTTTTGGTTTTTTAATATTAGAAAACTTCTTCCTAAGTCCATCCCAACAAACAGTAATAATGCATATAATACTTTTTCAGAAAGACTATTTATTGAAGACTCTGATAGTTGGATTTTGAAAAAATTGCCTAAAAAAAAATAAAAACCAAAACCTAAAAGAATTAATCCGACATTTGAAAGTACAGTAAAAATCTCATGAAAAGTAATGAATTTTTTATTTTCCTTTTCTTCAATCTTCTCATTTTTATTCTTAAGATCACAATTATTATATCCATTTACCTCTTCTTCATTATTACTTTTGGAATTTCTTTTGCTTGTCAAAAATTTTTTATAAAAATTTGAATGGTCGAAGAATTTTTTTAAAAATGAATATAAAACGAAAATTAGAAATAAAACAATTGCAGAACTGATTGATTCTAAAAAAAGATTTTTTTCTACCGAAAATATTTCCCTTTTAATAGCTAATTTATAACCCATAACAAAAAGTAACATATAGATACTTATCTGAAAAAATATGGAAATTAAATTTATAATCTTTTTTTTATTTTTTATAAGATAACCTAACATGATACCAATAATAAGGAAGAACAATAGAATTAACATACTAAATGACTAACTTAATATTTAGAAAAGGCAAGAGAATTTAATTTTGTAATTTTTAAATTTTGTATTAATTTTAAAACAGGTTTTAACACTAAAATAACAGGAGAAAACAATGCATCATAATTGGTCTTTTATTCTTCTTTTCGCTACTCTTTCAGTTCTTTTAGGTATAGCCACAGTTCTTAAAAGGATGATTCCTCTTTTTAAGAGATATTTGATACCTGTTTCTATTATTGCTGGATTTTTAGGATTAATAATTGGTCCCGAAGTTTTAAATATCATTAAATTCAATGTAAAAGACCTTGAAAATATCGTATACCATCTTATGGCTATTGGTTTTATTGCTCTTGCATTAAAAGATAGACCTATTAGAAAAGGGAATGATTTACCAAAAACCGCTTTTTATATTGTTTCAACATATCTTATTCAAGGAATATTAGGTTTTGGTTTAACTCTTCTCTTGTTTTATACAATTTTTCCAAATCTTTTTCCACCAATGGGTTTACTTCTTCCTTTAGGTTATGGACAGGGTCCAGGTCAAGCTTATTCTATTGGTTCTTCTTGGGAAGCTAAAGGATTCTCCTTTGGTGGCAATATCGGCTTAACCATTGCAACTTTTGGTTATCTTTGGGCTTTAATTCCAGGGATTATAATATTAAATTATCTTGTTAAAAGAAACAAGATGAAAGTAGAAGCTCCAAAAGAATCAGAGCCAATTTTTGAAATAGAAAAAGATGAAGCTGGCGATGCTCCGATTTCTGCTTCTATAGATAAAATTACAATACAATTTTTCATGATTGGAATCGTATACCTTGCTACATACTTAACTATCAAAGGATTAAATTCACTTTTATATCCTCTTGGCAAATTTGGTGAAACACTTGCTGAAACATTATGGGGATTTCAGTTTATTTTTGGTACTATTTATGCTATCGGACTTAGATTTTTATTTAATATATTCAAAAAAACAAAGATAATGATTTATAACTATCCTAACAATTACCTTTTAACAAGAATATCTGGTGCTTCTTTTGATTTTATGGTTACGGCTGCTGTATGTGCAATATCTATTAGAGTTTTCGTCGCAAATTATATTCCGATACTTATTATTACTACACTTGGTGGCTTAGTTACATATTTCTTCTGCCTTTACTTAGCTAAATTCGCATATAAACACTATAAACTTGAATATTTTATCGCATTATATGGTATGCTTACAGGAACATTATCTACTGGTCTTGCACTTTTAAGGGAAATAGACACAAATTTCACAACCCCAGTTGCTGAAAATTTGGTTTTAGCTTCTGGTATTGCTTTACCTATAGGTTTTCCTTTACTTCTTCTCTTAACAGTCCCCATAATAGGATATACTACAAATAACCCCAACCTGTATTTTATTACCCTTATTATACTTATAGCTTACTTTTTTTTGATGCTTCTATTTTTAGCTTTATTGAGAAAAAAAGACAGAGTTTGACAAATTATTAAAATACCTTATTAGAAATTTATCCAAACTTTTGTAAGATAAAGGAGAATAATGAACTTAAAGTTAATTGTACTATTGGTATCAATTTTAATGTATCTTGGAATTATAATTTTTTCAAATAAAAAAGTATTTGTATCTATTGGTGCAGCAATTATTTGCTTAATACTTGGTGCTGTCAGCTTAAAACAAGTATTTTTTGAACTTATAAACTGGAATGTTTTAATGATCTATATAGGAACATTAATACTTGCAGATCTTTTTATTGTTTCAAAAGTTCCAGCAATGATTGCAGATATAATAGTTGATAAAGCGCCTAATACAGGGCTTGCCATAGTATTTCTTTGTGCTTTGACTGGCTTTATTTCAATGTTTGTAGAAAATGTTGCAACTGTTTTAGTTATTGCACCTTTAGCTTTTGATATAGCCAAGAAATTAAAAGTATCTCCAGTTCCAATTCTTTTTGCTATAGCCATTTCATCTAATCTCCAAGGAACAGCTACTCTAGTCGGGGATCCTCCTTCTATGATTTTTGCTGGTTTTGTAGGTTTTAGTTTTAATGACTTTTTCTTTTACAATGGGAAACCATCAATTTTTTTCATAGTTGAAGCTGGAGCGATCGCTTCACTTTTTTATCTTTATTTTATTTTCAAAAAATACAGAAAAAAAGAGGTTACAGAAGAAATTGTAAAACCTAATAGTTATGTACCAACTATTCTTCTTGTTCTTATGATAGTTGGTCTAGCTATCATATCTTTTTTAGATAAAGGATTTACCATTAAAAGCGGAATACTATGTATGATTTTTGGTCTTATAGGGTTAATCTGGCATTTTTCTTTATATAAAAATAAGGATGAACATACTTTTGAAATAATTAAGAGATTGGATTGGGAAACCTTATTTTTTCTAATAGGAATATTTGTGGTAATTGGGACTATATCTAAGGTTGGTATTCTAGATGATCTTTCCAAATGGCTTATCATAAGATTTGGAAATAATATTTTTATAAGTTTTTTAGTTATAACTTTTTTTTCAATGTTACTTTCAGGTTTTATTGACAATGTTCCATATATAATTATTATGCTACCTGTTGTTAAAGTACTTGCAAATTCTTTTGGTGCAAATGAATTTTTATTATACTATGGATTATTAGTTGGTTCTTGCCTCGGAGGTAATATCACTCCATTTGGTGCTTCTGCTAATGTTGTTTCTGTAGGTCTTTTAAAAAAAGAAGGTTACAAAACAAATTTTTGGGACTTTGTTAAGATTGGTCTTCCTTTTACTTTAATTTCAACAATTGTTGCAGCCACAATTAACTGGTTTTTAATGAGATAGGATTTAAATATTTGATGCTTTTTTGGCAAGTTTATCAACTAGTTCATTAAAATAATCTCCACTATGTGCTTCAATTTTTATAAATTTCAAATTTAAATTTTTTTCTAAAATTAGCTTTTTGATTTTGTGTATAATATCTTCTATATTCTTGCTTTTAACCTTCCAGTCTCCATTTATCCACTTTTCTATACCCTTATAATCATAATAAATGCTTGCTTGTATTATGTTATTTTCATTTAGCCAAATTAAACTTTTATATAATGCATATATTTCAGCAATTACCTGTTTTGTTTTATCTTCATTTTCATCGTATACACCAAAATCCTTGTGAATTACTTCAAATTCTTTTACTACACAAAAAGCCCATCCTGCTTTTTTAGTTTTTTCATTGTAAGATCCATCCACATAGATTCTTAACATATTTTTATCTAAAATATCATCATCTTCTGATTTAATATTATTTATTTTTTCATTACTAACATTGCTAAAATCTAATAAATTAATCTGATTTTGGGTGTGATTAAAAATTTGAATAATAATTGAATCGTAATCTGTATTTTTTGTTATAAGAAGTCTATAACTATTTGATGATGGTTTGTAGTAAATCTTGATTTTTAAAGATTCAAAATCTTTTAATTCTTTGGTTTTTATTTCGCTTATAAAATGATAATCATGAAAAATTGGTTCTGAAATTTCAATTTTGTGTTTTAAAAGATTTGATTTAAAGATTTCATAAAAGTCTTTTAATTTATCCATTTCTTTAAACATAGGTACTAAAATATACCAAAATCCAGTCTTATTGCAAATTTTTTAATCAAAAATATATTTATCAAAAAATTTACTTTTCCGATAGTTTTTTATTAAATTATTAATAGATAAAATAATTTTTATGTATATTTAATAAATAAACTGCAGTTTTAGATTATATATTCTATAAAATTTATTTTGGAGAAACAGGATATTAAAATGAAAAAAATAATTTTTGCATCCCATGATGCAGGTGGTGGTCATCGTGCCCCTGCAGAAGCAATACATAAAGCTTTAAATGAACTTTTCCCTGGCAAATATGATTCTGTAGTTATAGATTTTATTGATGCTGTTGGATGTAAAAACTTAGCAGAAAACTCAAAAAAGAACTGGGACAAAATGCTTGCAATGCCATTTATTAATAAATTAGGAATAATTTTTCTTGAACTTTTCCCTTTTGTTATAAAAATCTATTATAATATTTACTTAAAACCATTTTTCCCACTTTTGGAAAAATTCTTAGGTGAAAATAAGATAGATTGTATTTTCTCTACTCATTTTTTTAATTCATATGCTCTTACTTTAATGAAAAAAAAGAATAAAGTAAATTTTCCAGTTTTTCAATTTATAGCTGAAATATATGATGTTTCAGTCATATGGTACTTCGGAAACACATTCCCATATATCGTATGTTCAGAAAAAGCGAAACAACTATTATTAAAAAGAAAAACAAGAGAAGAACTTATACATGTTTTCCCTTACCCGATAAAGCCTCATTTCACTGAAATAAATAGAAGTAGAAATGAAATTAAAAAATCCATTGGTATAAACAATATTTTCCCAACTTTATTAATATCATTTGGAGCTCAAGGTGTTGGCAATATTGAAAAATTTATAGATATATTGGTAAATAACAAGCTTAATATGAACATAGTTGTAATAACTGGAAAAAATAAAAAATTATATAAAAAGCTCGTAAGAGAGTATAGAGGGATTAGAAATGGTTTCCCTAGTATTTACATTTTAGGTTTTGTATCAAATATGAATGAGATAATCTATGCTTCTGATTTTTGTTTTATAAAACCAGGACCTGCAACTACTATGGAGTGTTTGAGTTTAGGTAAACCTGTAATTTTCTATCTATCTGCCACCTTTTCAGAATTCACAAATGTTCATTTTGCAGTAAAGAAGAAAGTCGGTTTTTATGCTATGGACAATGAATATCTATTTTTAAAATATGTAAAGAAACTTTTAGACGAAAAATATTACAACTCAATTATCAAAAATATGCAATATTTTTCGGTTTCAAATGGAGCATATCAAATAGCAGAATTTTTAGATAGATATTTAAGCAATTCAAAGGATCAAAATTAACTATATTTTTTAACAATAATTTTTATTAAATCAATTGAACCAATATTAAAAAATTTATTGCCCTAGGTTTTTTATAGCATAACTTTTAACTATGAATTAATGCATTAATTAAAATTAGAAAGCTAGAAAAAACTATAGCAACCATACTCATAAGTTTTATAAGAATATTTATAGATGGACCAGCAGTATCTTTCAAGGGATCCCCTACGGTATCTCCAACCACTGCAGCTTTATGCTGGATAGAGTTTTTCCCACCATGTTTTCCTTTTTCAATAAATTTTTTAGAATTATCCCAAGCTCCCCCGCAATTTGCCATCATTATTGCAAGAACAAAGCCAGAAGCTGTGGCTCCAGCCAATAGAGCTATTACTGAAACAGATCCAAATAGAATACCGGTAATTATTGGTGCAATAATTGCAATCAAAGAAGGAAGTATCATTTCATGTTGCGCACTTTTCGTAGATATTAATATACATTTTGCATATTCTGGTTTAGTTTTATGATCCATAATACCAGGAATTTCCTTAAACTGTCTTCTCACTTCAACAACCATTTTACCTGCTGCTTTCCCGACAGCTTCCATTAAAAGTGCACTAAAGAAAAATGGAAGAACTGCTCCTATCATAAGTCCAGCTATTGTATATGGATTGACTAATCCAGAAATAGATATTGATTCTTTTAAGTTTAAAAGATAGTTTTCAAATTTTAAGTTGGCAGGGTTACTTAAAATAGTACTTATTCCTTCAAAAAGTTTATTTCGAAATTCTGCAATAAGAGCAAGTGCCGTCAATGCTGCTGAACCTATAGCAAAACCTTTACCAGTTGCTGCTGTTGTATTTCCAAGTGCATCTAGATTATCCGTTCTCATCCTTACTCTTGGAGCAAGTCTTGCCATCTGAGCTATTCCTCCAGCATTATCTGCAACTGGACCATATGCATCTGTAGCTAAAGTTATACCTAAAGTAGAAAGCATTCCAACAGCAGCGAGTCCTATCCCATAAAGACCAAGATCAAGTACTTTTAAGCCTCCTGCTGCTATATAGGCTACAACAATAGCTGTAGCTATTGTAATAACTGGAATAAGAGTAGATCTCATTCCCAGACCTAAACCAGATATCATTATAGTTGCCGTTCCAGTTTCTGATGATTCTGCTAATCTTTGTGTTGGTTTATATGTATCTGATGTATAATATTCAGTAAAAAATCCAATAATTATACCAGAAAAAAGCCCCACAAGCATTGAAAACCATAAATTAATATAGATTTTTCCAAAATAAAAATAGATAAAAATACCTGAAAAAATAGCGATACAACCTGTTGCAAAATATATACCTCGCCTTATAGCATAAAGTAATGTTCTTGTGGAAGCATTTTCTTTGGCTCTTACAAAAAATGAACCAATTATAGAAAAAATTATACCTAAAGAAGCTATAAATAATGGAAGTTCAATTAATTTTAATGCTTCAACCTTTATTCCATTTTTCATCGCTGTCATAGAAGCTACTGATCCCAATGCCATGGTAGCTACAATAGAGCCAACATAACTTTCATATAAATCCGCACCCATTCCAGCGACATCTCCAACATTATCTCCTACATTATCTGCTATTACTGCTGGATTTCTGGGATCATCCTCTGGAATTTCTGATTCAACCTTACCGACAAGATCTGCTCCTACATCAGCAGCTTTTGTAAATATACCACCACCAACTCTAGCAAATAATGCCATTGTTGAAGCACCCATACCAAATGTAATCATAATAGGCGGTATATCAGCATCTTGTATATGAAATCCGAATTTCAATACAGTAAACCATAT
>JGI12104J13512_1000246_pt1 | contig 50385 bp, 43 predicted proteins | sample TerdegcTABiofilm_FD_13512 | JGI IMG/M metagenome (IMG submission 13512)
TCACGAATTCGGTGGTTTCATTCTGTATTAATAACATGGTGGTCTCCTTATGTTTAATGATCCCATAATTGTGAGACCGCCATTTTTGTAAAGCTTTTAATATCAGTTTATTACAATAGTTATATGTCCAGATTTTGACTTATCCACAGGGCTAATTCAGCGTTAGTTGAACTATTTTTAAAATTTAGACACAAAGTTCGTCTCACACCCGAGAAAATGCTTCTATTAAAGTATTATGGGCTTTAAAGGGCATAAAATTCTCGATNGGCAATTTTGGTTACGANATAATTTGAAGGAAAATCCACTTTCTCACTAAATTACAAAATNAATACCTTGGACATNTACACAACCTATATATCTATACAACAGTGTGTTATAACTTGTCCACATCACTTTTTTGTGGGAATGTCTTCAATGTATATCTTTCACGAATTATGCATATCATATAGATTTCAATTGTTAATGGGCAGAGGAGGAGCAGGATTTGTGTAATTTTTTTCTCTCACAGATTACACAGATAACACAGATATATATTAGAAAGGATTTATAATTTTCCATTCTCAATTTTTCATTAAAGTAATCACCATTTCTCTATCTTTTTCCCAAAAAACCATTGACAGCAACAGCCAGCCCTAAAAATAAGCATTATCTTAAAGAGGAGTAATAAATGCGAAACGGAATAAAAATTATAATAGTGTGTTTGTTTTGCACTTTAACTTGGTCAATGCAGGGGGAAATAATTTCTCCTTTTTCCTTAAAGGATAAGACATTTGAAGCAAGAACTGATTTTGGAATTGGAACCTTGAAGAACAGGAATTTTTCTTTTTGGGAAGGCAATTCTTCCTTTCATTATCCCCAAAATATTCAAGCGGAAATGGATTATGATAGTTATTCCAGTTTTCCCGAATGGAGTAAAAATGTCACTTTTCATTCCGCTCAGGAATTCTTGTATCTTGATGTGCCAAAGAGTGGGGGAAATATTCAAGAGTTTAATTCATTTAATACTATTGGCGTAAAATCCAGATTAGCAGGAGTAGAGGTCTTTTATAACTTGATAAATAACCGTAATGATACAGATGAAAAGGCAACAAGTTATCATTTTAATAAGTATGGAATAGGTGCCGGTTTTCCTAATTCGGAATCATTACGACTTTTTGGCTGGTTAATGCATACCGATTTAAGCGATATTTATCCCGAAGTTGATTTTTCGTCCTATAAAGCTCAAATGGCTAAACGCTATAGAAGTAAAAGTCAAATAGCAGAACTGGGAATGGAATATGAATATAATGAGATACCGGATAAGGTATCAGAGGAAGAGCTAATTAAAGTATCTGAATATTTTCCGGATGACTATCTGGATTGGACTCCTAAAAAACGGTTTAGCGCTTATGTTTACGCTTCCAGTATACGGAATTTTTATCTGGAACCTTTTTTCCTAAATGGACATGCTCCTGACTGCAGTCCCTTATTATTAGCCGATAAATCTGCCAGTAGTGTGTTATGCAGATTTACCACAGAAGACAGAAAAAACGATTATGTGGATAATTCACAGATTGTTTTAGACGGCATTCTTGCCCTTAATTTCGGGAAATATTTCGGGCTTGATTTTCGCTATGATTCCGAAAAGAAAGAGGATTACAAAAACGATATAAAGGAAAATACTTTCAATATTACTGGAAATATGCGGTTAAATTTTATCGGAAAGGAATCGTATCGGCTAATCGGTATTTTGGAGTATTTATATAATAAAACCAAAGGTGAAAATGCCTCTGAAAATCTTAATTTCGGATTATATGGAATTTTACGCTTGAAAAATCATTTGAATTTAATCGCCTACCTGAAACTGGATAATGAATGGCAAAGAAAGGAAGATTTTTTAGAGTTTGACCACAGAGATAATAAGCTCGGAACTATCCTTTCCGTGAGATTATAGTTGACATAATATTTCCAGATTTTGATATGGAATCATTAAAAAAAAGGGGGAATTTTTATAATGAAAGTGCTAAAGACCTTTCCTGATAAATGCATTACCTGCCATAATTGCGAAAGCGCCTGCTCCAAACTCTATTTTAAAGAGGATAATGCAGAAAAATCGTGCATAGTAATTAACGAAGAGGTTTATCCTCCGGAAATGATTGTCTGTAATCAATGCGGGAATTGTATTGATATATGTCCTACTTTAGCATTAACTATTAATACTCAAGGGGTAGTTATGTTGAATAAATCCCTTTGTATTGGCTGTTTGATGTGCGTAGCTGCCTGTCCGAATAATGCAATGCGTTTTGCTAAAGGTGTTTATAATCCTTTTAAATGTATTGCTTGCGGAAGTTGCCCCAAAACCTGTCCCGCTGAAGCAATAGAATTAGTAACCGCTTAAGGAGAGAAAAATGAACCGCAAATTAATTTCCGAATTCAAATATGACCTGGCACCTGTTATTCGTGGCTATAATAAACGCTCATTGTATATAAATTTAAGCACTAATGAAATAAAACAAAAGCCAGTTACCGAGCTAATGATTGATAAATTTGTTGGCGGAAAAGGTTTTGACCTTTATCTGATGTGGCATAGTGTTCAAGATGATACCAAATGGGATAGTCCCGAAAATGAAATCTGCATTTCTTTCGGTCCGCTTTGTGGAAATACTAGTTATCCAGGTAGCGGAAAATCCATTGTTACAACTATTTCGCCTTTAACGGGAATTCCTGTGGACTGTAATGTAGGTGGTCATTTTGGTCCTTATGCCAAATTTTCCGGCTGGGATGCTATTGAACTTCAAGGAATTGCCAATGAGGAAGTGATAATTTATATAGATGGAGATAAAGGCATTGTGCAAATTCTTTCCGCTCCCGAGGAAGAGATTAATAGTCATATTCTTGCTGAAGAATTGATTAAAGAATTTGCCGACGGACCGGATAAATATCAATTTGTTTCTGTGGTTTCCAGCGGTAAAGCGGCAGAAAATGTTTTAATCACCTGTCTGAATTTTTCCTTTTGGGATAAAAGAAGAAAAGTGGCTCGCTTGAAACAGGCAGGTAGAGGTGGAACAGGTAGTGTATTCAGACACAAGAAAATAAAAGCATTGGTGGTTAAATATTCCGGTCTGAAAGTGGATTCTAATAATCCCGAGGATGCTGAAACCCTTAGAATGACTGGCTTGAAATTGCATAAAGAAATTGAAGCTGGAGATGCCACTCAAAATCGGATGCGCCAAGTGGGAACTGCACATTTGATGGAAATTATGAATGATTACGATTTACTGCCTATCCGCAATTTTAAATATGGTCAAAGCCCGGAAGCAGAAGGTTTACATTCCCGCGAATTTAAGAATCTNTTTACTCAAGGTATGCCAGATGGTTGTTGGTATGGTTGTTCTCTTTCNTGTTGTAAAGGTGTGGATAATTTTGAACCAAGAACCGGACCCTACAAAGGTCAAAAGGTCTGTGTGGACGGTCCTGAATATGAAACAGCTGCGGGTTGCGGAAGTAATATCGGTGTTTTCAATGCCCGGGATGTAGTAGAAATTAATTTTTACTGTGATACTTATGGAGTGGATACAATTTCTTTTGGAACCAGCACTGCTTTTGCTATGGAATGTTATGAAAACGGTATTTTGAATAAAGAACGTACTGGCGGACTTGAACTTACCTGGGGAAATGCAGATGCTACCTTGGAACTTTTACATCAAATGGCTAAGGGAGAAGGTTTTGGAGTTATAGTAGGACAAGGTGTGCGCAGAATGAAGCAGATTTTTGCAGAAAAATATGGTGCCGATCCCAATTTCCTGCAAGACATTGGTATGGAAGCAAAGGGTTTGGAATATTCACAATATATGAGTAAAGAGTCCCTGGCTCAACAAGGTGGTTATACTCTTGCCTTAAAAGGACCTCAACATGATGAAGCATGGCTAATTTTTATGGATATGGTGAATAACCAGATTCCTACCTTTAAGGATAAAGCTGAGGCATTGCATTATTTTCCGATGTTTAGAACCTGGTTTGGTTTGCAGGGATTATGTAAACTTCCCTGGAATGATATTGAACCGGCAAATAATGCTGAAACCGATGAACCAGCAAAAGTTCCGGAACATGTTCAAAACTATGTTGATATCTATAAAGCTATAACAGGTAAACCACTGGATAAAGTTTCTCTGATTGAACAGTCAGAAAGGGTCTATAATTTCCAGAAGGTCTTTTGTTTACGGATGGGAAAAGGAAGAAGAATTGATGATGTTCCACCCTATAGAGCTGTGGGTCCTGTAACTGAAGAAGAATATCTTTCCCGTCAGGAACGCTATGATCAGCAGTTGAAAGAAAAAATAGGTGTTGACCCTGAAGGGAAAAGCACTGCTGAAAAGATGGATATTTTAAGAAAATATAGAGAAGACCAATATCAGCAATTGATTGATGCTGTTTATGAAAGAAAGGGTTGGACAAAAGAAGGAGTTCCTAAAATTGAACATTTGCAAAAAATAGGAATGGACCTACCTGAGATTATTGAAGTAGTGAAAAGATTTCTGTAATATATGCTTAAACAGATAACACAGATTGCACAGATATTTGGAAATGTATCGTCATAAGTCATAAGCTTAGTCAAAGTTATCTCCAGGCAAAAAAATTATTAAGGCGCAAATGACACCTGTCTTACATTCTCCATTGTCAATTAATTCTCTTTATCTCTCTGTGAAACAATCCTTTATTCCTTTTATGCGTAAGTTATCTTAACGCACCATATAGAGCTTTGATATCTTTTACTTTAAAAACTTTTGGATTGGCTTTTACTTTAGCGTAACTGGAAATGAAGATTTTCTCATAACCCAATTTCAGAGTTTGGCTGATATGTTTATCCAATTGTGAAACAGGACGAACTTCTCCATTTAAGCCAACTTCCCCGATAAATACGGCTTTTTCAATTAGTGGTTGATCTTTCATACTGGAAATTAGAGCAGCTAAAATAGCCAAATCCAAGGAAGGATCGGTACTGCGTATTCCACCTGTCAAATTTACAAAGACATCACAATTGCGAAGATAAAGTGAGAGGTTTTTTTCCAAGATAGCCAAAAGCATAGCCAGTTTTTTTTGGTCTAGTCCTACCGCTACTCTTTGCGGAGTTCCGTAATTGGAAGCATTTACAAGGGTTTGCACTTCCACAATGAAACTGCGGCTGCCTTCCATAATACAACTAATAGCAGTTCCGATGTCATTTTGTTCGTGGCTGAGAAAGATATTATTGGGATTGGAGACCTCTATCAAACCGAGATGTGTCATTTCAAAAAGACCTATTTCATTGGTAGAACCAAAACGATTTTTTACTGCTCGCAGAATTTTGTATTGACTGCGTTGTTCTCCTTCAAAATAGAGAACGGTATCTACCATATGTTCAATAATTTTGGGTCCCGCAACTAATCCTTCTTTGGTTACATGACCTACTAAAAATAGAGGTATACCTAAGTTTTTAACCGTTCGTAATAAGCGACTGGTAGTTTCTCTTAATTGAGTAACGGTTCCAGGAAGGGCATCAAGTGAAGGGATGCTTACCGATTGAATAGAATCCACAATTACCAGATCAGGTTTATTTTCTTCAATTGCTTCAATAATGTGTTCCGCATTGTTAGTGCATAGCAGATAAATATTTTCACTTGTAACTTTCAAACGTTTACTGCGTAAGCGAATTTGTTCGGTACTTTCTTCACCCGAACAATAGAGTGTTTTTTTATTCTGTTTACCCATCCATTCAGAAAGTTGCAGCATAAGAGTAGATTTACCAATTCCGGGTTCACCGCCGATCAAAATCAGCATACCTTTTACAATTCCTCCACCCAGAACCAGGTCAAATTCTTTTATTCCGGTCAGCAAGCGAGAAAATTCATCATATTCCAGATCAATAATTCTTTCGGCTTTACTTAGAGGTAATGTTTCTACGGGTTTATTATTTTTTCCCGTAACGCGAGTAGATTCTTTTAAAGTACCCCAAGCACCACAGGCAGGGCATTTTCCACTCCATTTACCGGTTTCAAAACCGCAATCAGTGCAGAAGAAAATAGTTGCCATAAAATCAACCTCAAATTTTTTGCCATAATAATCTGATGTTATTTTATGGCAAGAAAATTAAGCATCTTGCTGGATAGTTATCTATAATAGCATTTTAAGGGTTAAGTTTTTTTACCGTTGTTCAAGCGTAATTTTTAATCGGCAAAAATATTTTTTGCTTTGGGGAAATTTTGCGTTATAATGTGAAATAGGGAGATTAAAATGTCTGCAAAAGTAATTGTATTTTCCACTCCTACTTGTATCTGGTGCAAGAAAGCGAAGGAGTATTTAAAATCCATAAACCAGAATTTTACAGACATAGATGTTTCCAAGGATATTGCTGCTCGGAATGATGTGATCCGCAAAAGCGGACAGGAAGCTGTTCCGCAAATATGGATAAATAATATTCCAGTAGTCGGTTTTGATCTGGAAAAGATCAATCGTTTATTAAACTTAAATAATACTAAAAAAGGAGAATCAAATGGCTGATTATGCAAAAAAATTCCACGAGCTCATCACTCGCTTGCAAATGGTTTTGAGTGAAATTGACTATGCTCAAAAAGCATGCCTACAGGCAGGAAGAATGGAGTGTATGCTGTTAAACTACCTTTATAAGGTAAACGGTCCTGCCAATATGAACGAACTGGCTAAGGAACTGAATGTTTCTCATAGCCGAATTACCAGAATTATGGATAATCTTGTTGCCAAACAACTTGTTATTCGTGAACCTTCGGAAGAAGACCGTCGTTGCTGGTTTGCCCGGATTACTGAAAAAGGTAAGAAACTGGCAGCTAACAGCTTACAGACAGTTTTAGATCAACAGGCAAAAATACTAAAGAAAATACCTGAAAAGGATATTGAAGCAATCTATAAGGCACTTAAACTCTATGTGGATAAATATGAAGAGGTATTGAAAGAAACAATAGCAGGATTATAATGTCAACTTATGTAAAAACCGTTTGGTCTGGTGGGATGAGCTTTACAGCTGAAGTCAACGGACATAAGCTGATTATGGATGCTGATCCCTATTTTGGTGGTACTGATCAAGGTCCGAGGCCTAAACCTTTATTGCTTGCTGCCTTAAGTGGGTGTAGCGGAATGGATATTGTTTCCATTCTGGAAAAAATGGGAATAAAGGATTATAATTTGGAAATGGATGCTCGGGGTGAATCTGCTACTGAGCATCCTATTATTTATCATACGATAACCTTAACTTACAACTTTCAAGGTAATAACCTTCCAGCTGAAAAAATAGTAAAAGCAGTAAAACTTTCCCTGGAAAAATACTGCGCCGTGAATGCTATGTTGAAAAAAGCTGCAAAGATAATTCCCAAAATCTACATTAACAATTTGGAGGTTCCATTATGAAATGGTGGCTTCTCATTATACTGTCTTTGTCTTTAGCATTTTTAGGTTGTGAAAAAACTGATAAACCTACAATAAATGAAGATGGCACAAAAGATAACGGAAAATTAGAGTCCGGAGGAAAAAATCCTGAATCTAAAACCGGTGTGTGGCTTACTGATTGGAATGATGCAATGAAAACAGCTGATGTGCTGAATCGTCCCGTTTTAGTCGATTTTACAGGTTCTGACTGGTGTATCTGGTGTAAAAAACTGGAGGAAGAGGTTTTCGGTAAAGGCGAATTTTTAGAGTATGCCAAAAAAAATCTCGTTTTGCTGAAAGTTGATTTTCCCCGTGATATTGAACAAAGTGAAGAATTGCAAAAATTTAATGAACAAAAAATGAAAGAATACGGGATTCAAGGTTTTCCCACCATTGTTCTCGTAAATTCTAAAGGTGAAGAAATTGCTCGCACGGGGTATAGACCCGGGGGAGCAAAAGAATATGTAAAACACTTACAGGAATTGCTACAGCCAAAAGAATAAATAATTACCTGCTTAATAACAAAATCTCTTTCAATATTGGACGGAGACAAAAATACTCTGGTGATAAGATACTCCAAACAGTAAGCACAGGATAATATGATGTCCCCGTCTTTTTTTTATTGGGAATTTTTAATGCGTAGCCGGAGGATGATGTTCTTTGGCAAAAAAACGCGGAGCTTCAACGAGTTACGGCTATACAATAAATTGTGACAACTTTAAAATTAGCAACACGGATTTAACGGATATAACGGATAAACGCAAATTAAATATTTGTAATCCCTCCTGCACTAAAAATTCCTCCAAAATAGCTTAACATTTTACATATCTATAAATTATCCCTTTCTTTTGTCTCCTACAATAAAATGTGAGTAATTGCTTGTAACATAGTAGATTATCTAACGACTCCGTAACACTTCCGTAACACTGCAGTAGTTTCGTTACGGAGTTGTTACTTGGTTGTTACTTCAGTAATATACAGTCAGCTAAGTATGAACCTTATATTTTTGAAGCTAATCTCCTTGTGCAAATCTCACAGATTACGCTCTTACTATTTTCCTACATTCCAGCTTGACAAATATAGCCATCCTCCTTTTTCTGCTTAGATAAAGTTTAAAGAAAGGAGTAAAGATGAATAGATACATACTGAAAGGTGGCACAATTCTAACATTTGATAGTAGCCATCCGGTTTTAGAGCAGGCAGAAATTTTAATTGATGATGGTTATATCCTGCAAATCGGCTCAGAAAAAAGCTTTTCCGATGAGGTTTGTGAACGCATAGATGTAGAAGGCAAAATCATTATGCCCGGGCTCATAAATGCTCATCATCATTTCTATTCTACTTTTGTAACCGGTTTGGGAAAAGCTGCTCCTGCCAAAAATTTTAATGCTGTGCTGGAAAATTTGTGGTGGCGTTTGGATAAAAAACTGCTTTCTGAAGATAACTATTATAGCGCTTTAATTTCTATCCTTACATCCATTCGGAAAGGAACAACCACTATTATTGATCATCATGCTTCCCCTTTTGCTGTGAAAGATTCTCTTTCTCAAATTGCCAAAGCGGTTCAAGAAACGGGAATAAAAGCATCTTTATGCTATGAGGTTTCAGATAGAGACGGAGATAAAATTGCCCAAGAAGGAATTGAGGAAAACTATAACTGGATAAAAAATTGTCAAAACAATCCCAATCCTTATTTAAAAGGACTTTTTGGATTACATTCCGCTTTTACGCTTTCGGACAAAACCCTATCTATTGTAGCTGATAAGGTTCGGGAACTTAACTGCGGTATTCATATTCATACTGCGGAAGCCGAATCGGATGAAAAATACAATCTGGAACATTATGGTAAAAGAGTTGTGGAACGCTTGAGCGATTTTAATTTGCTAAATAATAAAAGCATCCTGGCTCATTGTGTCCATTTAAACTCCAAGGAATTGATCCTGGTGGCGGAAAAAGGCGCTGCAATTGTTACTAATCCGCAATCTAATTTGAATAATGCTGTGGGCATTGCCGATGTTTGTAAAATGACGGAATTGGGTGTAACTGTCGGTATTGGCACAGATGCAATGACCAATAATATGCTGGAAGAGGTCAGAGTTGGTATTTGGGCTCAACATCTTAAACAAAATGATCCCTCGCGTGGCTTTTTTGAACTTGCCTCTGCTCTGGTTTTTAATAATCCGTTAATTGCGCAAAAATATTGGGGGGCAAAATTGGGAACAATAACTGCAGGCAGTCCTGCAGATGTTATTGTGGTTGATTACATACCGCATACTCCTTTTAATGAAGAAACATGGATGGGACATTTAATTTACGGAATTTCCCAAGCAAATGTGGAAGCAACTATTTGTCAGGGCAAAATCCTGATGTGGAACGGAGAATTGCTGCTGGATATTGATGAACAGGAAGTTAAAGCCAAAGCAAGAGAATTAGCGGAAAAATTGTGGGACAGATTTTGAATAAGCGAAATAGATTTTTTTACAAAGAGCAAAAGAGAAGAAATTAGAATGAAGAATGTCCAAAAAGGAAAAATAGCGCTGTTGGAATTGGAAATAAACCTCGGTATAAAAAATAAATTTGCAGAATCGGCGTTAAATTTTTTGCCGTAAAGACATAAGGAGAATGATAATGTATAAAGAGATTTTTGCAAGGGCAAAACATTATGAAGATACCAGCACCCGTTGTTTAATGGATATGGTGAAAATACCTTCTTTCTCTACTAAAGAAAAAGAAGTTGCAGAATGCATCCTAAAAGAAATGCAGGAAATAGGAATGGACGATGCCTATATAGACCCTTTGGGGAATGTTATTGGTCGTTTGGGTTTTGGCAAAAAAGTGATTGCTTTTGATGCGCATATTGATACTGTTTATCCGGGAGACCTTTCTCTTTGGGATTTTGATCCTTTTGCTGCTCACATCAAAGACGGAAAAGTTTGGGGTAGAGGAACTGTTGATCAGAAAAGCGGAATGGCAAGTATGCTTACTTCTGCCCGCATAATGAAAGATTTGGATTTGGGAAAGGAATTTAGCATTTATTTTACAGGAACAGTTATGGAAGAGGACTGCGATGGCTTATGCTGGCAGTATATTCTTCAAGAAGAAGAAATTAAACCCGAACTTGTTGTAATTACAGAACCGACAAACCTGAATATATATCGGGGTCATAGAGGTAGAATGGAAATGGAGGTTAGCATTAAAGGACTTTCCTGTCATGGTTCTGCTCCTGAACGCGGAGATAATGCTATTTATAAAATTTCCCGTATTGCTTTAGAAATAGAGAAATTGCATCAAAATTTGCGTTATGATGATTTTTTGGGAAAAGGAAGTATTTGCGTAACTCAGGTCTTTTTTACAGGACCAAGCCAATGTGCTGTTCCCGATAGTGCACGCATTCATTTAGACAGACGTTTAACTTTTGGAGAAAATAAAGAAAGCGCTGTTGCCGAAGTTCAGGATGCCTGTAAAAAAGCCGGTTATCCTGATGCTACAATAGAAATTTTAACTTATCAGGAGGCAGCATATACAGGATTGATTTATCCTACAGAAAAATATTATCCTACTTGGGTTACACCTTTGGATTCAGTTTATGTGCAAAATGCCGCTGATGCTTACACAAAAACCCTGGGAACAAAGCCACTTATTGATAAATGGACTTTTTCCACTAATGGTGTTTCTATTGCAGGAATGAAAGGAATTCCCTGTATTGGATTAGGTCCCGGTAACGAAATTTATGCTCATTCACCTAATGAAGCATGCCCGATTGAACATTTAACCAAAGCTGCTGCTTTTTATGCTGCGCTGGTTTATAGATTTTCACAGGAAAAGTGAGATGGATTTTTTCACAAAGAGAAAAAGAGAGAAAGAGAAGAATTGACAATTGAAAATTATAAAGAAGAATCTGTGGTAATCGGAATAAATCCTTGTGCTATTCTTTTATCTGCGAAATTAGCGAAATCTTTGCGAGAAATAGATGAAGAGTTATTTAACTAAATACCGCTGTATTGAATGCGGGAAAGAATTTGACCCTAATGAACTGCATTATCTTTGTGATGAATGCGGTCGGGATTATCTACCTGGAATGCCGTTAAAAGGAGTTTTGGAAGCGGTTTTTAACTATGAAGAAATTGGCAGAAAATGGAAACAAAATCCTGACCCTCTTCTTTTCAGTGCTGTAAATCCTAAATTTTATCCTCCTTTACCTGTAGGGAACACACCTTTTTTTAGGGTTAATGTTCCTGGTTTGAAAAGCGGAGAAACTGCGTCCTCCGACTACACAAAATGGTGGATAAAATTTGACGGCTTAAATCCTAGTGGCAGTTATAAAGATCGTGCTTCACAACTTGTTGTAGCTGATGCTTTACAAAAAGGGATTAAAGAAATTGTAACTGCCAGCACAGGAAATGCTGCTTGTTCACTTGCTTGTTTAGGTGCTTCAGCCGGTTTGAAAGTTGTTATTTTTGCTCCTCAAAATGCTCCTCCTGCAAAATTAATTCAAATTCAGGTGCATAATGCGGAACTACATAAGATTGATGGCAGTTATGATGATGCTTTCAAAGCCGCGTTGGAATATACAAAAACGCATAATTGTATGTGTCGGAATACGGGCTATCATCCTTTAACCATAGATGGCAAAAAAAGTGCCGGAATTGAAATTTTTGTCCAAAATGGATATAAAGTTCCGGATTGGATTGTGATTCCAGTTGGCGATGGAGTTATTTTAACAGGTATCTACAAAGCATTTTTGGACTTAAAAAAAGCCAGAATAACAGAAAAAATGCCTCATCTCTTATGTGTTCAGGCAGAAAGCAGTGATGCCATTACTTCCTATTGGGAAACAGGAATTTATCACGATGCTGAAAACCCTATTACTATAGCCGATTCCATTAAAGTGAAGACACCTGCTTTAGCGCATTGGTCTGTTAAAGCACTTAATGAAACAGACGGAAAATGCATCAGGGTAAGCGATAAAGAAATTCAGGAAGCTCAGCTGGAACTGGCAAAAGAAACAGGTGTTTTTGGTGAACCCTCTTCTTCAGCAACTTTGGCTGGACTGAAAAAGGTAGTAAATTATAGTTGGTTAAAAGATGCTAAAGATATTGTATTATTGATAACAGGTCACGGTTTGAAAGACCCTGGAGCCGTAAAAATATGAAAGCAAGCGGAATTTACGATTTCCATGTGCATATTGGTGAAACCATTGGTGGACACCTTTTAGCAGATAGTTGGAAAAGTTTCAATCTTCTTTATGAACATAACGGTTTGGAAGGAATTGGTGTTTTTGTAACCGAAAGCCAGAGTGAACCGCTTTCTTCCAAACTGGCAAGAATGCGAAAAGCGTCCCGCAGCTTTTTGGGAAAGGTTTTCTGGCATTTAACTCCCAGGCAATTGGATGTTCGCAGATTAGAAAACATTCTTAAGGAAGATACCGATTTGAAGCTCTATACTACCTATCGTGAGGTAGGGCTATATCAAAGCTATGAAAGTATTGAACACTTGATGGAAGAAATGCCCTCCCCTAAAAAAAGGTTGCTGGTGCACTGTGAAGATGATGAAATTATTAGTGAATATAGTGAACGTTATCCTTTTCATAATCCTTCGGATCACTGTTTGCGGCGTCCTGAAAAGGCGGAAATTTCTGCAGTGGAAAAGTTGCTTGACCTTTCTATAAAACATCATTATCCTCTTCACATAGTGCATATTTCTTCTCCTCAGTCAGCGCTTTTAGTTCAACAGGCAAAAAAAGAAGCGGATTATATTACTTGTGAAACTGCACCTCATTATTTGCTTTTGAATGAAGAGGTCTTAAATGAACCGGAAGGTCATCGTTGGCTTTGTTCTCCTCCATTACGCAGTGAAAGCAGTAGAGGTCTTTTACTGGAACTTTTACAGGATGGTGTTTTTGATATTATTGCCAGTGATCATTGTGCTTTTAGTTCTGAAACCAAAGATGTAGGAATTTTGTATCCTGCCAAAACCCCAATGGGCATTGCAGGAAGCGGAGTTCTTTTTACTTTGCTGGCAGAGCATTTAGTAGAAAAAGGCAAGCTTAGTATGGAGCAACTTTTTAATTTTATAAGTTTTAATCCGGCTAAACTTATGGGTTTTTCGGTTCAAAATGATAAGCTTAGTTATGAACGCTTGGGAGCTCCCATTCCCGTTATTCCCAGTTGGGCAAATACACCTAATCCGTGGATTGATTTTTGGAGCTATTATGAATTGAGGAGGCATCATAATGATGTTTACTGATGCATTTCGTAATGACGCTGCTGCCAAAGTAACAGGCAGAGCAAAATATACTGATGATTATAAACTTCCTGATATGCTTTATGCTGTTCCTTTGCATTCTCAAGTAGCAAGCGCTATAATTAAATCAATTGATTACTCTGAAGCGCTTAAGCAAAAAGGAGTGGTAGCTGTTTATACGGCAAAGGATATCCCCGGGAAGATCAAATTTGGCCAGATTATTAAAGATTGTCCCACTATAATTAATAGAAGGATTCGTTCTGCGGGAGATGTTATTGCCTTAATTGTGGCAGAAACTCGGGAAATAGCTCTTTCGGCTTTGCCTTTAATTAAATTGGAACTGGAAGAAATTCCCGCTGTTTATAATCCAGAAGAGGCAATGCAAGAAACAAGTCCTTTGGTTAATCCTGATTTTGGTAGTAATATCTGTAACCATCATAAAGTGCGAACCGGTGATATTGAACAGGGTGAAAAAGAAGCAGATATTATTATGGAACAGGAATTTAATACTTCACGCATAGAGCACACTTATCTGGAACCGGAAACAGCACTTTGTTATTTACGCCCTGATGGAGTTATGGAAGTTCTTGGCAGTATGCAACATCCTTTTTCTACAAGAAGATTTGTTGCTTCCACTTTGGGTTGTAAACTAAGCGAAGTGGAAGTGAAAAATATTCCTATGGGAGGCGGTTTTGGAGGAAAAGATGATACAGCGGCTTTGGTTTGTGCCAGAGCAGCTTTATGTGCCTATCTAACAAAGAGACCGGTAAAATTAACTTACAGCCGGGAAATGAGTATGCGGGAAAGCTATAAACGGCATCCTTATAAACTGCAATATAGAATGGGACTGAAAAAGAACGGCAAAATCGTCTTTATCAAAGCTCGTATTATTGCAGACGGTGGTGCTTATTGTAGTGTAACGCCTTGGGTAACTTGGCGTTCCACAGTTCAAAGTTGTGGCTGCTATGAAGTTCCCAATGTGCAGAGTGATGTTTATGGTGTTTACACCAACAACATTTTTTCCGGAGCTTTCAGAGGTTTCGGTTCTCCGCAGGTAAATTTTGCCATAGAACAGTTAATAGAAATGGGTGCTCAAAAATTGAATATGGATGAAACAGAATTCCGAAAGATAAATATGGTTCATCAAGGCGGCAAGACAATTACCGATCAGAAACTGGATAATCATACCGTTTCTTTGCAGGAAGTTATGGATAGCGTTTTAAAAGAAATTGATTACCAAAATAAAGTAAAGAAATGCAGTTTCGGCAATCCTAAGATAGATGAATGGTATGGCATCGGTTATGCAATTTCTTATCGGGGAGTTAGTTTGGGAGCAGAAGGAACCGATATGAACAGTGCTATTATTTATATTCAACCCGATGGCAGTGTTTTACTGGAAACGGGAGTTCACGAAAACGGTCAGGGAGCTCAAAGTGCAATGATCTTAATTGCATCAGAAGAACTTGGCATCCCTAAAGAGCTTATTCGTTATCGTTTACCTTCCACTTCCAATATTCCTGATGGTGGTTCTACAGTTGCTTCCAGAGGAACTATTATGGGGGGAGGAGCTGTTGTTAATGCTGCAAAAATAATTAAACAGCGTCTCTGTGAGGGAGTAGAAAAAGCTCTTGGCATAAAGGATTGCAGTTATAAAGATGGTAATGTCTATTTCGTTCAGGGAGAAAAAGTTGCAGATTACTTTGAAGCAGTTCGTTTATGTTATGATCATCAAATTTATCCCTATGCCTTCGGAGTTTTTCAGGCACCGTCAATTAGCTGGGATGAAGAAACAGGTCATGGAAACGCTTATTTTTCCTGGGTTTACAGTTGCCAGGCAGCTGAACTAAAAGTGAATTCCAAAACAGGGAAAATCACTTTACTGAATTTAGTTGCCGCTCACGATATTGGCAGAGCTATCAATCCTGCTTTACTGGCTGGTCAGATTTATGGTGGAATGGCAATGGGAGCGGGTTATGCCCTATACGAAAATTTCCCCTTGGTAAATGGCGAACCAAAGGCAAGCAATTTTAACAACTATAGAGTGATGCGAAGTACCGATTTACCGGAAATGACAGCTATTTTTGTGGAAAATCCCGATCCCAATTCACCTTCCAAGGCAAAAGGAATTGGAGAACCGGCTTTGGAAATTACCGCTCCAGCAATTGCCAATGCCCTTTACAGAGCTACCGGAAAAAGATTTACAGACCTACCTATGGCTCCGCAGGTTTGGGAATATGTTAAAGGAAAGCAAAAATGAAAATAACTGTAAATAACATTGAATATACTGTGTCCGAAAACCTTGCCGAACTGAAACTTTCCGCCTATTTGAGGGAAAATCTGGATTTAACGGGAACCAAAATCGGCTGTGATATTGGTGTTTGTGGAAGTTGCACAATTCTGGTAAATAATAAACCAATGCGTTCCTGCCTGCTGAAATTAAAAGATGTTGCCGATAAACAGGTCTTAACGATTGAGGGACTGGCATCTTCCGATGGAACTTTACATCCTATTCAGCAGGCATTTATTGATGCAGGAGCAATTCAATGCGGATTTTGCAATCCAGGAATGGTTTTAACCGCTTATGCCTTTTTGCTGGAAAATAAACAGCCCACGCGGGAAGAAGCCAGAGAAGCAATTAAAGGAAATATTTGCAGATGCACAGGATATCAGCAAATTATAGATGCTATCCTCCTGGCTGCACACCGTATGCAAAAAAGATTAGACACCGAGAACACCGAAATATTTGATAATTTAACCCGTATTTTGTAATAATGGGATACCTGAGATGTTCATTACAAGTTTCACTTTTACACTTTTTCACCTTTTCACTTTCAGTTTTTATACAAAATATAAAATAGAGGTATAATATGGAGAAGATTAATACCCTGATTAATGAACTGGAAACCTTAAAACCGGATTTATTCGGTAAGGATTTCCTTTTAACCTGGGATAACAGTTTGGACAGCTTGAAAGCAGTAATGCTGGTTGCTGAAATCCTGCAGAACTTGCATTGGCAAAAGAAGCCCTGGCGAATTTTTGATTATGGCTTAGCAATATCTATTTTTCGGGATAACAGCACGCGAACGCGTTTCAGTTTTGCTTCGGCAGTAAATGGTTTGGGCTTAGCTTTAGCGGAATTGGATGAAGTGAAAAGTCAAATTGCGCATGGTGAAACGGTTCGGGAAACAGCTAATATGATTTCCTTTCTAACTGAAGTAATCGGTATTCGTGATGATATGTATCCCGGAGAGGGGCATACTTATATGTTGGAAGTTGCCAATGCTATTAGCGAAGGTTATCAGCAGGGAATTTTAGCACAAAGACCTACCGTTATAAATTTACAATGCGATTTAGACCATCCTACGCAAGTTCTTTCCGATCTTTTGAAACTGAAGGATTATTTTGGCGGATGGGAAAATTTGAAAGGCAAGAAAATAGCTATGAGTTGGGCTTATTCACCTTCTTACGGAAAACCGCTTTCTGTTCCGCAGGGAATAATAAATCTGATGACCCGTTTCGGAATGAATGTTGTATTGGCTCATCCTGAGGGCTATGATTTGCTTCCGGAGACCATACAGTCGGCTTTTTCATTTGCTCAAGAGAGCGGAGGTTCATTTAGCCAAACCACTTTAATGGAAGAAGCATTCCAAAATGCCGATATCGTTTATCCTAAAAGTTGGGCACCAATGTCAGTTATGCAACAAAGAACCAAATTGCTTAAAGCCGGTGATAAACAGGGCTTGAAAGAACTGGAACTGCATTGTTTGGCTCAAAATGAAAAGTATATTGACTGGGAATGCGACGACGAGATGATGAAATTGACCAAAAACGGAAATGCGCTTTATGAACACTGTCTTCCTGCAGATATTAGCGATGTAAGTTGTGAAAATGGTGAAGTGGCAAAAAGCGTGTTTGAAAAATACCGTTTGCATACCTATCAGGAAGCGGGCTATAAGCCATTTGTGATTGCCGCGATGATTTTTATGAGCAAAGTGAAAGAGCCAGTAGCAAAGCTGAGAAGTTTTGTGTAACAAAGAGAAAATTGAGTTGGTAGGGTAACCAGTTTGCGAGATGGCATTGGAAAAAATGTATTGTTTTACTGTTTTACAAAGAGAGAAAGAGATTGGATTTACACAGAGGATAAGGTTATATCATTTTTTTATGGGCATATCATTCAAAAAGAGGGGTCAGTTCATTTTACAGGAAAAACAATTGACAAGGCAGGGCAGAAAAAAAACAAGGTAATAACATAAAGTAAAAAAATAACGGAGTTAGAAGATGAAAAACATTCTGGTTCTCGGAGCGGCAGGACAAATTGGTTCGGAACTTGTTCCTTATTTGCGTAAGCTCTATGGTTCAAATGCAGTTGTTGCTGCCTATCGTAGCACACCTTTAACAATGGAAATTCAGGAAGGCGGTCCCTGTGAAAATTTGGATGCTATGGAAGCGGATAAGATATTTGAAGTAGTTAAAAAATACAGTATTGATACTATAATCAATCTGGTAGCTGTTCTTTCCGCCAAAGGGGAAGCCAATCCTTTAAATGCATGGAATATAAATATGGGAAGCTTGATCAATTCCCTGGAAATAATGCGTGAAGTTAAAGGTGCTGTTTTTACACCTTCTTCCATAGGTGCATTTGGTCCTTCCACGCCCTTGGATAATACCCCCCAGGATACAATTATGCGTCCTACTACAATTTATGGCATTTCCAAAGTAGCAGCCGAACTTTGGAGCGACTATTATTTCTTAAAATATGGAGTGGATACGCGGGGAGTTCGTTATCCGGGAATTATTTCCAATGTTACTCTTCCTGGAGGAGGGACGACTGATTATGCGGTAGAGATTTATTATGAGGCAATTAAAAATAAACATTATACCTGTTATCTGAAGCCGGGAACTTATCTGGATATGATGTATATGCCGGATGCTATGCGTGCCTGTGTAGAGCTTATGGAAGCAGACCCCAAAAAATTAAAGCACCGTAATTGTTTTAATGTTACAGCAATGAGCATTGAACCCGAAATGATTGCCAAGGAAATTAGAAAGCATATTCCCGAATTCACAATTGACTATCAAATTGATCCTGTAAGACAATCCATAGCAGAAACCTGGCCCAATTCTATGGACCAGACAGCAGCTATGGAAGAATGGGATTGGAAACCGGAATATGACCTTCCTGCAATGACTTTAGATATGCTGAAGGTTCTTTCCCAAAAGCTTAAGAAATGATAAAAATTGGAGTTGTGGGAGTTGGCCATTTAGGTCAACATCATGCCCAAAAGTTTCAAAACATTGATGGTGCGGAATTAGTTGGCATTTATGACATCAATGAACAACGCGCAAAGGAAATAGCTAAAAAGCTAAATACCAGGTCTTTTAACAGCTATGAAGAGCTTTTAACTGCCTGCGATGCAATAGATATATCTGCTACAACCACAGCTCATTATGAACTTGCCAAAACTGCATTACTTGCCGGAAAGCATATTTTCGTAGAAAAGCCGATTACGAGTGAATTAGCTCAAGCGAACGACTTGCTTAAGCTTGCTTCCGAAAGGAATCTCATTATTCAAGCGGGGCATATTGAAAGGTTCAATCCCGTTATCCTGAAAATAGAGAATGAAATCAATAATCCTCTGTTTATTGAATCGCAGAGGATTTCCACTTTTCAGCCGCGAGGAACGGATGTTCCTGTTGTTTTGGATTTAATGATTCACGATATAGACCTCATTTTAAGCTTTGTGCATAGCCCGGTTACCGATATTAAAGCCAGTGGAGTAGGTATCTTTACTTCTACGATAGATATTGCTAATGCGCGTATTGAATTTGCCAATGGAGCTGTTGCCAATGTAACTTCTTCCCGCGTTTCCACAAAACAGGAACGCAAATTAAGATTTTTTCAGAATGATGCCTATATCAGGATGGATTTTCTGGCAAAAAATGTGCGTGTTATCAAAAAAAGTTCCGATATAAACAGTTTATTACCTCAAATTCTGATGGGAGCTCCAAATATCAATCCGGAGCAGCTTTTGGATATTAAAAGCTATGATGCCGACGATATTAACAAGGATGCTTTAACTTTGGAACTGGAGTCTTTTATTGATTGTCTTAAAAACAATAAAAAACCGGTTGTAGATGGAGAAGCAGGAACCAGAGCTTTGGAAATAGCCACTAAAATTATAAATCAAATTCAAACCCAAAATACCAGAATAAACTTATTACACAGGTAAAAGAAAATGCAAGATGTATTTGTAAAAGACATAGAAAAGTATTTAGGACAGGAAGTTCGGCTTAAGGGCTGGGTTCGCAATATTCGTCATAGCGGAAAACTGCTGTTCATAATTTTAAGAGATGGAACAGGAGAAATTCAAACCGTTGCCTTTCAACCTGATTTGGGAGAAGAAGCATTTGAAACAGCAAAACGCCTTACCCTTGAATCATCTGTAATAATTTGCGGGATTCCTAAGCTCCATCCTAAACAGGAAGGGGTTTATGAACTTCAAGTTACGCAAGTTCAGCCCCTGCAAATTGCGGATGTATATCCTATTGGCAAGAAAGAACACGGACCCGATTTTCTTCTTTCCAACAGGCATCTTTGGATACGCTCTCAAAAGCAATGGGCTCTTTTACGGATTCGGCATACTGTTTATTATGCTATTTGCAATTACTTAAATGAGCATAATTTTATTCGTTTTGATTCTCCTATTCTAACTCCTAATGCTTGTGAAGGTACTACCACACTTTTTGAACTGGATTATTTTGACGAAGGCAAAGCATACCTTTCGCAATCGGGTCAGCTCTATCTGGAAACGGGAATTATGAGTTTCGGCAGGGTCTATGATTTTGGTCCGGTATTCAGAGCAGAACGTTCCAAAACCCGTAAGCATTTAACCGAGTTTTGGATGATGGATGCCGAAGCAGCTTTTGTGGAACACGATGAGAATATGCAAATTCAGGAAGACCTTATTCGCTATGTTATCCGAACTGTTCTCTCCGAATGTGCCCTGGAACTGCAAATTTTGGAACGAAATACGGAGGCATTAAAAGCAGCGGATGCTCCTTTTAAGCGGATGACTCATTATGAAGCAGTAGAAGTGTTACGCCAAAAAGGGAGTGATATTACTCACGATAAAGATTTGGGAGCGCAGGATGAGGTCTTGCTAACGGAGGATTCGGAGGTTCCTGTTTTTGTAGAACGCTGGCCCAAAGAAATTAAAGCATTTTATATGAAACGCGATCCTTTAAATCCGAATTTGGTTTTAGGAGATGATTTAATAGCTCCTGAGGGCTTTGGAGAATTGATTGGAGGCAGCCAGCGTGAGGATGATTATGAGCTTTTACTTTCCAGAATGCAAGCGGAAAATATGCCTATAGATGATTATCAATGGTTTCTGGACTTGCGAAAATACGGTTCTGTTCCGCATAGCGGTTTTGGAGTTGGATTGGAACGATTGGTTGCTTGGTTGAGTGGAACTCCTCATATTAGAGAGACCATACCTTTTCCCCGTATGATTTACCGGATTTATCCCTGAGCAACAGGATTTCTGCTTACGCAGGAAGGGCAAAGGTCTTTTCCTGCAAGAAAGAATATTAGTTTCAAAAATAAAAATATAAGGATAGAAGAATGATTACGAATTACTTTTCGGAAACCACGAAAACAATGAAATCATCACTCATCAGAGAACTGGTAGCAACCACTAAAAATGTTCCTGATTTAATCTCTTTTGCTGGAGGTTTTCCTTCTCCGGCAACTTTTCCGACTGAGATTTTGAGCAAATTATTTCAGGAAGTGGTTTTCCAGCAGGGCAGAGATGTTCTCCAATATGGTAACAGTGAAGGTGACGATCAACTGAAGGAGGAAATTTTAAAGTGGGAGAATTATCCTAACCTGAATCGGAATAATCTGATTATTACCGTAGGAGCCACCAATGCCATTTATTATATGAGCAGAACTTTACTTAATGTAGGAGATGTTGTTCTTTGCGAAGCGCCCAGTTTTTTGGGTTCTATTGTTGCTTTTGAAGCTGTAGGAGCAGAGGTTCATTGTGTTTCTATGGATAATGAAGGAATTGATTTAAATCGTTTGGCAGAGAAAGTTAAACGCCTGCGCGATGCCGATAAGAAGATCAAATTTCTCTATACTATTCCCGATTTTCAAAATCCCACAGGTATTACGATGAGTTATAAACGCCGCTATGAATTGCTTAAATACTGTGAAGCGGAAGATATTCTCATTATGGAAGATAATCCTTATTCCCGTTTAAATTTCAGCGAAGAAGAACTGCCCACTTTATTACGCATCGCTCAAACGGAATTAAATAATCCTTATCTGGTGACAGAAATCGTTTCTTTTTCCAAAATATTGGGTCCGGGAATGCGCGTTGCCTACGCTATCGGAGCTCCAGAATTGATCAATAAAATGGTTTCCTGGCAACAGAAAGTTACTATCAGTCCCGATTGCACAACCGAAAGAGTTGTAGCTAAATTTCTATCTGAGGGTTATATGGAACCGCATATTAAAAACCTTTGTAAATTCTATAAACCTTATCTGGACAAGATGTTGGCTTGCCTTTCTGCCGAGATGCCTGTTTATGTGCAATGGACAAAACCCAAGGGCGGAATTTTTATCTGGCTGTGGCTACCTGAAGATATTAATGCCGATACCCTTTTCTATAAAGCCAAAGACCATTTGGTGACCTTCATTCCGGGTAGTAAATTCTATCCTGAAGGCCAGGAAAGATTTAACTGTATGCGTCTTAATTATACCTATTCTACTATGGAACAAATAGAAACGGGCATCAAACGCCTGGGCGAATTGATAAAATCAATTTATGTTTGACATCGGTATAATTATTGCTTATAATATATATAGATCCTTTGCATCACTAAGGAGAAAAAAATGAGAAAGGTCTTGCTGATTACTATGATGTTAGTAATGCTATTACCGTTAATAGCTCAAAGTGATATTCCGCATCCAAATTTCAGTCCATATACTAATAACGGTTCTTCGTTTCTCGGTTTGAATAAACTTTCAATGAGCCATTCTATGGGTTTTCAGGCAGGAACCAGTTCCACCGGTGAGGGGTATTATCTTTCTCTTTATACCAATCATCTTAAATATAAATTCAATCCCAAACTGGAAATGAATCTGGACTTGAATTTTGTAAACTATGGCGGTTTTGATACCAGCAGCAAATTTGAACTGGATAATGCCAATTACAGTCGTGTTATTCCAGAATTTTCCCTGCGTTACACTCCCCGGGATAACATTCAAATTCAGTTACAAATGATTAGTGGTTCTATTTTGAATCCCTATAAGAACAACTACCTGCAAAACTGGTAAGGAGCATTATCTGCTAACCTTTGTAATTATTATTATTGCTGTTTTGGGTTGTGCTTTAGGCAGTTTTTTCAATGTTTTGATTTACCGGATTCCCAAAAAGCAATCCATAATTTTCCCTGGTTCTCATTGTGAGAACTGTAAAAGACCTATTCCTTTCTATCAAAATATTCCCATTATCAGCTATATTTTACTAAAGGGAAAATGTTCCAAATGCGGAGCTAAAATTCACTGGCATCATATTGTAGTTGAAATTATAACGCCTCTTTTGTTTTTAGCGTTGTTTTTCCGTTATGGTTTGCATGATTTCCGTTTCTATAAATACATCCTGCTTTTTTCTTTTCTCATACCTATCTTTTTTATTGATGCCTTACATCAAATAATACCCAATGTGTTGTCCATTCCGTTATTGATTACCGGTATCATCTTTGTTTTTATACCCGGAAACGATGTCGGCATCATAAATGGCTTAGTAACAGGAGCAGTGGTTTTCTGTTTGCTTCTATTTTTAGCTTGGGCTTATCAAAAAATACGCGGAACCGAAGGATTGGGTGGGGGAGATATCTGGTTGTTTACAGCTCTGGCAACTTATTTTGGTTTAACAGGCATACCTTACATCTTTTTGCTTTCTGCCTTGTTGGGGATAATCTATTTCCTTATTTTTATCAGAGATAAAAGCCAACCCTTTGCTTTTGGCACCTTTATTGCTTTAGCAGCGGTTTTCTGGTCGGTAATTGGAGAAGAAATAGTTTTCCAGCTAATTAATTTTATTTAACCGCTTAGGTGGTTTCTCTCACAGATTTCACAGATAATATTTCCCGCAGATTACGCAGATTGTGTTTCCCGCAGATTAGGCAGATTTGAATCATAGGTTTGAAAAGAAAAGGATTATGATGATAACAGGAATTTTATTGTGAATGATATGTTTTATTCCTTTTAAAGCCAATCAGTGCGACATAATGATAGCGATGGTGGCGTTAGCCCCTCGGGAAAAAAGGTTGAGAAGGTTTAGAGGGTTGAGATTTCATCAAAGCCCGGAGGGTGACACAATAATAGCGATGGAGGCGTTAGCCCCTCGTAAAATGTAAGCCCCGACTTCTTTTTTCTTTTCATATTCCCATTTTCCAAAAGCCCCAAAGGGCGACACAATGATAGCGATGGTGGCGTAAGCCCCTCGTAAAATGTAAAATGTAGAATGTAGAATGTAGAATTAAAGAAGGTTGAGAAGGTTGAGTGGGTTGAGATGCCCTCTGCTCTTAGCTCTATACCCTTTGCAAAAAGCTCTGACGGGCATTTTAGAATCTCCACCTTATAAATCATCTTAACTTTATCCATCTTTTTAACCTGAAACGGAATTCGGCAAAAAAACCTTCTGAAGGTTACCGAAAAACTTTCAATAATCCAAGCTAATTACCTATATTGCTATATATTAGCAGGATAAAATGTCCTTCTTTTTCTCTTCCTTATTCCGAAACTCATAACTATTCACAAATTAGTGCTTTCCTAATAGACACCGTAACGACTCCCTAACGACTCCGTAACACTTCCCTAACACTTCCTTAATTTTCGTTACAGGATTGCTACAAAATTGTTAAAGAACTATTAATTTGTTCAGAAAGGATAAATCCCTCTGGATTCAACTAACAAAAGCCAGCCGAAATCAATCCGGAATAATGGATAAGGAGGATAATGTTTTGGCAACATCCAATCTGCTAAAGAGTTCGCAAAACTTTGAAAAAAAGCGTTCTTTTTGTCTACACCAAATAATACATTCGGTTTTTACAAAATTGAAATTAGGCAAATTCAGAATACATAATTATAGTTAGAAACCTTCATTTTCTATGGTAAAGAGGAAATTGCTATCCCATTTTATGTCAGGAATTGATAAGCTCTTCAAGTTCTGCCAGCCATTTACGGTTAGCAGATTGAATTGCTATTAGCTGTTTGCCGGAATGTTTGCCGAAATTTTTCCTGCGGTTATCAAATAGGCAAATATTTTCCTGTAAAGAGGTCATCCAGCGTTCGCTATTTAACTGCAGAATAGAAAGATAGGTATTAAGAAAGAGGGTAACTGAACTCCGGAAAAATTCACAGGGAAAATCGGCAGCCCAAAACAATAAAAGATGGGTAATATCCTTTTCCGGATAGGCAAATTCACTTTCGTTAAAGTCAATAAAATAATACTTTCCCTGGCAGAAAAGAATGTTTTTAGGCGCATTATCTTTATGGCATAAGCACTTATCGTTTTGGAGAGTAGCCCAATGAAAGTTGGCAATAGTTTCAGCAAGAAGAGCAGGTTGGAAATTATTTAATTCATCAAGATAGGGGATACCCGTTATTTTTTCCATTTTTATCCAGTAGGGTTCTGCATAGTCCAGCAGTTTTGGCAACATCGGCAAATTTAATTGATAGGCAAAAAGTTCTGCCTGAAAGTGTTTATAGCTACTGAAGTATTTAATAACACAATCAGGCAGAACAATAATAGAGCTGAATTTATTCTTATTCAAGCTGAAGACGGATAATCTGATTATCGCTGAAAAGAGGGACAATCAACTGATTTGCTGGAAGATAGTAAAAAATATCCGCTGCATCTTTAATGCCTTTGAAAGTGGGCAGATAGCGATTTTGTTCCTGCGGAATTTCAAAAATCATATCCTGCCCCCAACTAGTGATATAAATTCTGCCCAAATCATCAATAGCAATGCCGTCCAGGTAATCATAAATAGTATCCTTAAAAATGCTGATGCGGTTATCTAAAGTGCTGATAGAAAGAATGGGACTTTTTTCCTTAAAGCAGACCACAAACATCTGATCTCTGGGCATATCATAAACGATGCCGTTGGGTTTTTTCAGCAGAGGCGAAGTCAACTTTTGCATTTTATTAGCCATAGGGTCTATCACATACACACAGTCCCCGCCGGTATCCGTAGTGTAAATAATTCCTGTTTTGGTAAAAGCGATGTCGTTTAGCATAACAGCTCCGGGAATTTTGAGGGTATCTATGATTGCCGCCTTTTCCGGATCAACAATTTTGATAGCGTTTTTATCCGCCACATACAGTTTTCCGGAATGAATGACAATGCCTCGTGGTTCTTCCAGTCCTTCATCCAAAAAGGGAGAATACTGTTCATCCAAACTTAAGGCAACGATACTTTTACCTAAAGTATTGGAGATGAGAAAGCGGTTTCCGACAGCATCAAAAGCAATACTTTCGGGTCCGTTTAACGGGTCTTTCCTGCTCAGTAAAATTAAAGTGATAATTGCAGCTACTAAAACCAGCAGGATAAGAATAAGATATAAGGTTTTAGCTTTCATTTTTTCTCCTTTAAAGTCCATTTAACTCCTTCGGGAGTGTCCTTGATTTCAATTCCCAACTGAGCAAGGTCATTCCTGATTTTATCGGCAAGAGCCCAATCTTTTTTGTCTCTTGCTTCCTTACGATAAGACAATATAAGACAAATAAGGTCTTTAGACAAATCCGGCATTTTCTGTTTCAATTTTGCTTCCAGATTTTGGAAAAACCCCAGAACAGAACCCAATTCCACCATTTTTATGGCAGCGGAAATTCGGTCTGCCATAGTTGCAGAGGTATTTTTTACCTTCCGATTCAGTTCAAATAAAAGAGAAATGGCTTTAGCAGTATTAAAATCATCATCCATAGCCAAAATAAATTCCTGTTCCAGATTTTGCAGTTCTTGCGCTGTTCCGCAAACAGTTGGACGCTTGTTTTCCGCATTTTCCGGATAATTGATTTCGGCAAGAGAACTATACAAATTGGCAACAGCGCGCTGTGATTCTTCCATTAACTCACGGCTAAAATCAATGGGACTGCGATAATGCTTGGAAAGAAAGAAAAATCTGATTGATTCGGCATCATATTCAGCCAAAATATCACGGGCGGTAAAGAAATTTTTCAAGCTCTTGCTCATTTTTTCCCCGTCCACATTTAAGAAACCATTATGCATCCAGTAATTGGCTAAGGGCTTTCCACTATAAGCCATTGCCTGGGCAAGTTCGTTTTCGTGGTGTGGGAAAATGAGGTCTATTCCTCCACAATGAATATCAAATGTCTCACCAAGATATTTTTGACTCATAACTACACATTCCGTATGCCAACCAGGACGTCCCTTTCCCCAGGGACTTTCCCAAACCGGTTCTCCGGGTTTGCCTTTTTTCCATAAAGTAAAATCTGCAGGATGCCGTTTGTTAAAATTTTCCATAACTCTTGCACCTGCCAGCTGTTCTTCCGTTTTTTTACCCGAAAGACAGCCGTAGGAAGGCAAATTTTCCGTAGCAAAATAGACATCCCCTTCCACTTCATAAGCATAACCTTTCTTTTCCAGTTCCGCAATAAAGGCAATTATATCATCCATTACTTCCGTTGCTTTAGGTTGATAGGTTGGCGGTTTAATTCCCAAAGCGGAAGTATCTTCCAGAAAAGCACGGGTATATTTTTCCGCAACCAAAGTGAAACTGATATTTTCTTCATTTGCCTGAGCAATGATTTTATCGTCTATATCGGTAATATTTTGAACATAAGTAACTTCGTAACCGCGATAGGTAAAATAGCGACGAACTACATCAAAAAAGATAAAAGCGCGGGCATTACCAATATGAAAGTAATTATAAACAGTAGGACCACAGGCATAAATGCCTACTTTTCCAGGGGTTATGGGCTGGAATTCTTCTTTTTTACGGGTTTGAGTGTTGTAAAGTAACATTCTATTATACCTATTTATAGATTACCATTTTTTCGGTTTTTTCCACCTTTTTGCCATTGGCTGAACGGGCTTGAACTTTTACAAAATAAGTGTTATTAGCTAAAGTATCGCCTTTATCATCACGACCGTTAAAATAGACCTTATTAAATCCCTGTTTGCCATAAATCTTATTATTGGCAATGCGTTTGCCGCGAATAGTGTAAATTCCGATATTTACTTCGGCATCCATAGAAAGCATAAAGGTTATATGACCATCTTTGGAAATAGGATTAGGATAGATCAGTAAATTTTCAATAGCAAGTTCGGAACTCTTTTTAGCTACAAAGGTGGTGGTTGCCACGGCAGGCATATTAAAATTATCAAAAGCAATAAGTTGAATTGTATGCATTCCTTCACTTAGGTCTTTCAGCGGATAAATCAAAGTTCCCGTTGTGCAGGAATTTTTATCGTAATTAAAATATTCCGTAATTGCTGTGGGCTGTAAAGAATTATCAATTACCAGAAGAATATTATGCCCCGAAGAACCGGTAATATTAATGCCGTTGGAATCGGAAATATCTGCATATAAGGTAGTATTTGTGCCAACTATATCCCCTGGACGGAAATCCTTGGAACCGAGATAAATGTTAATTTGCGGAACATCAGGATTGGCAACATCCACTGCTTCATCGCTTAACTGCAAAGGATAATAGTAATTAGAATAGTCCTTTTTACCTGTTTCATCCCATAAATAAGCCACAATAAGTCCTGTGGAACCACTGACAATATCATCCGGCACAATGAAAGAAGAATTATAATGAGAAGAAGTAACTTCACTGCTTCCCCGATAGAATTGATTTCCCATTTTAGTAACATTAGTATTCGGACCAAGAGAATATGCTCTTTTAGAATCAAATGTTTTTATTTCCGTTATGCCGGAAAGATTTGAATTAGCGAACGAACCATTAATAACAGCCGTTTCACGCGAATGCAAAATATCTTCATCAGTGGAAGTTACAACCAGCATAGTGCTGTCTCGTTCCGGTGGAACAACTCTAATCACAGGATCCCCAAAAAGAATATACATTTCATTATTAGTCGCACCACCAGTATAACGAAATTTACCATCCATAATACAATAACCTAAAGGATTACGATTATAAGCTAAGCTTTCCAATACATATTTAAGCAATATTGAGCTGTTGTCAGCAAAACTTTTGCGGGTAGCCGACAAAGAAGCTATGGCTCCTAAATTATTCAGTAAAACTACTTTTTGAGCTAAACAATCAAAACCCCAATAATCAAATTGAGAAACCTCGCAGGCAGCGGCAATAAAGAAAGTTAGTTTACCTTCATTGGCAAATCTTCCCATATCGGTAGCTCCGTTCATATAGTCCTCGGCTCCGAGTTTATCATAGGAACCATGCCCTGTATAATGCATAAGCAATCTACCTTCATTAATGGCTTTGAATAAATCATCCCTGGCTTTGGGCTTATTTTGAAATTCATCATATTCATATTCCATAGCAAAAATCTTATCTACAAGGTTACTGGGATGCACATCATTGCTGTTGCTTTCAGCATATTGAGTGAGAACATACTCGTAATTCGTATCCCCGTTTGTAAGGTCATCTGCTATAAATACCATAGAGTTACGCCACCAACCCGGAGTTGGATTAAGAGTATAATTGGTAAAATTCTGCAACATAATGTTCAGCTCATTGGTGTTTTTAACAGGATACCTTCCTATAGCCAGTTCTGGATAATAACTGGTGTTAAACATTCCGAAATAATCATCAGAAACGATATAACTGCCCTGCCAAACAATCAGTTTATTTTTAGGAGCGGAATAGCCGGAAAAATTCCGCCAGTCCATAGTGCCAATACCTAACAAAGTTAAAGAGGTAATGCGGGGTGCAGGTAAATTAAAATAATAATACTTTAATACCAAACGGATAGCTGCAGGGTCTATATGTCCACCATTAAATTGATTATAAATATCATCTACCAAAATGACCTTACTGTTAATTTGATAGATTTCCCTATATTTATTGGCAAGTTCCTGCGCTTGTTGTAAAAATTCTGCAGGTGCCACTATTATATTATCAAACTGACCGCTCTCATAGGTTAAATCATTGGGTTGAACTAATTGCATTACAGAAGGTCTATATGCCTCTCCTGGTTTCAGCATAAAGTAAAATGTCTTGCTATTACCATCGGCAATAATACAATTATCAGCAACAGGGATTAAATCTACACTGTAAAGATTATTGATCCGGAAAACAAGGGTATTGCTGAGGTCTCCACTCAAATTGAACTTACAAATAGTGGGAAGCATAGAGTTTTTATGGAAAAATTGCTTTTGAGCATTGCCTTTATTTAAATTTTGCTGATAGCTAAAGCGATAATAATCAAAATAAAGGTTATCTTTACTATTGCGGAAAACTCTTATTTTAAGAGTATTTATGCCATTAACCAGATTACTTATAGGACGATCAATATAAAAATAATTCGTTCCTGTCCAGGTAAAATCCAAAGTATGTAAATCCTGATTATTGTAAACAGGCATTCCATTTACCGATATTTGAATTTTATGAACTGTTCCTTCTCCAACTGATTCTTGGCATAAACGAAGCTGAATTTTTTGATCATCGCTACCAGAGACATCAGAGAGTTCTGTAGTAAGTATATAATCCGTTGTGTTATTACCGAAAAAGGTTTCACTAAACCAGGTGAAACCATATTTTTCTCGGCGATGGGTTTCTGTTTCTATTTGTTTGATAACAGGAGTATAAGTTAAGGAAAAATCATAAGTGCTTGGAGAAGAAACAGTTTGAATTCTTAAAGGATTTCCACTGAAGCTACCTCCGAAAGTTAGCCAGAAAACCTGATTTTGTGAATAGGGATTGTAATATAGGGGATCGGATTGAACTTCTGCATTCTGCTCATATCCATCCCGGAAACTGCCATAAAACAAAATGTAATCCTGTTCGTTAAAACTGTGGTCTGCTTCTCCTGAAATATAAATAGGAATTTCCTTGAACTCGGCTCCGTTATTATTTATATTGTTACCTAAGACCTTGCCGGAAGTGCTGAAAATACGAATAGTAGTAGGATCAATATCATTTAAAGGCAAACTGATAAGGTCGGAATAATTAATTCTATAAATACCAGGACGATTAGTTTCTATTCTCATCCACCAGTTACTTAAACCAAAGGGAGCATAATTTATTACGGGACGAGGATTACTACGCCAGTTTTTTGCCTGCTGGGAATTGATTAGTTGCGCCAAAAGAAGGTCTGCTCCCTTGTCGCTTTCTTCCAAACTGCGAAAATTGGTCTGACCTGAAATATTAATTTTGATAGTAGCTTTGGTAGTTACGGTAAGATTTTTGTTGCCATCGTAAACAAAAGGATGTAGCGTTACCGGCACAAAATGATAACCCCGGAAGTTTGTTTCCGGAAGCTGAATAATAAATTCTCCTCTTTGGGGTTGATAGGCATCGGGAGAGATATTGTAGAGGTAATAATCTACTTCTTCACCACTTTTTATTTCCGGAACAGGTATAAGCTTGGATTCCAAAATAATGGTAGTTGTATTACTATTCAGAACTGAACAATTGATAGAGCCATTGGGAGGAATACCTACTTTAAATTCAGTGTATGGAATAGAAGGTGTTCCGGGAATACTGTTGTGTCCCATATTTTCAGCTATGATGCGACTAAATTCACCTTCCGCAGTAATTTTGAAGGGTTCTATAGTATATTCCACCAATAATTCGGTTTCTGAACTGCGGATAAGGGTTATTTTGGCATTCAGAAAAGCAAGGGAAAAAACAAGAATAACCGCCAGAAAAAAGCGTTTCAAGGTTTCTCCTTAGGTCTGAATAAATGCTCCAAAGCATATATCAGCAGATAAAACACTGCCATAAAGATAAATATCCCCAGCATACCCTGAACCAATATTCCCAGGGCAAGCGTTATATTTTCTATAGTAGAGACAAGTAACTGTAACATTATTTCCTCTTTTTATTTATGATAGTTGCGGTTATTAATTATAGTTAAAGCACGGTAAATCTGTTCACATAGAATAAGACGAACCAACCTGTGCGTAAAAGTAAATTTGGATAAAGATAAAATACTGTTTGCCCGTTGGCGGATAGATTTATCTACACCAAAAACACCACCTGTTATAAAGACCACATTCTTTCTTTCAGATAAGCTAATCAAAAAATCGGCAAATTCAAGGGAATTTTTTTGTTCGCCTTGTTCATCCAACAGAATAACATAATCCTCAGGTTTGATATATTTCAGGATAGTAGATGCTTCTTTGGCTTTCACGCTTTCTACATTACCTGAATGTTTGATGCTTTCATCGGGCAATTCAATAATCTCAAATTTGGCAAAGGCAGAAATCCTTTTCCGGTATTCCGAGATACCTTCCAGTAACCATTTATCCTTTGTTTTGCCAATTTGCAGAAGGGTTAATTTCACTGTTTTTTTCAGGACATTGTAGCTAAGGCAAGTGCCATACACAGCATTTTGGTTTCGCCTGAATCTGCCCGTGAAGGTATCAAAATAGGCACTTTAGTTCCAATAGTTACATGGGCAATTTTATAGTGACAATAGTAGGTAAGCATTTTGCCATGCACATTTCCCGTTTCAATATTAGGGAAGACCAAAATATCTGCTGCTCCTGCAACTTCGGAAGTGAGACCTTTTATGCGTGCAGCTTCTTTATCCACTGCATTATCAAAAGCTAAGGGACCTTCTATGATGCAACCGGGAATTTGACCCCTTTCATTCATTTTAGCAATCAAAGCCGCATCAATGGTAGCGGGCATTTTGGGATTGACTGTTTCTATAGCGCAAATCATAGCTACTTTAGGTTTGGGATTTCCTAAGGAATGAGCAACCTGCACAGCGTTTTTAACGATAGCTATTTTCTCATTCAGTTCGGGCAGGATATTAATTCCGCCGTCAGTTTGAATTTTTAGTCCTTCCGGATGTTCATAAACAAAAACATCGGAAATTACCTCGCTTACTTTCAAGCCCTTTTCCTTATCCAATGCAGCTTTTAGGATAACGGAGGATTCCATTTTCCCTTTTAATATGAGGTCACCTTTTTCTTCTTTGGCTAAAGCAACGGCAGTTTCAGCTGCTTTTCTCAAATCACTGCCGGTATCAATAATTTCAAAGGCGTTTACTAGGTCGGGAGCTTTCTGTTGTATCAGACGGATAATATCTGGTTTATCGCCAACCAGGATACTTTCACATAAGCCCTCTTTTTTTGCCATAACACCTGCTTCTATGGCAGATTCAATTTGGGCTCCGGCAATAATAGCAGTTCCTTTACGGTTTTGTTTTACATAGCTTAGCAATTCGGCAAAATTCTTAAACATACTGATATATCTCCTCTTTTTTAGTTAAAATGAAAAAATTATCTGCCATATCTGGGTAGAAAGAAAACAGGTGCTTAATAATGATACTTTTCCAGAAACCTATCTACAAATTCATCTTCTTCGGGTTTTATTTCCCGCATAATTTTCTTTAAAGCTTCCTTTTGAATTTGGCGGACTCTTTCTCTGGATAACCCTAATTTTTCAGCTATTTGGGCAAAATTTCGGGATTCGTGGGATTCATTTAAGCCAAAATAATTCCGGATAATATCTGCTTCACGAGCATCCAATTTACTGATGGCATTCTGAATTTTTTCCTGCATTCTTTCCTGATAGTATAAACTTTGGGGGTCTAAGGTATCTTTATCTTCCAGCAGGTCTTTAGCCGTAAAATCCTGACTATCTGAAGTAGTAATAATATCATCAAAAGAGCTTGTTTCCGGTAACTTGTTTTGCAGTTGTGCTATGGTTTTTTCAGCAATATTCATTTTCTCGCTTAGTTCATCGGGTGTAGCTATTTTTCCTGTTTCCGTAAAATATCTGTCTTGAGTAAGTTTAACTCTGTGAGCTGCGCTGGATTTTCCCATTGGAACGCGAATAAGAGAACTTTTTTCGCTAACGGCAAGCATTATTCTCTGTTTTATCCACCAGATAGCATAGGAAATAAGCTTAATATCTTTATCGGGATCAAATTTTTCTATAGCTTTAATAAGCCCTATATTGCCTTCGCTGATTAGTTCCGAAAGGGATAAACCCCGATTTTGATAGCGTGAAGCAATTTTAACTACAAATTTTAGATTTGCCTGGATTAACTTGTTCATTGCATCCACATCCCCGTTTTTAGCTTTAATAGCAAGGTCGTGTTCTTCCTCACGGGAAAGGGTTTTGAATTTGGAAATCTCATTCAGATAATTTTGCAATGCTTTATCCGCAAAAACACTTTCTTTATTGCTCATTTTTTATTCCTTAGGGTAAAGGAAGAACTTTACGGGGGTTAATAGCTTTACCTTTCAAACGGTATTCAAAATGTAAATGAGTGCCTTGAGCATTGCCGGTTGAACCAACTGTACCAATTTGCTGACCTTGCTTTACTACATCATTTACATTTACCAGATTTTTCTCGTTATGAGCATAAACAGTCATCACAAAATCGGGATGTTCAATAACAATTACATTACCATAAGAACCTTGAACTCCCGAATAAACAATTGTACCATCTAAAACAGCATAAATTGGCGTGCCAGCTTTAGCACCTAAATCAATTCCTTTATGAGGACGACCATTGCGCAATCCATATTCGGAAATAACTTTTCCTTCCACGGGCATAATTAAATCGGTGCGGATTTTTTCCCGTTTCATAATTTCTTCTTCAGTTAGAACTTCCGGAGGAGTAGTTATTTCCGGACGCGGTTTACCAGAAAGATATAATTTCTGTCCTACTTTAATATCTGGAGAAGTTAAATTATTCAATTGCATCAGTTCTTCAACAGTCATTCCATTATTGGTGGCAATTCTGTAAAGTGTATCTTTTTTTTGGACTACATAGACCCTTTCAATCAGCACTGTATCATTTTTGGCAGGAACCGTAGAGATAACAGGATTGGATTCTGTAATTATTTCTTCAGGAACAATTTTGGTTTCGGGAAATTCGGCAGGATTTTTAATCACCAGTTTATCACCTGGGTGAATAGGAATTGAGCTATTGGCAAGGTTATTCCAGGCAAGAAGCTCTCCCAATGTTATATTATGGTTTACGGCTATACGATAGAGGTTATCACCGGCTTTAACAGTGTAATAATAATCCGCGGGAATTTTTTTGGCAAGGGAGAGGGAAGGATTAGTTTCTGCACCTGGCAAAGAAGAAATCTGTGGGGAAGAAGTACCTCCTGAAATTTCCGGAGTAACAGGTTTGGTAACTGGAACGGGAGTAACCGGTTTAATTGGTTCCGTATCTTTCTTCACGATTAATTTTTGACCGATGGAAAGATTGTTATCGGATAAGTTATTAAGCCGTTTCAATTCATCCACAGTTGTGCCATACCGCTTACTTAGAGAATACAGGGTATCTCCTTTTTTTATGATATGTATCTGGTCCTCCGCAGATAAACCCAAAGGTAAAATTAACATTATCTGCATTATAACCAGCCACAGTAATCTATCTAATTTCAAAGTCATTATATTTTTCTACGCTATCCAATTTATAAATTTGCAGTTCTTTCACTTGAGCATATTTGGTTCCTTGCGAAACGATCTGTTGAAAGGTCTGCAAAGTGTGTTCTTCTGCCTGGGCAACGATTTTAACCGTGCCGTCCCACTGGTTTTGAACATAACCTTTAATTCCAAGTTCGGAAGCAATTTTCCATACATAATAACGGAATCCTACTCCCTGAACTCTGCCGTTTGCATAAAGTTCCCAAGTAGGCATATATCACACCTTTAGATTATTTGTTCTGCATAAATTTTATGCCCGAATTTGTCAAGTATTCGTTTTCTACCATTTTTGAAAAGGTGATATTTTTCCTTATATCAAGCAAAAATATACTTGACCATAACAGCGAGGTTAAAAATATATAGACATTATGGTTAAAAGGATTGTAATAATTGGATGAACTTATTGCATATCATTAACTTAGTAGGGGGCTTGGCACTTTTTCTTTTCGGCATCAATAAAATGAGCGATAGTTTACAAGCAGTTGCCGGTTCGGAAATGCGTCGGATTTTGAAAGTGCTGATTAATACACCTTTAAAAGGGGTCTTAGTGGGTTTGGGTGTAACTGTTTTAATTCAAAGTAGTTCTGCTACCACCGTTATGATGATAGGATTGGTCAATACCGGAATTATGACTTTGAATCAAGCAGTTGGTGTAGTTATGGGAGCCAATATTGGAACTACGATTACAGCTCAGTTAATTGCATTCAATATAGGACAGTATGCTTTTTTATTTGTTATTTTAGGGGTAACCTTACTTTTCATCCGCAAAAGCAAAACAATGGAACATTGGAGTCAGATTCTTATTGGTTTTGGTTTGTTGTTTGTAGGGTTAAATGTGATGGGTAATTCGGTTTCTCCTTTACAGAATTCTATTACTGCTCGTAATTTGATGATCAGATTAGCTTCCAATCCCATACTAAGTGTTCTGGTAGGAACCTGTTTCACGATGTTAATTCAGAGTTCTTCTGCATCTATAGGAATTGTTATGGTATTGGCATCAACTGGTCTGATACCATTTGAAGGGGCTTTATATCTTGTTTTTGGAGATAATATCGGCACAACGATAACTGCCTGGCTGGCAGCATTAAGTAGTGGTAATACAGCAAAACGGGTAGCTATGGTGCATACTCTTTTCAATGTATTTGGCACCATTATTTTCGGCATTTTAACTTATCTGGGGATTTATACTTTTTTAATCAATTGGATTACTCCGGGAAATGTTTATGCCGGACAAAATATAGCCCGTCACATTGCTAATGGACATACGATGTTCAATGTGATTAATATGATATTATTTTTGCCTTTTGCCAATCAGTTGGCAAATCTGGCAACGAAAATTATTCCTCCGGATAAAGTGGAAACCATTTCTTTAGGCGAACCTAAGCATTTAAATTACACAATTATCAGCAATTCCGATCTAGCAATAAACCAGTCCATCAAAGAAATGCGCGAAATGCTGCGTTTGGTTAGAATGGAACTTATGCTTGCCTATCAGGCATTTAAGGAAAAGGATTATAAAAAACAGATGCGGGTTTCCCGAATTGAAAAAGCAATTGATAATCTACAAAAAGAAATAACTCTTTATCTGGTAGCAGTGAATGAAAAAACCAATGCGGAAGATATTATTCATAAAATTCCTGCACTTCTGCACACTGTAAACGATATTGAAAAAATCGGTGATTTTACCGAAGAAATAAACAAAATCCTGAACGAACAGATAATAGCTAAAAAACATCATCTTTCTCCTAAGTTTATTTCCATAATTGATGAATTACATTCTAAGCTGCTATATATGTTGGATTTATCTATTGACTACCTGGTAGAGTTGAAAGAGGATTATATCTATAAGATCATTGAAATGGAAGGACGCATCAATGAGACACATCATCACTTGCGTGAGGAAATTCTTTCTCATGTTCAAAATGGAAAATGCAATGCAGCAGAGGGCTTAAATACTATTGATTATATTGATGAAGTGGAAGAAATTGCCGATAAACTGAAGAATTTGGTAAAAGCAGGAACTCATAATTTTGTTTATAATCGTAATTTTGTGAAAGAAACTGAGGAAGAAGAAAAAAAGGAAAACGATAAAGAATTAACCGATGTCTTTTAAATAACGCCAGCTGTTATCAAATCGTGCATATGTAACATTCCTACAGGGACATTATTTTCATCCACTACAGGAATCATTGTTATTTTATAGGTCTCCATCAAATTTAAAGCTTCAATAGCTAAAACATCAGGTTTCAAGGTTTTAGGATTGGCTGTCATACAGTCCTTTGCCGTATAGCTTAAAAGAAAATTACCTTTATTGTGCAGTTGTCTTCTTAAATCACCATCGGTTATCATTCCGGTCAATTTTCCATCCTTATTAGTAACTGCAGTACAGCCAAGTTTTTTGGAAGTCATTTCCATTATGGCTTCGGACATTTTTGCCTTTTCTTCAATAACCGGAAGTTCCTTTCCACTATGCATTAAATCGGAAACTCTTAAAAGCAGTTTTTTACCGATTGTACCGCCAGGATGGAACTTTGCCAAATCCTTCAGCTGGAAGTTTTTATGTTTCAGTAAGGCAATAGCTAAGGCATCTCCTACAGCAAGAGCTACAGTTGTGGAAGCGGTAGGGACTAATCCTAAGGGTTCCAGTTCTTTAGGAATATGACAATTAAGCACTACATCGGAATTTTTTGCCAGTTGTGAATTTGGCTCTCCGGTTATAGCTATTATAGGAACATATTTGAATTTTAAAAAAGGAATTAAATTTATCAGTTCCTGTGTATTTCCGCTATTGGAAACAGCAATTACTACATCACCGGATTCAATCATACCTAAATCACCATGAATACCTTCTGCGGCGTGTAAAAAAATGGAAGTTGTTCCAGTAGAAGCTAAAGTAGCACTAATTTTACGGGCAATAATACCGGTTTTTCCCATTCCTGTTAAGACCACTTTTCCTTTACACTTGCAAAGGAGGTCAAAAGCTTTTTCTAATGATTCTTTACTAAGTTGTTTTGCTACTTTTTGAATAGCGGTTGCTTCTTTAGCAAGTTCTTCCTGAACAGTTTCGTAAATATTCATAATTCTTTTCTCAAGATAGCGATTGCCGCTTCCAAATTCATAGCACCAAGATCGCCAACAGTATGTTGACGTAAAGTGACCTGATTATTATTTTCTTCATTTTTTCCGAGAATGCACATAAAAGGAATTTTATTCTTTTCCGCAGAACGAATTTTGTAACCCATTTTTTCACTGCGTGAATCCAATTCACAACGAAAACCTTGTTCCAGTAATTGTTCTTCAATTTTGCGGGCATAGTTCAATTGAGCATCGGTTATTGGAATCAGCATTATTTGGACAGGAGCAAGCCAAAGCGGTAAATTACCGCTGTGATATTCCAGTAAAGTAGCAAAAAATCGCTCTACAGAACCCAACACAGCTCTATGAATCATATAAGGTCTATGCGCAGAATTATCTGCACCAATATAAGTCATATCAAATCTTTCGGGTTCATTAAAATCAAATTGAATGGTGGTACATTGCCAAGCTCTGCCCAAAGCATCTTTAATTTTAATATCTATTTTGGGTCCGTAAAAAGCACCTCCGCCTTCATCAACTTTATATTCCAAACCCAATTTTTGTAAGGAATTAGCCAAAGAAGCGGTTGCTTTATCCCAATCCTCTTTTTCTCCAACACAATCATCCGGTTTAGTGGCAAGATAAATTAAAAATTCCTTAAAACCGAATGCCTTCAGCATATCCAGAGAGAAAACAATCAATTTATCTACTTCCATATCCATCTGTTCGGGAGTGCAAATTATATGTGCATCATCTTGAGTGAAACCCCGAACCCTCATTAGACCATGTAAAACACCACTTCGTTCATATCTATAAACAGTTCCCAGTTCTGCCAGGCGGATAGGAAGTTCTCTATAGCTGTGTAAGCTGGAATTATAAATGCTAATATGAAAAGGACAATTCATCGGTTTGATGTAATAATCCTGACCTTCAATATCCATTTTGCTATACATATTTTCTTTATAGAAATCCAAATGACCGCTGGTTTCCCATAAATTTGCTCGTCCCAAATGAGGAGTATAAACCAATTGATAGCCCTTTTTCAGGTGCTGTTCTTTCCAGTATGCCTCAATTAAATGACGCACCATAGCTCCTTTGGGATGCCATAAAACCAAACCAGGTCCAACTTCATCGCTTATAGAGAAAAGGTCCAGGTCTTTGCCCAGTTTTCTATGATCGCGTTTACTTGCCTCTTCCAGGAAATGAAGATAGTCCGTAAGCTCTTTTTCCGTAGGAAAACTGATTCCATATATCCGTTTCAGCATTTTGTTTTTTTCATCACCACGCCAGTATGCACCCGAAGTTCTCAATAACTTTATGGCTTTAATTTTTCCGGTATCGGGAAGATGAGGTCCGCGACAAAGGTCAATAAAATCACCTTGACGGTAGGAGCTGATGATTTCTCCTTCCGGAATATCTTCCAGAAGTTCCAGTTTGTATGTTTCGTTCATCTCGCTAAATAGCTTTATTGCCTCCGCTTTACTTAATTCTGTTCTGTAATAGGGAAGGGCTTGTGTGCTTAATTCTTGCATTTTTGCTTCAATTTTTTGCAAGTCCTCTTCCGTAAAGGATTCATCTCTATCAAAATCATAATAAAAACCCTGTTCAATAGCAGGACCGATGGCAATTTTCACTTCAGGAAACAATTGTTTCACTGCTTGAGCCATTAAATGAGCCGTACTGTGCCAATAAACCTCTTTTCCTTTTTCTGTATTGAAGGTATGAATAACTACTGTGGCATCCGTATCTATAGGATAGTTTATATCTACCATTTTGTTATTAACTTCTGCACAAATTGCCTCTTCCGCAAGTTTGGGACTAATATCTTCGGCAATTTTTAAAGCTGTAACAGGAGCTGAATATTCTCGTATACTACCATCTGGCAAGGTAATCTTGATCATTTATATCTCCATCATATAATTCTTTGTACAAAAATAACCTTATTTTCCATAAATAATATTCTGTCAAGCTGATTAAAGGGATTTTACTTTTACCAAGAGAAAAAGAGAAAAGAGATTGGATTTTACAAAGAAATTATTTAAGGTGTAGATGGAAGACGCTATTCCTCCGCCAAAAGAAAAAAATGCGGAGCTTCAGCAAGCTCTTACTACACAATCATCACAGCTATAAAAAGTTTTCCATCTTTCTCTAATTTGTGATCACGATGCAGTTCCCAAAAGTTAACCTTAATCGCTTTGCGTGATAACTGCCAGCGAAGTTGTTAATCAGCTAAAAATTATCAGGTGTAAGTTATTTCCGATTTTGTTGTTCTCTTGAAGCAGTAATGATCAAGTAACAACCAAGTAACAATTCCGTAACGGAACTACGGAAGTGTTACGGAAGTGTTACGGAGTCGTTACTGAATGTTCTAAATATCAATAAGTTAGCTATAAACATTTAAGGGAGGAAGAAAAAGGACATATAATAGATTTTATCTCTTGTATATCAATGGATTAGGGAATATTAAATCAAATAAGAATGGTTGATAAAGATGTCAACCATCCGGGTGTTTCATCATTCTTAAGGAATTGAAAATAACCAGTAAAGTGACACCTACATCGGCAATTATTGCTTCCCAGAGTTGAGCCAAACCAGCAATTCCCAAAATCATCACCAGCATTTTAATGCTTAAAGCCAGGAAAATATTCTGCCAGACCATTTTATTGGTTTCTTTAGAAATGCCGAAAGCGCTTTTTAATTGTTCAGGTTTATCGTTCAGTAAAACCACATCGGCTGTTTCAATAGATGCCTGAGCACCAATTTTTCCCATTGCGATTCCCACATCTGCTCTGGCTAAAACAGGTGCATCATTAAGACCATCACCGCAATAGGCAACTATATCCTGGCTGGAATTTATAATCTCTTCCAGTTTGGTTAATTTACTTTCTGGGGTTAAAGCAGCATAAAAGCTATCCAAACCCAATTCTTTGGCAACTTTTTCAACTTTGGGAATGCGGTCTCCGGATAGAACGCTTAAGTGTTTTATGCCCTTTTGTTTAAGCTCTGTTAGCACTTCTTTCATTCCCGGTTTCAATTCATCTACAAAACTGATACAGCCCAAATAAATATCATTTTTAACGGTGTGAACTACGCTGTTATCGCCTGCATCAAGCAAATTTAGAAAACCGAAGGATTCTAAAAAGACCTCACTTCCGCAAAGATAACGGTCTTGATTGTAAACCAGCAAAATTCCCTTTCCGGGAAATTCGGAAAAGGCATCTACCTTGGAGGGCTCAAATTTGTAAGAAAATGCCTTTTTAACCGCCTTCGCAAAAGGATGTGAGGAAGTCCATTCGCAAAGCCAGGTACTTAGTTTCAGTTCTTCCTGGTCAATATCCGGAACTGTTTTTATTTCGGCAATACTCAATTCACCGGTGGTTAAAGTTCCGGTTTTATCAAAAATTAGGGTTTTAACCCTGCTAAGTAAATCCAAATAAATGCTCCCCTTGAAAATAATACCCGATTTTGCGGACTTACCTATTCCTATATAATAAGTTAAAGGTATGGAAATGACTAAGGCACAAGGACAGGAAACAACCAGAAAAATTAGGGCACGCTGCAACCAGATTTTGTATGAGTAACCCAAAAGGGATGGAATAACAAAAACCAGAATTGCAGCTAAAACCACGGCAGGTGTATAATATTTAGCAAAACGGGTCATAAACTTTTCAGTATCTGACTTTTTGGCACTGGCATTTTCAATTAGTTTTATAATGCGGGAAACCATACTTTCCGCTTCACTATTTTGCACTTGAATTTCCAGGATTCCGCTGCCATTCAAAAATCCGGCAAAAACAGTGGACTTTGGTTCTACAAAAACAGGAATTGCTTCTCCCGTTAAAGATGATGTATCAACCGTTGATTCTCCTTTTATAACAACCCCGTCCAAAGGAATTCGTTCACCGGCATAAACCAGAATAATCTGGTTTTTTTGAATGGTATTCAGTTTGCGGTCTTCAATTCCATTTTCCGTTTTCAGATGTGCTTTTTCGGGTTTTAATGCCAGAAGCGCTTGCAAATTTTTCCGGCTTTTGGCAATAGCTCCGCTTTCCAAATATAATCCTATTTCATATAAAATCATAACTGCCGATGCCTCAATCAGTTCACCTAAATATAACGCTCCTGCTGTAGCTAAAGTCATCAAAAAATTCTCGGTAAATATTTGGCGGGATGCTATTTCCTTCACTGCTTTTCTAATAACCCTATGACCAGCAATAAGATAGGCAATTAACCCTAAAATAAGAGAGAAAGGACTGCTTAAAAACAAACTGAAAGTCAGCACCAAAATAGCTACAATAATAAACCACGGCTTTTTTTCCGTCCTTTCCTGTTCCAAACCTGCCAGAGTAAATTGGACATTAGGATCAATCTTGCTCGCTATGGCATTTAAGCGTTTTAGAGGATTATCTACCTTTTCAATGTATTCAATGGTGAGATGTTTATTAATAAAATCCAAATTGGCACTTTCCACTTCCTCCAAATTGTTGATTTCAGATTCTATTTTAGCGCCACAATCGGGACAATCAAGATTGTGAACATCATACTCTTCAATAACCATTTACCGCTCCTGTAAATGCTCCAGCGCTACTTTAAAAATGCTGTTTATATGTTCATCATCCAGAGAATAATAGGTTGTAGTGCCTTCTTTGCGATATTTCACCAGACGATCCAAACGCAATAATTTAAGCTGATGCGAAATTGCCGATTGCTGCATTTGAACCAACAGGGCTAAATCCGCTACACACAATTCGTGTCTGGAAAGATAATATAATATTTTCAAACGGGTTCCATCCCCGAAAACCTTGAAGAAATCAGCCATTTTTTGGATGGTTTCATCTTCCGGAATATGTGTTTTTATATCTTCCATTTCCTCTATGGAAATGCTTTTACATAAACAGTTTTGCTGTTTCATTTCAGCTCCTTTATGAATATATGTTCATATATTGATAAACCCGCTTCCTTGTCAAGAAAAATCTTCGCGGGAAAAATGGATTGGCAACTTCCTATTTGCCAAGGAGTTCGTAGCACTCAGAAAAATAAATGCCTTCTATTTATGGAGAATCATAATTCTGCAGCCAAAATGCTAAATTTGATTCTCTTTTCTCCAAGGTTAAAACCTATAGTTAATTTCTGCTGTTCCTTTGTTCTATCTGCTCAGGTAGAAATCCAGAAAAAACAATGTAGCCATATTTTTCCACCGGGTTAAAACCCGTCGTTAATATCTGTCGTTCCTACGGAATTTTTTTCAGCAAACCTTATACTTTTCACCATTCACCTTTCACTATTCACCGTTCACTATTCACCATTCACCTTCGCGGAATATATTTCCTTAAAATCCTACTCATAACGCTGCTTATGATTAAGCTAACTTAACGCCAGTTAGAAAATTAGGAAAACTCGGAAAACAAATCTTGACAGAATTAGGAATTAATAACATAAAGAACTAAATTATTTTGAGACCCTATGAAATGAAGTTAATTTGCCTTACTGCATACAGTTGCGCTAAAAGGAAGAAAATGCATTTATTAAACCGAATGGTTATCTGCACTTTAACACTTTTTAGTTTTGCTTGCGCTAATATTCCGAAAAGCAGAACGGAAGAGGAAAAAAGAATTATCTTTCCGGAAGGGGAAACTTCTGCAAATTGTATTACCGGGGAAGAATTAGAATCCTTTTCTTTTAATACTCTGGAGTGTGTTCAGGCATTGTTAACAGCGGATTGGTTTACCCGTTTTGAAAAAAGTGGCAGACCGCTTATTTTTCTATGTCCTCCTGAAACAGAACCTGCTTTACAGGAACAAGGCAAAAATTTTATAGGGTTATTTTGTGCCGACTTACTGCAAACACAAGCTGTTAATCTCGTTGTTTGTGATTCAGTTTTTACTTTATCGGAAAATCGGGAAAAAATAATGCAATTGGTAAAAAAAAGTGGTGCAGATTTCTTTTTACAAAGTATAATTGCAATAGAAGAAGGAATTCCCCTATTGAAATTGAATCTCTATAATGTTCAGAACTTGGCAATTGTTTATAGTGATACCCGCAGTTTATTATTAATAAAGATATAAAGGATGAAAACTATGCAAATTAGCAAACTTGACCAAATGTTCGATGTTTTGGCTACCAGGCCTAAAAAGCGTCTGGTAGCTGCCTGGGGTGTTGATTCCCATACTATTTTGGCTGCCTATATGGCTGTAGAAATGGGGTTAGTTGATGCTACCTTGGTTGGCGATGAAAAACTTATACTTTCCATTTGCCGGGAACATAATCTTGATTGTTCTCAATTTAACATTGTCCATTGCCCTACTGATGTTAAGTCCGCCGCTTTGGCTGTAGAAATGATTAACAAGGGTGAAGGGGATTTTTTAATGAAAGGTCTTCTTTCCACAGATCGCTATATGAAAGCAATATTGAATAAGGAATGCGGATTGATGGATCCTGGTGCTATTTTATCCCATGTAACAGTTGCCGAACCGAGAAATTATCATAAATTACTGATTGTTGGTGATGTAGCTATTATTCCCCTGCCGGATTTGAATCAGAAAATTGCCATTACCAATTATTTAATCAAAACGGCTCATATTTTAGGGATAGAAAATCCGAAAGTAGGACTTCTTTCCGCCAGCGAACAAACCCTTCCCAAAATTCCTTCTTCCGCTGAAGCAGCTATAATTGCCAAAATGGCTCAGCGCGGTCAAATTAAAGGTGCAATTGTAGAAGGTCCTTTGGGATTTGATATGATTATTGATAGAGAAAGTGCTCTTATTAAAGGTGTAGATAGTCCTGTTTGCGGAGATGCGGATTGCATTCTCTTTCCTAATATTGAAGCAGGCAATACTTTTTATAAGACCATCATTAAACTGCTGAAAAGTGAACTGGGAGCAATAGTTATGGGTGCGCGGGTTCCCTGTGTTTTAACTTCCCGGGGTGATGGAGAACGCAGTAAATTGTATTCTATAGCTTTAGCGGCTATGTTGGCGTAAAAATGATTACCAAACTTGATGAACTGGCAGAAAAAGCTAAAAACAGCGGCAAAAAAACCCGCATTGCAGTTGCCGTTGCAGAAGATAGCAATACCATTAATGCTATTTTACGAGCTACTTACGAGGGCTTTATTTATCCTGTTCTGATTGGCAATGAGATAAAAATTAAAGAACTACTGACCTCTGATATTGCCTCTAACCAATTTGAAATAAGGAATATAACAGAACCAAACCAAGCTGTAAAAGAAGCGGTTGGAATGGTTCGCAATAATGAAGCCGATGTTTTAATGAAGGGTCTGATAGGAACCGATACTTTCCTGAAAGCTGTTTTGGATAAAGAAAAAGGACTTTTGCCTCCGAAAGCAGTTATGAGCTATACCTGTGCCATAGAAATTCCCAAATACCATAAACTGCTTTTTGTTAGTGATACAGCTGTGTTAATTTACCCAGATTTAGACCAAAAAATAGCAATGATTAATCATAGTGTAGCTATGGCAAGACGTTTTGGTATAGAAAAACCGAAAGTGGCATTAATATCTGCCACCGAAAAAGTTAGCCCTTCAATGCAAGAGACCTTGGACTATGCTCTTTTATGTAAAATGGCAGAAAGAGGTCAAATAAAAAACTGCATTGTAGATGGTCCTTTAGATATTTTTCTTGCTTGCGATCCTAATTCCCTTGCTATTAAAGGAATTCAAAGTCCCTTGGAAGGGGATGCTGATATTCTTATTTTCCCTAATCTGGAAAGTGCCAATAGTTTTTATAAAGGTCTGATGCTTTTTGGAGAAGGGGAACTGGCAGGTTTAATTTGTGGAACAACAAAACCCGTTATTGTAATGAGTAGAAGCGAAAGTGAAAACTCTAAGTATTACTGTTTAGCGTTATCTTGTTTGATGGCGGAGGAAAAATGAAAATAGCCATTGCTTCCGATCATGCCGGTTTTGAAATGAAAGAGGCAATCAAAAATGCTTTTCCGGAAATTGAATTTGTGGATTTTGGCACTCATAATACAGAAAGGATGGATTATCCTGATACCGGTTTTCCTGCTGCTAAAGCGGTTGCGGAAAAACAATGTGAAAAAGGCATCTTAATTTGTGGCAGTGGAATAGGAATGAGCATTACTGCCAACAAAGTGAAAGGTATAAGAGCTGCTTTATGTGGAAATACAGATGTAGCACGTCTTTCACGGCTGCATAATGATGCCAATATTTTGGTCTTGGCAGGAAGATTTACTGCCATTCCTTATGCCATAGAAATTACTAAGGTCTGGCTAAACACCTCTTTTGAGGGAGGAAGACATTTAAATAGAATTAATAAAATACAACAAGGAGAAAGGTAATGAACCATATTCAAAAAACCGATCCCGAAATTTATGCCGCTATTATGAACGAACTAAAAAGAGAACGGGAAAATCTGGAACTTATTGCCAGCGAGAATTTTACTTCCCTGGCTGTTTTGGAAACTCAGGGATGTGTGATGACCAATAAATATGCTGAGGGCTATCCCTATCGCTGGAGCAAAAAAACCGGAGCTATTAATTACAACCTTTACGGAAGATATTATGGCGGTTGTGAATTTATCAACGATGCTGAACGCTTAGCAATTGAACGTGCCAAACAAATTTTTGGAGCGGAACATGCCAATGTTCAACCCCATAGCGGTTCCCAGGCAAATATGGCTGCCTATTTTACACTTGTAAAACCAGGTGACACGGTTTTAGCTTTGGAACTATCCCATGGAGGTCATTTAACCCATGGCCATCCACTTTCCTTCAGTGGACAGCTTTATAACATTATTCCCTACACTGTAAACAAAGAAACGGAACAATTGGACTATGATGAACTGGAAGCTTTAGCAAGGGAACATAAACCCCAAATGATTTTAGCCGGCGCTTCTGCCTATCCCCGGAAATTGGATTTTGCCAGATTTCGTGAAATTGCCGATAAAGTTGGAGCTAAACTTATGGTTGATATGGCTCATATTGCAGGACTTGTTGCTGTAGGTTTACATCAAAGCCCTGTTCCTTATGCGGATATTGTTACTTCCACAACTCACAAAACCTTACGCGGACCTCGTGCCGGACTTATTTTATGCAAAGAAGAATTTGCCAAAGAAGTGGATAGTAAGGTTTTTCCCGGTGTGCAAGGCGGTCCTTTAATGCATATTATTGCTGCTAAAGCAGTTGCTTTTCAAGAGGCCCTGCAACCGGAATTTAAAATCTACCAGCAAAAAGTGGTGGAAAACGCTGAGACCTTAGCCAATGCCTTAATTAAAAAAGGATTTAAACTGGTTTCAGGTGGAACTGATACTCACCTGATGCTGATTGATTTAGGTCCTGAAGTTAATGGCAGCCCCAGTGGTAAAAAAATGGAAGAAGCACTTGATAAGGCAGGAATTACGGCTAATAAAAATACTGTTCCCTTTGATACCAGAAGTCCTTTTGTCGCCTCCGGAATTCGTTTGGGAACTCCTGCTGTAACCACTCGCGGAATGGGAAAAGCGGAAATGGAACAGATTGCCGATTTAATTAAAAGGGTCTATGATCATATTGATAACGAAGAATACCTGCAAGAATTAAAAAAAGAAGTGCATTCCCTGACAGATAGGTTTCCCCTTTATCCTGAACTGTAGACGGAGGACACTGTTCCTCCGCAAAAAAATGAAAAAGTGAAAAGGTGAAAAAGTGAAACTCGGAATGAACATTATGGTAAAAAGTGGGGAGCTTCAGCGAGCTCCGACTACACTACAATTATAGAGTCGCCACTGCTTTAAGCCAGGAGTCGTCACAGCCCAGATAACTTTGACCTTACTTGCAGACAATTTTGGTGGGGAGGACTCCTGACAATTTTTAGCACGCAGATTCTTTATTGATTATAAGATAGGAGAAGAAAATGACTATAGCTAAAATTTATTTAAGGATAAACAAATCCTGTTCAACCTGGTTACATTTTCACTTGTTAACCCTATGCGCATTGCAGCAATAGATTGCGGTTCCAATTCTCTTAAATGCCTTATTGCAGAAAAGAGGGGAGAGGACTTTAATTGTTTAAAAGACCTAAGATTTCAAACCCGTCTTGCTTCTGCTCTAAATTCCAATGGTTTCCTCTCTGCAACAGCCATAGAAAAGACAATTACTATTCTTAAACATTTGCAGGAAAATGAATTCCCTGCTTACCAAATTGAAGAAATTCGCGCTGTTGGCACGGAGGCTATTCGACAAGCCGCTAATAAACAGGAAGTTGTAGACCGCATTTTTAGGGAAACAGGTATCCAATTATCCGTTATCAACGAAGCCCAGGAAACATTTTTGGAATGGAAAGGAGTGCTTAGCGGTTTGAAAAAACCCTTACAGCCAATAACTATTTTTGACAGCGGAGGTGCCAGCACTGAAATTATTAACGGGAACAAAGGACTTATCCATAAAGCGACTTGTTTTCCTGTAGGAGCTGTGAATTTTACCCAAAGATATGTTCACAGCGATCCGATTTCCCCATCTGACTTTGAGGAATTGGTTAGAAAGATTTTCCAAAGTTTACCCCAATCCTTTATGATACAAGATACTTTTATCGGTGCCGGAGGAGGGGTATATGTATGTGCCTGTGTGGCTTCCGGAGGGAAAATTAATTCACCAGAAGAAGCCGAGGGCTATAAAATTACATTATCCGAACTGGAAAGACAAATTAACCTTTATCAATACACCAATCTTGAACAGCGCAAACAAATTCCAGGAATGAAAAGTGAATATGCCGATATTATGCTTGCTGCTGTTTTAATCTATTGGACTTTACTGAAGGCAAGTGGAAAAGAGAATTTTTTGGTTTCTACCCGTGGTATTAGATATGGTTTAATTGCAATATGAAGCACGCAGATTGCGCTGATTTATTTTTACACCGAGATCACCAAAAACACTGAGCACACCGAGGTTTATTGATAATTACAACGACTTTATTTTCATTCTCAATTATTTCTCTTTCTCGCTTTTTCTCTTTGTGTTCTAAGTCATTTCTCTTTCTTTCTTTGTGAAACAATCTTCTTGCTACGAGTCGTCATTAGTCCTCTCTGCCAACAGAATTAGTGTATAGCGTATAAACTATATAGTCAGTGACGACTCCTGACTTTCATAAATTTATTTGAAAATTTATTCCGGCGTTCTCGGAGTTCTGAGTGTAAAAAATACAATCTGTTGCCATTCTGTTACTCTGTTAAGTGTTTGTTCGTTGATTTCCTATTAACAATAAGTTTGTATATTTCAAACCAGGCAACACTCATGTTTCCTAAAATCATGCAGGTTAATAATTCCATTATACTCATTGTTTCCAGGTGAAAAATATTAGTGACAGAAGGCACTTTTATCATCAGCAGGACAATGGCAAAGACACCTAAAAACAAATAAGTCATACCCTTATTGGGGGTGCGGATAATCTGGAATAAATTTTTATGCCAGCTTCTGTTTGTAGTTATCAGCATTAGATTGGAAAACACTAAGGTAGTAAAAATATGGGCTCTTAAATGATTTTCTCCCATTCCGCGGTTATTTCCCCAAAAATACATCAGCACTAACAGGATTAATACACCTAAACCTTGTAGAAAACCGATAATTAATCTTTTAGTGCCAAATAATTTTTCATCCACAGAGCGCGGAGGTCTTTCCATTATATCATCTTCTTCTTTTTCCATTTCAAAAACAATAGAACAAGCAGGGTCTATAATTAATTCCAGAAAAGCGATATGAACCGGAAAATAGATGATCGGATAATCGGCAAATGAAGCAGGAATCATTGCCATCCCGGCAATGGGAATATGCAGAGAAAAAACATAAGTGAATGATTTACGGAGGTTATCATATATCCTTCTACCCATCCTGACAGCGCTTACAATGGAAGAAAAATCATCATCGGTTAAAACAATTGCTGATGCTTCACGGGCTACATCAGTTCCTCTTAAACCCATAGAAATACCTATGTTGGCAGCTTTTAAAGCTGGAGCATCATTCACTCCGTCTCCTGTCATAGCCACGATTTCTC
>JGI12104J13512_1000247_pt1 | contig 50311 bp, 30 predicted proteins | sample TerdegcTABiofilm_FD_13512 | JGI IMG/M metagenome (IMG submission 13512)
CCTTCGGAGAACTTGTATTTAATACCAGTATGACAGGTTATCAAGAAATCCTTACCGACCCCTCCTACGCGGGGCAGATTATTACAATGACTTATCCCCATATTGGTAATTATGGCTGTAATCCCGAGGATGTTGAATCGAGAACTGTTTTTGCTCGCGGTTTTGTTATGCGAGAATGTTGTTCTATACCCAGTTCCTGGCGGGCTACAATGTCACTCCCCGAATTTTTTAAAAAATATAATGTTGTAGCCATTGACCAGGTAGATACAAGGAAAATTACACGAATATTAAGAACAAAAGGTAATCAGAAAGCAATTATCAGCACAGTTGATTTAAATCCTGAGTCGCTTTTGCAAAAAGCAAAAAATGCTCCGGATATGGCTGGAAGTGATTTTGTTAAAGAAGCCACTATATCTCAACCTTATGAATGGGAACTGCCTGAAAACCCCCAATATCGTGTTGTAGTTATGGATTTTGGTGTAAAATATAATATTTTACGATTGTTAAGAGACCATAATTGTGCGGTAGTCGTTGTTCCGTCCACCACACCTGCAGAACAAATCCTGGCATATAATCCAGATGGAGTAGTTTTATCCAATGGTCCCGGAGACCCTGCCGCATTGACCTATATCTATCCTATCGTGCAAAAAATTATCCAGAATAATATCCCTATTTTAGGAATTTGTTTGGGACATCAGATTATTGGACATGCTCTTGGTGGAAAAACCTATAAACTTAAATTTGGACATCGGGGTGCCAATCAGCCAGTAATGCACATGGAAACACGGAAAGTAGAAATTACCTCGCAAAATCATGGCTTCGCTGTTGACCCTAAATCGTTAGACTTGGAAAAGATCGAAATTTCTCATGTTCACCTGAATGATATGACCTGCTCAGGATTATGTCATAAAGAATTACCCGTTTTTAGTGTTCAATACCATCCCGAAGCATCTCCGGGTCCTCACGATAGTAGGTATCTTTTCAAGAGATTTACTAAATTAATGGATGAGTATAAAAACAGGAGAAAAGGGAAAGAAAAATCCACTTCCTTAGATTCTATGCCAGCTTAATGTCTTTGTATAGATTTCTATTTATTTTAGTATTGGGTAAGGATATTTGCAGCGAGGGCATATCTGTTTAGCGGGTTTTAGTAATAACCAGAAGAACATAAATGGGATAACAATAAATAACGGGGTAAAATTAAAAGATACTATTAACATTACTAACAAAAGTAACCAGGAACCACATCCTGTCCCTTCGACTTCTGCTTTCCCTTCATAGAAACAATTAGGACACTTTATCGTTTTTGGCCATAATGTAAAAGCCATAGTAAATCTAAAGTTTATAATATAATTTTTAAAAAGGTAAGAATATGTATCCAGAATAACCCAATATAATATATACGCCAAGATTACCAATCCTGAATTTTTGAGGATAATTCGGTATTGGGTAAATATGACTCAAAGAAGGATTTACTCCATAACCTAAATTCATTAGTAATACAGATGCCCCATCAATTGAAAGATAGGACTGATTCACAGTTGTTCCTAAAATATTTCCCCATACATTTCCAATTTCTGTTTTGCATGGGTTAACAAACTTACCCTCTGTAGTAATATCTACCTTTTCGAGAACAAGACTGCTGTATCCTGTCAGCGTTAAAAGATAGGGTAAATCAATTCTTACATTTCCCCATGCAGTTGATAATTTGTAAGAATCAATTATTGTAACAGGTTTTCCATTTTTCCACTCAATACTATTAATCCATTGTTCGTAATCATAATAAGTACTTGTAGAAATATATTGCCAATCTTTTAAGAAAAGTATATCCCCTTGCTTATTGGAGGTTTGTAATATTCCCGGAACATTAACAAATTTAGGTTCTTCTAAAGAGTTTAAATTAATTTCTCCCAAATAATAGGCTACAAGAGGATAAGAATTATTTTCTGAATCAACATTTTTTTGTAAAGTTAGAAACAGTTTTCCGGCGGCTTCTGAAAGGGAAACGATATTATTATATCCCAGTCCAACAGTATGGATATCTTCAGGGTTATTAAGATTTACAATTGCAAAACCATCATAAGGGGTAATTTGACTACCAATAGTATACTCATAAGAATTCCCCCAACCTCTTAAAACAAGATAATCCCCACAAACCATAGAAGGATTATTATCGGTTGTAGGATACCACCAATAATAGGGAGCAATGGCTTTTTGAGAACCCGAAGACATAACATCTTTTGGAGAAACGGATTCTACATTATTAGTAAGTACCTCAGGTATTGGCATAGGCATGTAATCACACCCTCTGCACCATCCCCAATAAGAGTAATATGGAATTAAAGGAATTTTAATATCATTAAGTATCGAAGGAATAAAATTCTCATCTATTGTTACAAAGACCACCCTGTAATTAGATTCATAAGAAGGTTCTTGTGACCATTCATTTATAACAAGAACCAAAGAATTACTGGATATTTTAATTGTATCCATTAACCAACCATTTGTTTTAATAGAAGCAGAACCGAAAATATTATTATCTTTTGTTACACGAATTTCTATATTTTTTTGTTCCGTTTGATTTGTTATTTCTGTAACCACACCACTTTCATTTAATTCAACAACATCAACCACATTTTCAGCAAGAAGAATGTGATTATTTGTTACGATGGGTGGATTTACTCCATCACATTGAATTTCGTGAATGTATTCAGAAGTAATAGCATAGAAAAAGTCGCTATATTTAATTGTCCGCGATACCTGTCCTTTCATATCCACAGAACCAAGGGGTATAAGTTGCTGGTTTTCCATGTTTAATAAAATAAATTGTAATTGTTCTTTGTATTCATAACCATTCCATCCACTAAATGGGACAACAACAAGATTCCCTAAAATTGCAAATGATTTGACATCACTAAATGCAGAAGACCATGTCCAGCCTTCCCCTAAAGAGATAACAGACTTTTCTTCAGGATTGCTTGGGTCAGATACATCGAACCAACTTACCTTAACACGGCGTTGATTTTCTGTGTCATCAATACCTAAAGCAATTAATTGATTATTTCCAATGGGCTCAATATGGACAGACCAGCCCGGCACTTTTAACTGTCCTGTAATCTGAGGTTTTGAAGGGTCTGTTAAGTCAAGAACAAATAATGGATCTATTGTCAAATAAGTAACCAAATAGGCTAATGGTCCTGCAAACCGTGTCGCATAAAGTGTTTCTCCCTGAGCATCAGGGATTGTTATTTGAGAAATTTGCTGAAATCCTTGGGAAGGATTTGAAACATCAAAAATTGTTAGGTAAGTATGTCGTTCAGACCACCATGTGTTTGAAACCACTCGTAATTTTCCATCCCATTCATCTAACTTAAAACGGTCTGCTACATATCCGGGGATATTCCCTAAATAAAATGATTTAATTTCCCCGTATGGATTTGTTATATCTACATAAGTTATTTGTGTGGTATTGTTATTCCAATCGGAAGCACATACATATATAGAAGAGGTTGATGCTTGAATGACAGTCCCATAACCCGGAAATTCAATCTGGTCAGTTATTGTAGGATTTTCCTCTTGTTTTATATTGACACTGGTTATCCAACTTTTGCTCCCTGAATCTTTTGTCCATGTGCTACTTGAAGAGACAGTCCCTCCCTCTGGGGTATCTTCAATATATGAGTATTGGTAATCTGAAGTTACAGCATATAAAACATCCCCAAGCATTCGACTATCAATAAAATCTCCGGGTAGTGTTAGAGCAGAAATTATTCGAGGTTTTTCTGTATTGCCAATATCAACGATGTACAATTGTGACCCCGTAATCTTTTTTAAAACCCCATCCTCGATAGTATGTGTAATTGTATAACCAATTAAGACATAGGCTCTATTATCAACTATATATAAGTCTCGTGGATAACCATAAATAGGGATATTAGAAATAACTGACTTGCTGTCCAAATCTACCAGTGTTAACCCGCGATATTGATTTAATACAAAAAGGAGATTGTTAACCCTCCGATATACATCTGGCTCGACCAACTCCCTCTTATTATCCTCACCTCCTTCTTCATTTCCTTCAGATACATCCGTTGTAGGCGTCGGACCATATTCCCAATTGCGATTATTTACGACCCCGGCACTTGTAAATTTTACTTCGCCTTCAAAAATACCCTCATTTTCTCCTTCGTCTGAATTACCTTCCGTATCTGAATTCTCTTGAATATATTGGCTATTGCCCGACTCAGAAGGAATATTGGAAGGATTTTTCGGACATGAGAAAGAAGAGATTATCAATAATATAATTGGTATTATAATAATTATTTTTTGAATAAGGTATTTCATAGGTAAATTCCTTTTAGAAATATATTCCTTTTATATATTATACTAATAATCTTGTATAATGTGACCAATTTTTTTGAATAATTACATTTGTTCTCAATTTTCATAAAAAATTGAATTTCAAATAAAACAAAAAATCCATTGGATAAGGAGTTCCTTAATATGCAAGAGAAACAAAATAAAGAAGTAAGTCGTCGAAGTTTTATCGAAAAGACGGCAAAGATTACTGCAGGACTTGCGGTAGGTTCCGCACTAACCCGTACTTCACAAGCACAAGTTTACAAATCAATTCTTCCTTCCAAGATATTAGGTGCTAATGAAAAAATTCGAACGGGACATATTGGCACCGGAGGTATGGGACGGTCTAACCTTGGTTTCGTTTTGAAGAGAGACGATATTCAGCCAATTGCTCTGTGTGATTTGTATCGTAAAAATCTCGAACGCGGAGCCCAGATGGTTAAACAAAAGTATTCTGATTTTACCATGCACCATGATTTCCGTGAAATTATAGACAATAAAGATGTTGATGCCGTTGTGATTGCAACCCCAGACCACTGGCATTGTCTTTGTGTTTTATACGCCGCAGACGCTAAAAAGCATATTTATTGTGAAAAGCCCCTTTCCACGACAATTGTAGAAGGACGGAAAATGGTCGAAGCCGTGCGTCGGAATAAGGTTGTTTTCCAGGGTGGAACAATGCAAAGAAGTGGACAACATTTCCAGGAAGCCGTCGAATTAGTTAAAAGTGGTTATATCGGTAAAGTTGCTCATGTAGAAACTTTTAACCATGAAGATAAACCTATTGAAGGTATTGGATTAGGAGATAATGACCAGGCGAAATGGGAAAAAGAAGGATTGGATTGGGATTTCCATCAAGGTTGGGTAGAACATCGTCCCTTTAATACCAATCGGTGGATTTATCATTTCCGCTGGTTCCTTGAATACTCTGGAGGAAAAATCACAGATTGGGGAGCACATCTCATTGATATAGCCCTTTGGGGAATGGGTGAAGAGAAACAACCCAAATCCGTAACAGCCGTTGGAGGGAAGTTTGTCCTTACAGATAATAGAACAACACCGGATACCCTTGAGGCAGTCTGGGAATTTGATGATTATATATTAACCTTTACCAACAGAGTTTATAATATGTATTTACCTAAGGGGTATTCAGACCATGGAATTCTGTTCCATGGAACATTAGGAACACTTCGTGTAGACCGTGGCGGATATGAAGTAATTCCTGTTCCTAATAATGGTGATGGTTGCGAACCTAAAAAATCAGGACCTTCTCAATTAAATGAACCGCACTGGCAAAACTTTGTAGATTCTATCCGTGAAAATAAAGACCCAATCGTTACTGTGGAAACTCTTCACAATACAACCCGTGTATGCCACATGGGAACTTGTGCCTATGTGGCGGGCGCAAGATTACTATGGGACCCTGCTAACGAGCGGTTTATCGGTGATGACGAAGCAACGAAGAAAGGTAATGCCTGGGCATATCGTCCATATCTAAATGGTTGGAGTTTGGAAGCTCCTTACGACCGTCAACAAAAAGCATAGAAGTATAGACAATCTATTTATAAGAGAGCCTATTATTCAAACGAATAATAGGCTCTCTTACTTTAGGAAGTTAAATTAAAAATTTATCACATAAAAAAGTGGGGGAGATAGACAACCCTTCAGGTAATTGTATGTCTTTATCTGCATATAATACTTTACCACAACATAGGGTACATTTTACTTTACCGCATAATTTTGTCCCGACAAATGGCGAATTGGAACTTTTAGAGTAGAAGTAATCTTCTGTGACAACCCATTCCTCTTCAGGATTAAAAATCGTAATGTCAGCAGGAACACCTATCCCTAAAGTTCCTGCATTTATCTTAATAATGTTGGCGGGGTTTTTTGTTAAAAGTTGGATTGCTTTTTCAATACTGAGATAACCGGGGTTAACCAATCCTTTAATTACACACCCTAATAATGTTTCTAAACCAACAATGCCAAAAGGTGCTTCCTGAAAAGGAACATTTTTCTCTGTTCGCGTATGGGGAGCGTGGTCTGTTGCTATACAATCAATGGTTCCATCTTGAAGGCCTTCAATTATTGCTTGAATATCCTCCTCTTCGCGTAATGGCGGATTCATCTTCATATTCGAATTATAATTTTCAATTTGACTGTCCGTTAACATCCAATAATGAGGACAGGTCTCTGCAGTAACAGATATTCCTTCCCTTTTTGCCTGTCGGATAATTTCTACACCTCGTTTTGTTGTTACATGTTGAATGTGAATAGGAGCATTCGCCAATTTAGCAAGTCGAATATTCCGCTCAATTCGTGTTTCCTCCGCTTCACGAGGGATACCGGGTATTCCTAAAAGTGCAGAGGCAACGCCTTCATTCATGGCACCCCCTTCACTTAATGATTCATCTTCACAATGGGCAAGGTAGGGGATACCAACCATCCCTGCATATTCCAGGACATGGCGTAATACCGATGATGATTCTATATCATTACCATCATCCGTTACTGCAACTGCACCGGATTGAAGTAAATCCGCCATTTCGGTCAATTCTTTCCCTTCCCTTCCTTTCGTGGCACAAGCCGCAGGGTATATATGAATCCCATCTAAGTCCTGGGCTCGTCTTACTACCAACTCCACCATTCCTGCATTATCAATCGGCGGCATTGTATTGGGCATCGTAACAACAGAAGTTACACCCCCGTGAGCCGCTGCTCTTGCTCCGGTAGCAATGGTTTCTTTCGACTCAAAACCGGGTTCCCGAAAATGAACATGAATATCTACAAAACCCGGTGTAACTACCATACCCTCTGCATCAATAGAAACATCCCCATCTAAATTAGTTCCAATTGAAGAAATAACCCCATTTTCTATTCCAATATCAGACTTACCTGAAAAACCGGAGGAAGGTTCTATTACCCAACCGTTTTTTATAACTATTTTCATAATTTATACTCCCGTTTGATTATATTGACTATTGGCTAATAAATGCATAACTGCCATACGGACAGCGACACCATGGCTAACCTGTTGCAGTATTCGGCTTCTTGGGCTATCTGCAATTTCTGTTGCTAATTCTATATCCCGATTAATAGGTCCCGGATGCATCACAATAGCATGTTCTGGGGCATACCGAATTGTATCGCGGTCTATGCGATACAAACGAACATATTCCCGAATACTTGGAAATAACCCTTTGGTTTGTCTTTCCATCTGAATTCGTAAAGAATAAATAATATCCGCATCCAAAAGAGCCTCTTTCAGGTGTGTTGTAATCCTTACACCTAACTTTTCAAAGGATTTTGGTAATAAAGTCTGAGGACCACAAAGTGTAATTTGGGCTCCTAATTTTAATAATGCCCATATATTGCTTCTTGCTACCCGACTATGAGTTATGTCACCAATAATAGAAACTTTAGCCCCTTCCAGACCAATGTTCATATCCTTTTTATAATTTCGATAAAATTGCCTCATTGTAAATACATCTAACAGTCCTTGAGTAGGGTGCTCATGTTGTCCATCTCCTGCATTAATCACATGAGAAGGATGACTATCTGCTAAAAGTTTTGGGACACCGGAACATCGGTGTCTTACCACAAGAATATCTGTTTTCATTGCTTCAATGTTATACAAGGTATCGTGAAGTGTTTCCCCTTTTTTTTCACTGGAACTTGATGCTGAAATGGAAAGAGTATCTGCACTTAATCTTTTTGCGGCTAAATCAAAAGATGCGAAAGTCCTTGTACTCGGTTCATGAAACCAATGAACAACCACTCTCCCTTGTAGCAAAGGCACTTTCTTAATACCTGTGCTTCGTGCCATAACTTCAAGAAAAGGAGGAACCATATCCAGTATAGAGATGAGTTCGTCTTTAGACAAAAATTGTAAACCCAATAAATCTTTGTGCTTCCATATTTTCAATGCGGGGTGGTCTGCACTAAAAACCTGTTCCTTTGCAGGAACTTCTTGCGATGTAGTTTCTACCGTACTTTTTTGCTCTTCTATGATTACCATATCTTTTCCATCAGTTTCTTTGAGCAAAACGGAAATCCATAAGTTTTGAGGTATTGATTCAAGGGTTGGTTTCCATGCACAGTAAGATGGTTGAATGGGAATTTCTCTCCCTCCGCGGTCAATCAAACATGCCAGCAATACTTTTTTAGGTCTACCATAATACATAATTTCGTCCATCGCCGCTCGTATTGTTCTACCTGCGGCTAACACATCGTCTACAAGGATAATTGTCCTTTGATTAATATCAAAAGAAAAATGTGTTGTTCCGTGCGATTGAACAAATCCTCGACCGATTCTCAGATCGTCTCGAAAAAGTGTTGTAGAAACTGCACCTACGGGCGGAAGTATTTTGCAAATTTTAAAAATTTCTTCCGCAATTCGTTTTGCCAGAGGATAACCTCTGCGCAATATTCCGATGAAAGCCAATTCCTGAACATCATTATCATTAATAATTTGCTGGGCTAAATGATGGATTAAATCCTTCATAATTTCTTCGTTAAACAAAATTGTGCCTGCTTTTATATCCGTAGAGTCACTCGCCATGTTTATCACCTTTTTTTATCCTGGTATAGAAATATGCGTTTGATAAATTGTATCAATGAGTGGTTCTAACTTCAAAATAAAATATAACAAGAAATTAATCTTCGGGTCTCTCACCCGCAGGTGCCATTTTCACAATACGCGGATGAAATACAGCGAGAGGAGTAACAAGTTCTTCTTGTTCACGCATAACTTTATGTATATCTTTATATACAAGAGGTATTTCATCTACTCCCGCGGTTATAACATCTATCTTGCGTTCTCTAAGTAGGTTTTCTACCTTTTTCCATGATAAAGTCTTCTTTGCTTGTGACCTGCTCATAAGCCTTCCTGCTCCATGTGCTGAAGAACAGAGAGATTCTTCATTGCCCAAACCTTTAACTATAAATGCAGGAGTTGCCATAGAACCCGGAATAATTCCTAATTGCCCTTTTTTAGCAGGAGTTGCACCTTTCCGATGCACGATAACCTCCTTACCGTCGTGAATTTCTTTCCATGCAAAATTATGATGATTTTCAATAGTCCAAATAATGGGAACGCCTAAGTTTTTGCCAATATGAGTATGTATACATTCATGATTTGCCTGAGCATATTTTCCCATCAATTGCATTGCTTCCCAATACTCCTGTCCCGCGTGTTCTTCTAAGGATAGCCAGGCAAGATGTTGTAATTGATGAGGAAGATACCGAAGTTTTTGTCTTGCGATTTTGCTGTAATATTCACATACCAAAGCACCTGTGCCACGACTTCCGCTATGCGTTAATAAGGCAAGATAAGTCCCTCGAGGTATAGATAGTTCATCGGTAATTATTTCTAAAATTCCAAACTCAACAAAATGATTGCCACTACCACTGGTTCCTAACTGGTCCCATGCTTTACCTTTATTTTCTTTCGTAATAGGTGAAATGTTCCAGTTCAAATCCATTACAGGATGTTGTCTTCGTGGTTTGAATGTTGACCCTACACCAAATCGAGTTTCCTGTTCGATAGCTTTTTTTAAGCGTGTTGGGTTTTCTTCGATGATTTCAATAGGCAAATCAAAAACACTCATTTTAACACGGCAGGCAATATCAACCCCTACCGCAAAAGGTATTACCGCATTATCGGTTGCCAGAACACCACCGATAGGTAAACCATATCCTACATGGGCATCAGGCATGAGGGCTCCACGAACAGAAACAGGTAAAGAACAAGCATTTTGCAATTGTTGTATTGACTCCGAATCAATTTCTGTTCCCCATATTTTATAAGGTGCTTTCGTTGAACGACCTCTTTCCCCAAAATCTTCTTGATAGGCAGTTAGTTTAGTATTATCAATCCCTGTATGGAGTTTTTGTGCCAGTTCTTTCCATAAATTGTCTTGTAGAAAGGCAACAGGATTACGAATAACAACCCGCAGCATTCTTTTAGCTTCTTTTTTGGAAAATCCCTCTTTTATCGCTTTATTAAAAACCTGAATTGCCGTTTCTCGCAATTCTTTTGAACTATATCCTATCTGAATGAGTTCTTTCTCTTTCATTGCAATTGCCTGTTGATTTCCTGAAAATATAATCGAAGTAGTTCTTTATGTGCTGTAAAAGCAAGGGGAGGAAGTTGATCATGTTGAAAAAACTCTGCTTCAGAAACATCACTACCTGCCTGAATTATCCCATTCCATTTCTCCACAATGAAACCCAAAACTAAAATAGTCCCTGTTAATTTACTCGGTTGTGCGGATATGCCTAACAATTTTAGTTGTTCCGCTATGATGCCTGTTTCTTCTAATAATTCCCTTGCCGCAGATTCCTCCGTTGTTTCTCCTAATTCCATATATCCTCCGGGTAGTGTCCATTGCCCAAATGCAGGATGAATAGCCCTTCTGGTTAATAAGAGGTCTTTACCTGTATTTGTAACAAAGCAACATGTGGCAGGTGTCGGGTTATGATAATAATACCTTTGACAGTTTTTACAAAAAGGACGCAATTTTTCTCCGTCATTTTCCAGTATAAGAGTTGCCCCACAAATAGCACAAAAACGCCATGGAAATGGTTCAAAAAAATGGATAGGCATGTATCTATACCTTTTCTTTTGTTTTTTTATTTATGTTTATATATTATATTTAATCCACAAAGTTTTTCTGTATTAATTTAATCATATCGGAGGAAGATAGAATGAGGAATAGAGGTGAATGGATAAACTTATTATATATATTTTTGTTTATTTTTGCGACAGGTAATTTTTCAGTTGCTGATTCCCTGGATTGGAATATACTACAGAAAGCAAATATTCCCTTCAAACCCCAGGATATGATGAAAGAATATTTAAATAAATCTGCAATGGTCTATTTAAAATCATTTGAAGAGGATCCCAATAGATTTCCCGAAAAAGAAAATATAGAATCATATAAAAATGAAAGAAGAGAACTATACTGGTCATTATTAGGCGGAAAGCCAGATTCTACTCCGCTGAATCCTGTCGTCGTTCGTAAAGGAACTAAATCTACATATAAATATGAAGTGTTATATTTTGAAAGTCAACCCAATTTTTATGTATCTGCTGTTTTGTTTCTACCTCTATCACAACCCCCATACCCTTGTGTAATTGTCCCCTGTGGACATTCTCAGGAAGCCAAAGGATATTCGGAATATCAAAAACTATGTATTTTATTATCAAAGAATGGTATAGCATCACTTATATATGACCCTCCGGGACAGGGTGAGCGGATTACCTTTTTGAAAGAAGATGGTTCCCCGGATGTCTGGGGGACAGCCGAACATACCATATTGGGATTAGGATGTATCCTATTAGGTGAAAATTATGCTCGATATGAAATATGGGATGGCATAAGAGCCATTGATTATATTGAAACCCGAGAGGAAATTCAGAAGGATAAAATAGCATGTTCTGGAAATTCCGGTGGAGGCACACAAACGGCATATCTAATGGCGTTAGAACCACGAATTTATGCTGCTGCTCCTTCCTGTTATTTAACTTCATGGGAGAGATTATTAAATACCATTGGACCTCAGGATGCAGAACAAAATATCTTCTCACAAATAAAATATGGCTATGACCATTCTGAATATCTTTTTATGCATGCTCCGAATCCTGTTTTAATCTGTTCTGCTACAAAAGATTTCTTTGATATTTCAGGCACATGGACTACTTTTCGTGCCGCAAAAAGGCTTTATGCAAAGTTGGGAGCCAACTCAATGTGTGATTTGATTGAGGTAGATACTCAACATGGTTTGGGTAAATCACTGCGGGAGGAAATTGTAGAAAGAATGCTTTTATGGCTTAAGGGGATAACAAAAGAAGTTGAAGAGCAGATTGAAGAGAATGAATTATTAACAAAAGAAGAGTATCAAGTTTGCAAGAGCGGAAATATAAGAGAAATTCCTGGATCAAAAACTATTATTGATATTAATCGTTATAAAGAAAAGATTTGTGCACAATCACGAAATACTATATGGGCTTCGTTTACATTGGAACAAAAACAATCAAAAGTTAGAGAAGTTATTAATGTTGATAATTGGGACAATATTTCTGAACCGAAAGTTAGTGAATTAAAACAAATAGATAGAAAATTTTTCCCCGAAGCAAAATCGGTTACCCCTATTGTTATAAGTCCAGAAGATGGAATTTTGCTCCCCGGATATTTATTGGAAGCAAAGCAACCCACTTCAAAAGTAGTTATCTATACTCACCCAGAAGGTAAAAGCAAAGGTATTAATTTAATAAGAGAATACTTGAAGAATAATATCCATGTATGTGCGGTTGATATAAGAGGAACAGGGGAGACAGCACCTATTCCCAGTAAGAATGATATTACAAATACAGTGGGTGCAGGTTGGGAAGATTATTTCCGTGCCTATTTAATAGGCAAGTCTTATGTAGGGATGAGGGTGCAGGATTATTTATCTGTGATTAAGTATGTAAGAAAAAAATATGGTGATGAAGTGAATATATTGATAGATGCTGAAGGTGTCCTTTGTGTGCCGTCTTTACACACGGCGTTTCTCTTGCTACCACAAAAAATAGAACTCCATCTGAAAGGTTTGATTTCGTGGAGTGATATAATAGAAAATCCCCGTATTGAAGGGCAGATAACCAATGCTGTGCACGGGGTACTGGAATGGTATGATATACCTCAACTTATTTCAGAACTTGATAGTGAAAAAATAAAAATTATACAGGAAGACCCCAAACTTTATAAGAAGTAAAAAGCAGTAATGATGATGAATCTTTTTCTTATATGTGCAGGAATGATGATTCCTTTGTTATCTCAAACCGATTTGCCCGAAAAAAGTAAATTGGGTTTACAAGAAAATTCAAAAAGCATATCATTAGAATCCTACGCAAACGAAAATAGTAAATGGTTCTGGTTTGTTAGTCTTGTAAATCCATATCCAAAAATGGAAAGTGAAAAGCCCGTTAGAGAGTTATTTGACCCTATTATGGGCTTTTTTGCTCCAGATCAAAAACCCGTGAAAACAGTCAGCGATTTTCGTGATAATCACCTAATTTGGGCTCCACACGCAGGAATTGGATACCAGATTAATTCAAAATGGTCTATCACGGCTCAGGGTGGAGGCGAAGGCGGGAAAATTAGGACCAAACAAACTCATCCCTCTATTCTGTTAATGCCTTTACATACAGATTTTGAGATAAAGCGAATGGCTTTTTATTGTGGAACGGGTGTCCATTTTTCCCCGTGGGGTTCTCCCATCCATAAGGACTTTGAAAATTGGAAAGAGCGAATTAAAGCCACACGTCCGTATCTCTCCGCATCGGCTACCTATACCTATGCTACCTATGATGCGAAGGTAAAGGTAAAATTTCTTCCTATTTTACATCTTGTAGATTTAAATCTATCGGATGAATGGCATACGGTTAGTCTGGATACCAATATCGGTTTTGAAATACCCCTTAATAAAAGAGATGAATTTGTAGTTTCCTTTGGTTATTCAAAATTTGCGCGACTGCAAGAGGATTTTGATAGTTTTACTTTCACCATAGAATTTAAAAGGTTTTTGCAAAAGAAAAAATAAAAAATGGACAAATGAGTAAATGTTTCCTAATTTAATAAGAGTTCAGCGATTACTTCCTGTCCAGTAGGTTTCTTTAATGCAAAGCCTAATTTGGTACATACCCGTAGCATGGCTCTATTTTCGGGTAATATTGTTCCATAGAGTCTTTTCACGCCTTCTGTTCTGGCGATTTGAATAAGACGGCGCAACATCTCAGTTCCTAATCCATGTCCCTGATAAAGGTCACTTATCATTAACGCAAATTCGGCATCCTGTGTACCATGTATCTTTACAATCCTACCCACACCTAAAATAGAATTTTCTCCCGTTGCTTTGTTTTTTTCTATTGCCACAAGAGCAATGCTACGGTCATAATCCACAAAGCAAATCTCTGTTAGTCGTTCGTGTTGTGTACGGACATGCAAAGGTTGCAATTGAAAATAGCGAAAGTAAACTGTGTTATCGCTTAAAGTTTCATGAAAACGAATCATAAGATTTTCATCCTCAGGACGAATAGGTCTGAGAATGATTTCATTACCTTTTTTTGATGTCCAACTATATGTATATTCATTTGGATATGGACGGATGGCTAATTTCGGAAATGCCTCCATAGGTGTTTCTAAAGGATAAAGTAAAATAGAAGCATTTAACGCCACAATTCGTTTTGGAGATATTACAATGGGGTTTATTTCCATCCCCTGGATTAATCGTTGCTCACATATCATATAACTTATCTGAACAAGCAAATGTTCCAGTTCCTCAACATGAAATCCTTTGCATATTTTACCCGCTTTAAGTGCTTTATAAATCTCCGTGTCCTCAATCATTCTACGGGCTAATGTCGTATTTAGTGGGGGCAATCCTGTGGCTCTGTCCTCAAAGATGAAAGACATCCTGCCTCCAGACCCAAAATATATATAAGGTCCAAATAAGGGGTCAATATTGCTTCCAATACAAATTTCAATCCCATCACGAGGGACTAACGGCTGAACAGCAATACCCGGAAAAGCACATGCATCGGCTCCTTCTGTGACAAAATCAAGCAAGGCTCGGTATGCTTTCCGAACTGCATTCTCATCATGGAGATTCAATAAAACACCTCCGGGGTCTGCCGAAATTTTCCCACTTAAAAGCACCCTGCGAAGAACGACGGGATAACCGAGATTTTTAGCAATATGTACCGCCTCCGTTTCGTCATGGGCAATATGCGTTTCGATGAGATTAATACCATAAGCCGATAAAACATCTTTTGTAGCAGATGGAGTTAATATTACCTGTCCCTGCCTTACAGCGTATTCAATTGTTGTTTTAGCCAACAACTTTTGGGAATAATACTCACTGGTTTCCTCATGAGCGCTGGGCGTTTCATATAATCCTTTTAGTTGATATGAGTAATGCCACATGGATTGAAATACCCGTGCCGCAATATCGGGATAATCTAAAGTAGGTATTCCCGAATTATTTAACAATTGTTGCCCTTCTTCTACTTTGTGACCTCCCATCCAACTGGCAAGGATAGGTTTCTTGTATGGATTTTTTATTTTTATTAATTCTTCAGCCGTTTCTAAAGGTTTTGTCATTACCTGAGGGGTTAATATTACCAGAAGACCATCAGCCCCTTCGTCCTTCAAAACAACCTCCGCGGATTGAGCATATCTTTTAGGGTCTGCATTTGCCAATAAATCTACGGGATTATCATGGTTCCAGTACGGAGGCAAAATTTCATTGAGTTCATTAATTGTTTTGGAATTAAGAGTTGCAATCGTTCCACCGGCTGCTACAAGTGCATCCGTTGCGAGAATACTGGGTCCTGCGGCATTGCTAATTATTGCAAGACGATTGCCCTTAGGACGCGGTTGTTTCCCTAAAACAATAGCCATATCAAACAATTGCTGAATATTATCAACACGAAGCACACCACAACGCTTCAATGCGGCGGAAAATACTTCATCACTGCATAATTCCCCTCCTACATAATAAGGGGTATTTCGTGCCAATTTTGCTCCTAATTCCGTTCTACCACCCTTTAATAATATAATCGGTTTATGTAACGCTACTTCCCTTGCTGAGGATAGAAAAGAACGCACATCGCCTAAAGCCTGCATATAAATTACAATGCTTTTCGTGTAAGGGTCATCTCCTAAATAATAAATCAAATCCGCCCAATTAACATCTACCATCGTTCCAAAAGAAACAAATTTACTAAAACCAACCTTTACATGAAAACTCCAATCCAAAATAGCCGCTCCAACGGCACCACTTTGAGTAATGAAACCTACAGTCCCTTTTTCGGCGATATGAGGTGCAAATGCTGAATTTAAACCGATAATGGGATTCATAATCCCCAAACTATTAGGTCCAACAACTCGTATTTTATCAGGATAAATAAGTTTCCTAATTTCTTCTTCTAATGCTTTCCCTGCCTCTCCTGTTTCACTGAATCCGGCGGATATGATAATACACCCTTTTACAGAAGATTCAATGCATTCCTGAATAATATAAGGGACTGTCGGAGCGGGAGTTATAATTACTGCTAAGTCAATGGGTTCAGGAATGGATTTGATGTTCGGATAGGCTAACATCCCAAGGACTTGATGGCGATTCGGATTTACCGCATAAACGGTTCCTCCAAAAGGACTGCTCATTAAATTCCATAGCACTGTTCTGCCAACGCTGTCTATTTTATCTGTTGCACCAATAACGGCAACTGCTCGTGGCATAAAGAATGCATCAAGAGGATGGCGAACTTCTTCTTCTGTCGGAACAATTTGTATAGACATAACAATTACCCTGTAGTATCATCAGGAAATTATACATTATTCTATGTTATCAAAAGCATAAATTTAAATATGAAAAATATACCAGTTTGAAATCGAATAAGGATATGTTTTACATTAAAGATAATGAAATTCCGTGAGCATGGGCTTACGGAGAAATCTTAACCTTTATCGAGGGAGGTTATTAGTATGTCCCAAGTAGCCGAATTCTTTAACCAACTATCATCCAAAGTTGACCCCGCTAAAATTAAAGGGATGAATGTAACTTATCAGTTCGTCATCACCGGGGATGATGGGGGAGAATGGGCAGTTGCCGTTGCTAATGAACAACTTTCCGTGACACAAGGAAAAGCAGAGAAAGCCAATATTACATTGACAATTTCTGCCAGCGATTTCCTTGACCTGGTTGCTGGAAAGTTAAACGGCCAGACTGCATTTCTGACAGGCAAACTTAAGATTCAGGGCGATATGACTCTCGCATTGAAATTACAGTCTGTCTTTAATCTGGGTTAATTTTTTTAGCAGGGAATACTTACCGTTAAGTATTCCCTGCTTGCTTTTCTATGGACTTGAAAAAGAAAATAAGTGCTCTTGTTTCTTTTACGCTTTTTTGTGTTATATTTGCATTGTTTCTTTGTCAGTGCAAAAAAAATAATTCTCCCCCTATTTCCGAGCATACCTATTCTATTAATTCAAATACAGTCTTCCTACAAATTGTATCACCCAATTTATCTAATAGAACAGAGAAAAAGGTTGCTATTGTTGTCTTTGCAGAAGAAGGAGAAGATATAGAAAAAATAAAATCCGTTTTGGGTGATTTTATTAGTAACGAATACAAATTGGTATTTCTATTAGCTGATTGGATATCAATATTCAATAGGTATAAAGATTCTTCTGCTACAAACAATAATATAAATTCTATTTGTAATCTTCTAAACAATACTCTTTCCCAGGACAAAAAATTTATTCTGTTAACAGGCAAGTTAGGATGTTTTTCTCTCTATAAGGAAATTCAGTCCGATTGTATTGAAGGACTAATCTTACTCTCTCCCTATTGTGACTTTAACAGTTCAGATGTAATCAATAGTAATGTTCTTAACATCCCAACATTTATTTCTGTTGGAGAAAACGATAAAAACGCATATAATTTTTCATTACAGTTATATCAAAAAAACCGTTCCCTTTGTGAGATGAGGACCTATCCGACAGATGATGCAAGTTTTGTTTTATTAGAATCATTTGCTCATGCAAAGGAACAAATAAAATTATGGATAGAAACTATAATGACAAGGAATAATTAGTTTGTGCTGATTAGAAATAGGGTTAATTCCCATAGATTCATATTCTTTTTTCTTGTTGGAGTTTTACCGAGTTCTATTTGCCTTTCTATAGAGGATAGTCAATTCCAAACATCATTTACTATGCAGCGTGGAGCAATACTTATAAATTCAAATGAGAATTATGCCTTATCGTTCTACCTGTTGGATACGGGGGTGTCTATCCCAATATTTGAAAAAAAGGATGATACAGATAAAGAAAAATATCAAAAATACAATAATGTAATCTTAAAAAATTCTGAACAAAGTATCCCTTTTATCCCCAACTATCAGGGCAAAATAATATTGTCTGATTTATCAGATATATCCCAGAAAGTAGGGCTACCTATTAGAGGAATACTACCTGTTTATTATCCCGGTTTTGAAATATATATAGATTTTGGGAAAGGGAGAATTATATGGCAATTAATATCCATACAAAAGAAAGTCAAGACAAAAGATATTTTTTGCGAAAAAATGTTTTTTTCTTCTGGAAGTGCAATGCCCCAAATTCCAATTACAATCAATAATAAGATTGCAATTGTCGCTAATATTGATTTTGTGAGGAACGAATATATTATTTTCCCTATGAGTTTTGTAAATGATAGGTCTTTGATAGCAGGAGATAGTAAATTTGTTCACTTTCGTAATAAAAAGGTCATTCAGTATTTTCGATTAAAAACATTACGGTTAGGCAACCAAAAGTTTGAAAATCTTCTTTCCGTTTCAGTTCCGGGAGAAAAAGAAGTCTCTTTGGGAACTTCTTTCTGGAAACAGTTTGCACTCAAAATGAACTATGAGGAAGCAGAAATATGTTTCTTAAAAACGAAAATTTCTAATGAGAAAGAGTGGACAGGAACAGGGATATTGCTTGATTATCTCGATGAACAGGGTTGGGTTATTGGTATTATCGAAGATTCTTCTGCTTGGCAAAATAATCTAAGAGGGGGTGAAACCCTTATAAAAATAAACGAATGGGATATGAAGTCCTTAAATGCAGAACAAATTACTCATCTGTTAAATTCTCCAGCGGGTGTAGAGGTAATATGTGTAGTGAAAGATTTATCAAATGAAATTAGGAGTATAAATTTAATATCGCAAAAAATACTTTGAATGAGAAAATTTTTTATCTTCCCTAAAAAAAATTGAGGTGCCGGTAGGGGGCGACCGGCACCTCTATAAATTTTAACTCCGAAGGGAATCAGAGTTAATGAGAGGTAGCAGAGTTGCGGAGAAGCGGAAGAGAGGATTCCCGGCCGGGGTAAACCGGGATATCAGTTATTCCGGAGAGAGAGATGCACTGCAGTGGTAATGGGAGGACAACCACTGGCAGCTATTTTATGTGCTTCGCTATGTGTTGGATTCAATTGGACCTTGATGTGTAGTAGTAGCATAGGGAACACATTCACAACTCTGCTACCAACAAATATATTATAGCATATATAAAATTTAAATACAAGTGCTTACTATATATATTAATTTAAACAAATATATAGCAGATCTATTTAAATGTCTGTTTTTTAAATACTTATAAATTACAAAAATATGTCGTAAAAAAATTAAATAAATACGATTTGATTTTTGTAATTGAAAACAAAAAATAGACATAAAAATAATTGTTATTTAAATAACAAATAAATAATTGTCTTTAAATTGCAGGAAAATTGTATATATAAAAGATAAAGAGAAACTCTATAAAAATAGAAAATTTTAGATGAAATTAAGTCTTTTTATGTTTGAGAAATTTTTTTATAGACTTAATAACAGTAGCTAAAACTTTGAGCCTTGCAAAGAGTTTATCGTTCCCTTCAACAATAGTCCACGGAGCATAGACTGTTGATGTCCTATCAATCATATCCGATACCGCTTCTTCATAATCTTTCCATTTTGCTCTATTACGCCAATCTTCTTCTGTGATTTTCCATTGTTTGAAAGGATTGGATTGACGCTCTTCAAACCTTTTTAATTGTTCCTCTGGAGATATATGTAGCCAGAATTTAATAATAACGGCTCCCCATTTTGCTAATTGCAATTCAAATTCATTGATTTCGCTATATCCACGCATCCAATCCTTGGGTTGAGCAAAACCTTCTATTCGTTCAACCAACACTCTTCCATACCAGGAACGGTCGTAGATAGTAAAATGCCCCGCTTTAGGTAATGCTCTCCAGAACCTCCATAAATGATGATGTTTTTTCTCTTCACCTTGAGGTGCCCCTATGGGAATTACTTCATAGCCACGGGGGTCTAATTCGTTTACCAATCTTTTTATGGCTCCTCCTTTCCCTGCAGCATCCCAACCTTCAAACATGATTACCACAGGTATTCTTTCCTTAAAACAGATAGACTGTAACCTCCGTAATTCTTTCTGTAATTTAGGAAGTATTTTATCATATTGTTCCCGCGAAACAGATTGAGATAAGTTAACTTCCTTTAATGGGTCTGTTTGTCTCGGTGCTATTGGGTATGTGGGGATATTTAATCCATTTTTTAGTGTATTGTCCCAATTTGAAAGAAGAATATTTCCTGCTTCTGCAATACAGTATCTTTCATCCATAGCAGGAATAATATTCCATGGTGCTATATCTGTATGTGTTTCTTTCAATACAATGTTTATGATTTTATACAAATCTTCATATTCTTTTAGCAATTCTTTGTTTTTTCCCTTGGCTCTCCATTGGAAGTCCGGGTCTTTTTCAAGTTTTTCAAAACGCTTTTTTTGTTCTTTTTTGTTTATATGTAAAAAGAATTTGATAAGCAAATTTCCATCTTCAATAAGATGTCGTTCAAAGGTTAAAATTTCTTCTAATTCAGACCGTATTTTATTTGAACTCCAACCGTCTTTTTGGGCTTCTAATATGAGAGGCCAATACCAACTATGGTTGAAAAAGGCTATATCTCCATACCCCGGTAATTTGTTCCAAAAACGCCAAAGATACGGATGCAATTTCTCTTCTCTTGTAGGTTTGGTTATATTATGTACCCAATAACTTCTTGGGTCAAGATTTAACAATAAGTGATTCAACAAAGTCCCTTTACCGGATGTGTCCCAACCTTCTATCAGTATAATTGTTGGAATATTTTTTTGTCTCAATTCCCGCTGGAATGTCCCTAACGATAATTCCCATTGGTGTGTTATCTGCTTGAACTGTTCCTTCGTCATGCGAGAATTCAAATCTACTTTGTCTAACATAAATGAGTTTTCCTTGTTATTTCAATTTTAAATCTAATATTTGATTATATTCGGAGGCAATGAATTTCCTTTTAAATCTGTTATCCGCAATGTATAGCCCCAGAACCGTTTATTATTTGTGATTTTCATAAGGATATTATAATTCCCTTTTTCAAAGGATACAGGAATTACTGTCTTATCTGGTATTACAGAAGATTCCCCGAAATATTCAAAGATTAAATCTTTTTTCTTTTCGTTTATTAACCACACCTTAACAGCATCATTATAGCCAAATCGTATTTGAGCAGAAACAGGCTGGAGAACCTCAAAAAGACATAGAGCATAAGCACAGGTTTCTTCCTGTTGTCCCAAAATTTTATTAAGGTCTATAGATATTTTGTTGTTCTCTATAGACAATGATTTCCAGTCCATTGCATTTATATCTGTTTCGGGTGGAAATTCTTTTTCATGCGTTTCCTTAAAATTCTCTGTATGGAAAGGTCCTGCTATTTTCCAATGAGTAATTGGGTTGAATAATGTGCGAAAGGATACTTCCTCTCCCTGTAGATATTTTTTCCCTATTTCCCAGAAGTAACCGTGTGCATATTCGTAATTATTAAGTGGAGCCGTTTGAAAACGGGGGTTATCATCGGGACCTACTGGAAACGGCATGTAAGTAAAACCTGTTTTTTGCTGTAATAATTGATAATTTCTTTCGTTCAATAATTCAATTTTTTCTTGAAAAGAATTATCAGAAACAGGTTCTTTTTGTTTCAGTATATTCACATAGTTTTGTAGTGGTTCTTCACCTTCAAACAATTCTGCCTGACGACCTAATAACTGTTCATAACAATTATGACTGTAAATCCAATGGTATTTTTTAGATGCAGATATATGAAGACCGTATAATTGTTTTAACTCTGCTGTTGTAAGTCCCGCCTTATGAGCATTATCATAATCATAACCAAAGGGCCATATTCCCGGTGCTATAGAACATTTTTCCTTCCAATATTTTTTAGCCTTGGGGGATAAATAGGTGAGAAAGATTTGATCTATCCCCCCGATATATGTGAGAACTTCATCAGGATTTTTCATGCGATATGTATGTTCAATACAATAATGAAGTCCTCCTGGAGCATTTTTCTTTGCTAATTCTTCAATCCATGTTAAGTGAATAATAAGTCCAAGGCTTAACCCTTGCTCTGGAAAAGTCAAGAATACCATCTCGGGAAATACATTGTATATAGTATTAATTAAATCCGCACTCCTTTCCTTTACTTTTTTGATAAGGTCCTTTCGAGTATATGTGTCATATTTATATCCCTCCCAATTAAAATGATATTGTTCACCAATATATTCTATGTCTATGGCAAATCCTGTGCAACCTGTTTCTTTGGCAAATATGGCAAATTGTCGAAAGTTATGTAATACATTTTCCCATTGTAAGTCATCAAACCAATTTAAATGATGGTCAAATGCAATTTTGAGAAAGGTTTCTGAACCTATTTTTTTACAAATGTTATTGGCTTCAACTGCTTTCTTAAAATTATCATCATCCTTCCCGATTGTCCACGGCTTTTTGTCATTTGCCCAAATATTATCACTCCACTCACGGGCTATATAGTCGAGGAAAAATGCATTAACACCATTTTCTTTCCATAACTCTGCATCTTTTATAATTTGCTCTGGAGAAGCAGAAAAAACAATTGTTTTTGGAGGTGCAGAATGAACCAAATCATTGTTAGGTGTAGAAAATGAAAAAATCGGGACAGCTAGTAGTAAAAGAAAATAGCCCATACACTACTCCTTAAATTTATATATATTTTACTATTTTTTATAAGGTAAAAAAAATAAAACACAGATATGTTTTAGAGATGTATTCCATTTCAGTATAGATCCTAAATAGAAAAAGCAAGATAGGAAATATAGAATATGTAAACTACGCTTTTGAATAAGTAAGACTTTAAAAGTTATAATTACTACTTATACAAATATGTATTTTTTAGTTTGATTAAATGATTTATTATTTAAAATTAAAGTATTAGAATTACCGTAATGAAAGAAAAAACAGATAGAGCCCTTGAAGAACTAAAACTTCTTCTTGAAATTAGTGAAATATTAGACCGTAGTTATGACCTTCGGGAGGAATTATATCCTGTCTTGCGGGCTATATCAAATCATACAGGGATGTTACGAGGGACGATAACTTTACTTGATAGAGATAGGGGAGAATTGAGAATAGAAGCGGCTTATGGACTTTCAGGCGAAGAATTAGAAAGAGGAGTGTATAAAGTAGGTGAAGGAATTATTGGTAAAGTTGCCCAAATGGGAAGACCTATGGTTATCCCTAAAATATCTGCAGAGCCTATGTTTTTAAATAAAACAGGTTCAAGAAAAAATCTACAAAAAGAAGAAATTTCATATATATGTGTACCTATAAAAATTGAAAATTTGGTTTTAGGAACACTTAGTGCCGATAGAATTTATTCCGATGATATTTCATTAGATGAGGATTTACGCGTTCTTACGATTATTGCATCCATGATTGCTCGTGCCGTTCGGTTGCGATTAAAAAATGAACAAGAAAGGAAGGCACTACTTCTTGAGAATGCTCGACTTCAAGAAGAATTAAAAAAAAGATTTCACCCTTCTAATATGATTGGTAGTTCCGGGGTTATGCAAAAAGTCTACGATTTAATACAGCAGGTATCCATGACGGAAGCGACAGTGTTAATTCGTGGAGAGAGTGGGACCGGTAAAGAATTAGTGGCTTATGCAATACATTTTAACAGCCATCGTGCTTCGGGACCGTTCATTAAGGTAAACTGTTCTGCTTTGCCAGAGTCTGTTGTGGAAAGTGAATTATTTGGCCATGAGAAAGGGGCTTTTACAGGAGCCTATCAGCAACGAAAAGGAAGATTTGAGATGGCACATGGGGGGACTATTTTCTTAGATGAAATTGGGGATATGCCTCTTTCAACCCAGGTGAAGTTGCTACGCGTATTGCAGGATAAAACTTTTGAGCGTGTAGGAGGAAGCGAAACAATCCGAGTGAATGTCCGTATTATTACAGCAACAAATCGTGATTTGGAAAAATTAGTTCAAGAGGGTAAATTTCGCGAAGATTTATACTATCGTTTAAATGTTTTCCCGATTTTTCTCCCGCCGTTGAGAGAAAGAAAAACAGATATTTTGGAATTAGCCAATTACTTTGTTGAAAAATACAGTCGTGAGAATAATAAGTATGTTCGTCGAATATCTACCCCTGCGATTGATATGCTTATGAGTTATCATTGGCCAGGCAATGTTCGTGAATTAGAAAATATTATTGAACGGGCTGTAATTTTAACTACCGATGATGTTATCCATGGACATTATTTGCCTCCTACGCTACAGACAGCCGAAGCTTCCAATACAATAATGAAAGGAAAATTAGAAGAAACATTAGAACGCGTTGAACGAGAAATGATTATTGAAGCATTAAAAAATGCAAAAGGGAATAAAGCAAAAGCGGCGAGGGAATTAGGTATCACGGAAAGAATCATGGGTTTGAGAGTGCAAAAACTTGGAATTGACCCAAAAAATTATAAACCACAAAGAACAAGTCGTTCATTGAAAATGCAATAAATAGGAATAATTTCTATGAGTGAATTTCGAGGGACAACAATTATTGCGGTTCGTCGTAATGGAACAGTTGCTATGGCTGGAGATGGACAGGTTACTCTGGGAGATACTATTGTCAAAGGAACAGCCGTAAAAATAAGAAGACTGTATGGAGGAAAAATCCTCGCTGGATTTGCAGGTTCTGTTTCCGATGCCTTTGCTTTGTTTGAACGGTTTGAAGGGAAATTAGAAGAGTTTCGTGGAAATCTAACTCGTTCTGCTGTAGAGTTAGGGAAACTGTGGAGAACCGATAAGTATCTAAGACAACTCAATGCTATGTTGATTGTGTGCAATAAAGAAGAAATATTGTTAGTATCCGGGACAGGAGAAATTATAGAGCCTGATGATGATATTCTTGCTATTGGTTCAGGGGCGGGTTTTGCTTTAACCGCAGGAAGGGCTCTGATGAAATACACAAACTTATCTGCAGAGGAGATTGCTCTGGAGTCATTGAAACTTGCTTCTCAAGTGTGTATATATACAAATGAAAATATAAAAGTTGAAGTTTTATAAAAATTTTTTCAAAAAAATTTTTGTTGTCATAAAAAGTGTGAGTAAGCAACTTGTATAAAACCCTCATAAATTGAGGCTGAAAATAATATTCAAAAAAAAGTAAAAAAAAATTTGCGTTTTAAATATAATTTTGTTCATTATCAAAATAATTAAAATTGAATAGCGAACAAGAGGAAAAAGCAACGAACTGTATTCGTTGCAAAAACTTTCCTCTTAACATAAAACAACAGGAGATACAACATGGCCGCTGCAAAGAAACCCGCTGCAAAAAAAGCTCCGGCAAAGAAAGCCGCAGCAAAGAAACCAGCAGCAAAAAAACCGGCTGCAAAGAAAGCTCCGGCAAAGAAAAAGTAGTTAACAAAAAGTGATGTGTAACACATCACGAAATGGTTTCTCACCTGGCCTGCAATTAATTAAAAATAATTGCAGGCCATATTTATTTTTTAGACAAATGGAGTAATACAGTATGTTAAGTAAGCGTGAAAAAGAGATAGTATTAAAATGTTTAAACAATGCTATACAAAATTCTGCTCCTGGGGCAGTTGCGTATGTAGGAAATAATGATGAGGTGTTGTTTTTTGATTGCATTGGAAAATGTTCAATATTGCCTTCTGAAGAAGAAATGAAAAAAGACACTATTTTTGACCTTGCTTCTTTAACCAAAGTGATTGCCACAACGACTTCTGTTTTGCTTCTTTATCAACAAGGAAAATTGAATTTAAATGACCCTGTTTCGAAATATATTTCTGTCCCTAATTTTAATAAATTTTCAATAAGACACCTATTAACCCACAGTTCTGGTTTAATCGGATATGAAGAATGGTATAAAGAAATTTTCTCATTTGAAGATATATTAATCAGACTTTCAAAAACAGAGTTGTTGTTTGAACCCGGAACAAAACATTTATATTCCGATTTTGGCTTTATGCTTCTTGCCCACATTGTAGAATTGGTTAATGGAGAAGATTTTGACCAATTTTGCAAAAAAAACATTTTTTCAAAATTAAATATGAATACAACTTTTTTTAATGTTCCTGAGGAGTATAGAAATAGATGTGCTCCTACAGAGAAATGTATTTGGCGAAATAAAATTGTTCGTGGTGAAGTCCACGATGAGCATGCGTATGCAATGGGAGGAGTAGCAGGGCATGCAGGATTGTTCTCAACAGCGGAAGATTTATCACGATTTTGTAGAGGTATGATGAATGGATATATTCTTGAAAACGATGTAATTGAAGAAATGTCTACATGCAGAATAATTCCCAACTATCCATGGCAGGTATTAGGCTGGAAAACAGACCCGTTTTGGGAAAGCATCGAAGGGCAACTTCCTTTTCGTTCTGCTTTGGGGCATACGGGTTTTACCGGTACCTGTATGTGGTGGGATAGAAAATCAGGATATTATGCAATTTTACTAAGCAATTCATGCCATCCTAACAGGAAAACACGAGACAATCGAAAACTTAGAAAGACTTTTTATAACTCAATTGCATTACTAATAGCCCCGGAAAAGATGAATGTCCATTCTGGAATTGATGTTTTACTTCGAGACGATTTTAAGCCGATAAAAAATTCTTCTGTTGCCTTGTTTACAAATACTTCCGCAAGGAACATTGTTGGACAGACTACATTGGATATATTTTCAACAACTGAGAATATAAAATTAAAATGTATTATTTCCGCTGAGCATGGTTTGCAACTAAGTGAAGAGGCAGGTAAATCCGATAAACAAAAACAATGGAAAGATAAACAAGTTATAGATATATATGCTGAGAACACGGGTATTGATTGGCAACGAATATTAAAGCAGGTAGATTGTGTAGTTATAGATATACAGGATATTGGAAGCAGATACTATACCTATATTTATTCACTATTACAATTAATGAAAATCTGCAATAATTATAATAAAGAAATGATAATATTAGACCGACCCAATCCATTAGGGGGTGAAATTATAGAAGGTTTCTTACCCGACAAAGAATACTTAGGAGAGGTATGTTGGGGAAATGTTCCCATTCGACATGGACTTACTATCGGTGAATCCGCATTATATTTAAAAAAGACCAACACAGAGTTGAAAACTTTAAAATTATCTGTAATAAAAATGGATGGTTGGTTTTATGACCTGCAATATCCCAATTTAGATTTACAATGGTTTCCACCTTCTCCTAATATTCCATCATTTGAATCAGCATTATGCTATGTCGGGACATGTTTGTTTGAAGGGACAAATGTTAGTGAAGGACGAGGAACGCAATATCCCTTTCAAACAATCGGTGCTCCATGGTTAAACTCAAATTTAATATTATCTTCTCTTCCAGAAAACTTTAAGAAAGGTTTTGATATAAAGCCATGTTCATTTAAACCTATATCTGTCCCCGGTAAGGCAACAAATCCCAAATATGTAAATGAATTATGTAACGGTTTATACCTTGAAGTAAAAGATTTTAATCAAGCAAGACCTTTTATGTTAACTTTAGAATTACTTCGATTAATAAAACTACACCATTCGGAACATTTTAAGTTCAATAATCATTTTGAAAAACTTTTAGGCATTTCCTTTCTAAAAGACATGATGGAAGAAAAAAATGTGGAATATAATTCAGAAAGAGAAAATAAAGTGCAAAAATATCTGGTTTCCCGACCTTATTTATATACAAAATATACAGATGAAAGGAAATCTATTGAAAATATATGAAACGAGGGTAAAGTTTAGATAATATTCAGTAATGCATCTAACATTCGGTCTGTTACTATGATAATCCTTGCAGATGCTTCAAAAGCCCTTTGAAATAGTATTAAATTTGTAACTTCCTCATCAAGGTTTACGCCGGAGACTTCCTGCCTTCGTCGGGTAAAATCGTTTATAAACGAACGCTCCATTTCTAACACATCTAAATTGGCTCTTGCATTTATACCTATCTGCACAATCATGGATTGATAATATTCATCTGCAGTTTGAGTGCTGTCTGAAAGTATGCGTCGGGATCTCAAATTAGCCATTGCCAAACTGGCAGTGTTATCCCCTGTTTCGTTGATGTTCGTACTATAACCTGAACTAATAAGACGAGGATTATTTAGTAAATCTTGGTTAACAGAAATTGTACTTGCGGTATATCCCGTGAAAAAAGGATTCATCCCTATAGCGACAAGAACGCCTGATGTATCGTTAGCAAATCGGAAAGAATAGCCACTCGAAGGTGTTATTGTTAAGTATCCATCCGAGTCAATGGAAGCATTAAAAAAAGGATTAGCATTAATTTGATTGGCAATATCTGTTAATGAAGTAGAGTTCGCAGAAATGTTAACAGTAAGGTTCGTTGCGATATTTCCCGAACTATCATAAGCCAGCAATTGGAAAGAACCATTATTAATAGAATAGGGGAGATTGTTACTGGATAGTGGAGTATTGATATCAGATACAGAAATGGTAGACTTAATTGACCCGCTGTATAATTCTAACCCTCTGCCCTGACTGTGAATACTATTTATAGAACCTGCGATGGTTCTCGCTATTTCATTCAGTTGTTCTTTTATCCTTTTTAATTCGGTATCGCGAATATATAATAATCCTGCAAGAGAACCATCAGATATTATGGCTTTTTCTTGATTATCCGAAAAGACAACGGAGAGAAAATCGGGACGAGTAGGGTCAATAGAGGAATCTACAACGGTGCTAAGTGTTCGATATTTTGTTCCACCTATAATTTCAACTCCTCCCAACAAGACATTAATCTGTCCATCATCCCGTTCTCGTGAAGTAATGGCAACAATCTTAGAAAGTTGGTCAACAAGTAAGTCTCTGTCATCTCTTAAATCATTGGCGGATTTTCCCGTTATCTCCATATCCCGTATTGTTTTATTCATCTCTGCAATTCTCATAATAAGAGAATTAATTTCAGGTATGGTATTTCGAATTTCCTCATTGGTATTGCTTTCCAATAGATAGACCTGTCTCGCAATTTCATTTAAAGATTGTGCAAGAGCCTCACCTTCCTGAACCAATGCAACACGGACAGGTGTTTCCTCTACATTATTAGCAAAATCCTGGAGAGCGTCGAAAAATCTTGATAAATGAGCACTAAATCCTGTATCCCCGGGCTCCTGAAAAATATCCTGAATTCGCACAAAATAATTTGCAATAGTCTCGGTTCTTCCAAGAGCAGGATTTTGTTCACGATAAATCTGGTCTAAAAATGTTTCACGAATTCTTCGAATATCTGATATAGCAGGACCACGACCAATAGCCCCATAAGGTCTATAATTAGGTAAACGAGTTGTTACCTCTACCCGTTGCCTCGAATAACCTTCTTTATTCACATTAGCGATATTATGACCTGTTACATCCAGTTGAACCTGTGATACCAACATTCCCGCTCGTGCTATGTCCAATGCACTAAATAATGTTCCCACAGATTTCTCCTTGTAAAACGAATTACCAATTATTTGGTTAAAAAGTAGCAATTCTTATACCAATTATCGGCAAAAAAATAAATAACTTAATCACTAAGACTTTTCATATCCGCTGTTCTGATTGAAAAATTAAAACAGGAAAAATTTTTCCTGATAGTGGAAAAAATGACCTTATGTAAAACACAAGAATTATCTATTTGAAGAATATCATCCTGTAAATTTATTATCTATCTATAAATTAGTTAAACAAAGGGAATAAGACTATGAATATTCAGGATTTATTTGACCTTGTAATACAAGAAAAGGCTTCTGACCTTATTATTAGTGCAGGGGCTCCCCCAATATTAAGAGTTAATGGACAATTATATCGAACGCGAACCGATACCCTTACGCCAGAAGCAACCGAAAAGATGATTTTTAGTTTTCTTACTAAAGAACAGAAAGAACAATTTAAGCAGGAAAAAGAATTGGATTTTTCACTGGCTGTGGGCAGAAAGCACCGCTTCCGTGTTAATGTTTATTATCAAAGGCAGTGTGTAACCGCTGCATTGCGTCCTATTCCCGAAAAAATACCTTCCTTGAGCGAATTAGGTCTTCCCGATAGTATTAAAGATTTGGCATTTGCACGGCAGGGGCTTGTGTTAGTAACAGGACCTACAGGAAGTGGAAAGACGACTACACTGGCTTCTCTTATTGATATTATTAACAATCAACGGGCATGTCATATAATAACCATTGAAGACCCTATTGAATATGTTCATAACCATAAAAAAAGTATTGTAGACCAACGCGAAATTGGTGGTGATACAATCAGTTTTGTCCGTGCTTTGAAATATGTTTTACGACAGGCTCCCGATGTAATTCTTATAGGTGAAATGAGAGACCTCGAAACTATTCAGTCAGCACTTACAGCCTCCGAGACAGGTCACCTTGTTTTTGCAACGCTACACACAAATGATGCTATTCAGACCATTGACCGCATTATTGATGTGTTTCCCGCTGGACAACAACAGCAAATACGCTTTCAATTATCTATGGTTTTATTAGCGGTTATTTCACAACGACTTTTACCAAGAAAAGATGGAGAAGGTCGTGTTCTCAGTTACGAAATACTACGCGCTAATAATGCTATATCTAATCTGATTCGCGAAGGGAAAAACTACCAGATATATAGCGTGCTGGAAACCAATTTTAAAGAAGGGATGGTAACATTTGACCGATGTTTAAAAGAATTATATCTGGAAGGGCTTATTTCGTATGAAGATGCTATCGCTAATATGAAAAATCCATCGGAATTAAAAGAATCCACATCATAAAAGGCTATCAAGTGTCTTTGTGCAATTCATGAATTATTTCTGTAATAAGAGCCGTCCAGCCTGTTTGATGACTGGCTCCAATTCCTTCACCTGTATCTCCATCAAAGTACTCAAAGAAGAGATAATAATTATTCCACAAAGGATTATCTTTAATATATCCGAACGAGCCCAAAGAAGGGATTTCTCCACGATTATTTGGAATAAACAAATTTCGGAGCCGTTGTCTGATTTCTCGGGCTATTTCTTTAAAGGTCATATTTCTTTTCAAACAAGGCACTGAAATTTTAAAATCTCCATATATACTTCCCCATTTGTCCATGCTATCTAAAAAGAGATAGTTCAGTGGAAACCAAATAGGACCAAACCAATTGGTATTTCCTCCAAACATTTTGGATTCCAACTCTCCCGGACAATATTTTATTTCAATCCGTTGTCTGGATGTGTGAATGTATATAGGCTTTTCACGATGGTATCGCGATAAAGAGCGAAGGCCGAAAGGAGATAAAAATTCAGATTCGTTTAATGCATAATTAATCAAAGCATCTCTTTGTTGTTCTGTAATGCAAGACAAAAATATAAAATCATTTCCTGTTGATGGATCTTTATATTTTTTATAAAAAGCATCCGTAAGTATTTTAGATTTAATAAGTATTTCAACCTCTGCTGAAAGTTCTGGAAGAGCATATACGGGCAAACGGGCTACCCCAAAAAGAGGAACAAGACCTGAAAAAGAACGAATGGGATATTGAGATTTTTCTCCTTCTATGTTGAGTATCGGATAAAAAAATGAATCGCTTTCATGCCATAAGTAAGGAGGCTCATTATTCTGTAAGATTTCCGTTGCCTTAATAAAATGATGTAAAAGTCGTATGGCTATTTTTTCAAAATAGGGAAACATTAGTGATGTTGTGCAGGCTAATTCAATAAGGTTTCCAATGAAAAATGGAGTCCAAAAAATACCCTGAGACTCCTCATTTTTATTTAAATTATCCGATGCTTTTTCTAAAATAGAAAAATTATCTAATCCAATTAATCCTTTGTTGAATAAAGTTTTTCCTTCCTTATCTTTGAGATTTGCCCACCATGTTAAGTTCGCATACAAACTACAAAAAGATTCTATTAAAAACATTGAGTAAAGGTCTTCCCGTGGTATATCGAAATTCATTTGTCCTACCTTTTGTATAATTTTATTTACACCCCACGCCATTATAGGAGGATTGATAGCCGAGAAATTCCATTCGGAAGAAGGTATTTGTCCTGTAGGACTTTGATATTTGGGTGAGAGGAAAATCTGCAATTGTTTGATAGCAAAGATGGGGTCAATGCGGAACATAGGGATTAAATGAAACGGGATATCCCAGGATGCAAACCATGGGTATTCCCACTTATCGGGAATAGATAAAATATCGTTTGCATTTAAGTGCTTCCAGTTATCAAAACTTGGATGTGTTGTAAATTTTTGTAAATTATTGGATACATTTAACCATTCTTTTACCGAAAGTTTGTAATAAATTTTTGACCATAATAATCCTGCATAAGCCTGCCTTAACATGTCTCTTTCAGGAGGGTCAATTGCGGGTAATATAATTTCTTGATAAAATTCATCGGCTTCTTTTTTCCGTTGTTCAATAAGAGCATCACAACTCTCACCAATGGGTTCGGGTGGTATCTCAGATATAGAAGAAAATCTCAACTGAAAAGAAATTTTAGAGTTGGGCTTAATTTGAAATGAATACCAGACACCGACACGAGTTCCCTTATTCTCTTTTGAAATATATTCTGAATTATTGTAAATAATCTTTTGAGTAAAAGCATCACGGTAAGAAGGTAAGTTTGGATTATCTTTATCCTGACAACCCACAAAGCCCGATTCATTCTCTGTAAATAACAATTGAGGCAATATTTCGCCCTCTCCTGCACTGACTTCCAATCGGTATTCCCCTAAGTGTGCATCCATAAATACGATATGGCTTGCTCCACCTCCATATATTTGAGGTTTGCGTTCTATTTTTCCAAGTAAAGATGACCATTGCCAGGTATTTCGAAACCAGAATTGAGGGATAATATGCAGAGGACGAGTATTATTATCTCTATTCCATGCAGTAATACGAATTGCAATATCTTTAGGACTACCTTTTGCATATTCCACTTCTATATCAAAAAATTGCAAATTATCCAGAACCCCTGTGTCTAAAAGTTCGTATTCCGGGTCGAAACAAGACCGTGATTGATTTTCTGATAATAATTTCTCATAAGGAAAACTTTCACAAGGATAACGATATAAGGCTTTTGCGTATGCATAACTGGGTACTGCGTCAAGATAATAATAACATTCCTTAACATCTTCAGCATGATTTCCTTCAAGAGCATTTAAACCAAAAAAACGCTCTTTTAAGCAAGGATCAGAACCATTCCAGAAACTTAGTGCAAAACAAAGTTTTCCCAACCTATCACTCCATCCGAAAATACCATCATCTCCACAAAGGTAATTATATTTTTTAGCGGTTTCAAATGTTGTATATTCCCATGCTTTTTCAGGTGGTGCAAAACATTCTCGAACAGTTCCCCATTGGCGTTCAGGTAAATAGGGTCCCCATTCTTGCCATAACTCATTATTTTTTATAATCCCCAGAAGTCGGTTTTTTTCTGAACCCATATATATTCCTTTAACTAAATAATGATAAAATAGTGCCAACTTTATTATACTAAAACATACAACTTATTTGAATTATGTATTGTGTATTGTTTGTATATATTTTTATATATTTTATAAATGAGAGAAAGTAAAATATAAGCATGAATAGTGATAGGTGTATTTATTTAAAAGTTTTAGGTGGTGGTGGGGAGATTGGAGCCAATTGTTATGAGATTTCATACGCTCACGAGCATATTTTATTAGACTGTGGTGTGCATCCCAAAAAAGAAGGTTTCGAATCTCTTCCATCATTTGACCTAATGGAATCATTTCCCGATGCTGTATTGGTTACACATGGTCATGTAGACCATTGTGGGGCATTACCTTATTTGACCAAGCTTTTTCCCCATTTTAGGGTTCATGCCACTTTACCAACACTTCGAGTTATGGAGCGAATGTTGCACAATAGCGTTGTAGTCATGAATACCATACGCAAAGAACGAAATATTTTCGATTATCCTTTATACCAACATGAGGATGTTGAAAATCTTATGGATGTGACAAGGGCACACCTTTATAACAACTTATTTGATGTCAGTGGTAAAAATATCTTTAAAGCATTATTCAATCCTGCTGGGCATGTTTTAGGAAGTGGAAGTATTTTATTGGAGTTAGACAATTACAAGATACTATACACAGGGGATATTAGTGCGAGTAATCAGGAATTATTAGGTCCTTACAAACCTATGGACTGGTTAGATGAAGTAGATGTAATGATTATAGAAAGTACACAGGGTGCTGTTGATGAAAACAAGGTAAACTCTTATGATGAAGAATCGTTGCATCTTGCTAAATCTATAAATCAGATATTAGAGCAAGAAGGGACGGTTTTAATACCGACATTTGCCTTAGGTAGAACGCAAGAGATGGCAAATATACTTGCACGATTGCAGGATGAAGGGTTGTTAATAAAAGTCCCTATTTATATTTCAGGGCTAGGTCGAGCCATTTATGATATTTATGAACAATTTCGAGAATATTTAGATGAAAATAGCAAATTGAGACCCCTGAATCATTTTCGCAAATTAGGGAATATATGGCAACCCGAAGTAATGAAACAATTATTATCTGTTCCCGGAATTATTATTGCTACCTCAGGGATGATGATAGAAAACACTCCGTCCGCTTTAATTGCTCAAGAAATGGTTCAAACCAGACACCATGGTATCTTTTTTGTAGGTTATGTAGACCCAGATACATTAGGATATAAACTTCTACATTCAAAACCGGGAGATGAATTGCAGTTTCAACTGGACGCACAACCTGTAAAAATTAAATTGAGAAATATCAAACGATTTCACTTTAGTGGGCATGCATATAGAAACGATTTACTGAAAATGATAGAAAAATTAAGTCCAAAAAATGTTATTCTTGTCCATGGAGACCCACCAGCACTCGAATGGATGAAAGAGAACACTCATTTGAAAACGAATTGCATTATCCCCAAGAATGGCTCAAAACTTACCTTTGAAATTTAGTATGGGCAAAAAAACAAAAAAAATCAAACAGAAAGTTATTTCCTATATAGCCATTTCATTACTAAATTTTATAAAAAAAATACCTCTACCGCTATCCCGTAAAATAGCGATATTTTTTGCATTTTTATCTTATTACTTATACCCAAGAATAAGAAAAGATGGATTGAAGCATATTGAATATGCTTTTGGAGATACACTAACTAAATATGAAAAGAAAAAAATATTATGGAATGCTACAAAAAACATGTTTCTTGTAGCCTTTGAATTCCCATATCTACCCGATTTAGCAGAAAATAAATATAACAATATAGCCTCATACAAAGGAGTGGAGTATATAGAAGAATATCTCAAAAACAAACAGGGAGCATTATTTATTAGTGCCCATCTTGGAAATTGGGAAATGATGGCGTCTTTAATGTGTAGCGATGGCTATCCTGTGGCGGAGATTGTCCGTGAATTTGATGAACCTGATTTAAATAAATTCATTGATGACATTCGAACAAAAGCGAAGATAAAAACAATACCAAAAGACCGTTCTGCAAACGAAATTGTTAACCTAATAAAAGAAGGTTGGTTTGTAGGACTTCTGATAGACCAATCTCCAAGAGATAACGGAGCCCCCGTAGAATTTTTTGGTAAGCCATGTTGGGCGACAATTGGACCCGCCTATTTATATGCCCGAACAAAAGCCCCTGTTCACCCTGTTTGTATGCTTCGAAATAATGATGGAACACTTCTTCTTGAAATATTGCCCCCTCTTACAATGGTTAATTCAGGAAACCTCCAGGAGGATATATTAAAAAACACCCAGATTTGCCAGAGTGCCATTGAAGATATTATCCGCAAATACCCCGAACAGTGGCTCTGGTTCCATCGCCGTTGGAAAGAAAGAGACAAATTAAAAGCCTACTGGGAAAAAAGAACTCAGAAAAAACAAAATTAGAAAGATAAATGTGAAATCCTCTTATTTTTTTACCCCAAGAACCTTGCAACGAATTAAGACACGGCATGCCGTTCAACTGCAATTGAGAAAGAAAATATATGTTATCTATGTCCTGTATATTATCTCATTATTTTTATCCTTTTTATCCCTTATGTCCTGATTCTCACTTATTATTTTTGGATTCTCCCATGAGTTTTTCCCCCAATTTTTTGTTTCTGATTATGCGGTTTATATAGAATTAAAATATAAACAAAATATAACAGAAAGGATTATTGTTATGAACCAATCAAATCACGAATCAAAAAATGTTTCATCCTGTTCTGCGGGTTGTTCTCGTAGGCAATTTATGCTGGCTTCGGCTGGCATGGTGGCGGCTGCTAATCTCCCTATTTATGGGAGGTCCGCTATTGACCAAAGTCTGTTATCCGAATTGGAGATAAAGAACAAAGTTAGAGTAGGAAAAATGTATGTGGGCATTCCCACCCCCGGCTGGCCTATGCATCAGGTTGACCTGAAAGCGGAAGTAAATCGCTATGAGCAGGAAATGTCGAAACTTAATGAGAAACTTGCTGATATTGAATTTGTAGATGGTGGTCTTGTTACAAATCAAAATGAACTTGCAAAGGCAAAAGAGAAGTTCAAGGATGTAACAGGCATACTGGTACTGCATCTAACCTTAGGGACAGGCGGGCTTATTTCGGGTTTGTTTGATCTGAATAAGCCGGTGATGATATTTACCATGCCTTATTGTGGTCATGAATGGCATATTGTCCCATCGTGGCAGAAGGAAGGGAAACTCGTTGATATTGTTCCGAGCAGCCAATTTGCCGATATTGCTGATGCGGTAAAACCATTTCGCGCCATTCAAAGATTACGGGAAACGAAAATTCTCCATGTAAACTATGGGGAAGCAGACCCCGCCTATTGTAATTCTATTAAAGAAAAATTTGGAACTGAAATCATTACAATAAAACTTCCGGAACTTCAAAAGGCTTACGAAGAAGCATCTGAAAGTGAAGTACTTGCAGATGCAGAAAGATGGATAAAAGAAGCAGAAAAAATTGTGGAGCCCAATAAAGAAGATATAATGAAGGGGGCGAGAATGTATATTGCTATAAAGAATTTAATGAAGAACTATAATGCACAGGCTATTACAATGAATTGTTTAGGTATGCAGTTAATGGAAAGGAATATGGGATACCCCTGTTTGGCTTTCGTTCGGTTAAACAATGTTTTACTTGCCGGTGTGTGTGAAGCAGACCTGAAATCTACAATGACCCAACTTCTTTTTACTTATCTTGTAGGACGCACAGGTTTTGTTACCGACCCTATGTTTGACCTTTCGAACAGCACAATACTGCATGCTCATTGTGTTGCAGCGACACAAATGAAAGGACCGGATACAGAGCCTTCCCCGTATATAGTTCGGACTCATTTAGAAGACAATCGCGGTGTTTCGCTACAAGTAAAAATGCCCGTTGGAGAAAAGGTTACTATGGCACGATTAATCGGTACGGACAAATTGCTATATAGTACTGGGGATGCCATAGATAGTCCTCTTGAAGAGCGTGGTTGTAGAAGTAAATTAATAGTTAAAGTAGACAATATAGATAATTTCCTATATAATTGGTCCTGCGGACTCCATCGTGTAATCTTTTACGGTGACCATACCCGGGATGTCGAACGCTATTGCCGTCTGATGGGAATAAAAATACTCCGTGAAGATAAAGATGATCTTCGTCAGGTTGAAGGCCTTGAATGGGACCCCCATGTTCATGCATAAACTGTTAGAGACAGATAAATATCTTTGAAAAAGAGACAAATTGAGAACAAAAGACTTGTTACCATACATAAATCATGAAGCAATTTTTCACATAATTTGCTTTTGCCTGTAATAACCTTGATCTGTAGATTTCAATTCATTATTTTGTTGTTGAATTAAAAAAAGTAGCCCTCTGTATGAGATGATACAGAGGGCTTTTTATATGGGAACAGGGATTTTTATCCCTGATGGGGTTTTATGTTTAATTTTGGATTCGTCTGCCTTTTCTGCTTTGCAATAAGAGTAATCCTGAAAGGATACCTAACATTATCATATCACCTGTATTTGAAGTATTTGTCGAGTTATTGGTTCCGCAAGACACGATGAAACTACGCTTTTTACCCTTGCTAATAACTAAATTTACGGGGGTATCTTTTGGAACTTTAGAGCCTGCTTCGGGAGATTGACTAATTACACTTCCTTTAGGAACGGTGTCGCTATATTCTTCTTTAACTGTTCCTAAGGTAAGTCCGGAGATAAGTATTTTTGTTCTTGCATCTTGTTCTGTCATTCCGACTAAATTAGGGACAGTAATAGGACAAGGACCTGTAGAAACCGTGATATTTACCGATGTTCCTTTATTAACAACTTGTGCTGGTAATGGACTTTGGCTAATCACATTTCCTTCAGGAACGGTATCACTACATTGTCTTGTTATAGTTCCCACAACCAAACCTATAGATGTTATTTGCTCTTTTGCTGATGCTTCAGAACCGCCAATTAAATATGGTACTGTAACTTTCTCTACTTCACCTTCTACTATTCCTTCCAGCGTGCCTTCGGGAGTACCTTCGACAACACCTTCCGGTGTTCCCTCGGGAGTACCTTCGACAACACCTTCCGGTGTTCCTTCTGGAGTCCCTTCAACGACGCCTTCCGGCGTGCCCTCAGGAGTTCCTTCGACGACACCTTCCGACGTTCCCTCAGGTATTCCTTCGGGCGTGCCTTCGACGGTGCCTTCTAGTGTCCCTTCCGGAGTCCCTTCGACGATGCCTTCGGGTGCCCCTTCCGGAGTACCTTCGACGACACCTTCCGGCGTTCCCTCAGGTGTTCCTTCTGGCGTGCCTTCGACAATACCTTCCGGAGACCCCTCGGGAGCTCCTTCGACGGTACCTTCCGGTGTTCCCTCAGGTGTTCCTTCAGGAGTACCTTCGACGACGCCTTCCGGCGTCCCCTCAGGTGTTCCTTCCGGAGTTCCTTCGACGACACCTTCGGGTGTTCCCTCAGGTGTTCCTTCCGGAGTTCCTTCGACGACACCTTCGGGTGTTCCCTCATGTGTTCCTTCGACGACACCTTCGGGCGTTCCTTCAGGTGTCCCTTCAGGTGTACCTTCAACGACGCCTTCGGGTGTTCCCTCAGGAGTACCTTCAACGACGCCTTCCGGAGTCCCTTCAGGTGTTCCTTCGGGAATACCTTCGACGACACCTTCGGGTGTTCCTTCAGGTGTTCCTTCGGGAGTACCTTCGACGACACCTTCGGGCGTTCCCTCAGGTGTCCCTTCGACAACACCTTCCGGAGCCCCCTCAGGTGTCCCTTCAGGAGTCCCTTCGACGGTACCTTCTGGTGTTCCTTCCGGAGTTCCTTCGGGAGTTCCTTCGACGACGCCTTCGGGTGTTCCCTCAGCTGTACCTTCTGGGGTACCTTCGACAACGCCTTCCGGTGTTCCCTCAGGTGTTCCTTCGGGAGTTCCTTCGACGACGCCTTCCGGCGTTCCCTCAGGTGTTCCCTCCGGTGTTCCTTCGGGAGTACCTTCGACGACGCCTTCCGGTGTTCCCTCAGGTGTTCCTTCGGGAGTTCCTTCGACGACACCTTCCGGCGCGCCTTCAGGTGTTCCTTCCGGAGTTCCTTCAGGTGTTCCTTCGGGAGTTCCTTCGACGACACCTTCCGGTGTGCCCTCAGGTGTTCCTTCGGGAGTACCTTCGACGACGCCTTCCGGTGTTCCCTCCGGTGTTCCTTCGGGAGTACCTTCGACGACACCTTCCGGCGCGCCTTCAGGTGTTCCCTCCGGCGTGCCTTCTCCTTCCGGGCAAGGTCCTGACGAAACTTTCAATGCAACAGTTGTCCCTTCGACAACAATTTCACCGCTAACTGGATATTGTTCAAATACAACACCTGAAGGATAAACATTGTTACATTCTTCTACTACATTTCCGACTGCCAAATTAGCAGAGTTAATTTCGTTAATAGCATTAACAAGTGTATCTCCAACTACATCAGGAACCGTAGTGCAAAAACCTATTGACACAACATAATCAATATTTGAAAATATAGGCAAATTTACATCCATAGGAGTATGTTCTACAATCAATCCTGCATGATATGTCCAATCGCATCGTTCTGTACTTGAGGCAAAATAACCCCAATTTGCAAGGTTATTTTTAATAATGTTGTAATTTAGACCTCTTAAATCTCCTATGTATGTATAAAAATTATTTTGTATAAACGGATAAGTGATACCTTCATTTATCATCCATATTGATGAGAAGTCCCATCCTGAAAATGTTGTTTCTGTCATCATTTCCGTAGTTGTTTTTCCTTCACCTCCTTCGGATATATCTATCCCACTGTATTCTTTATCCCAATAACATGAAACAATAGAACCTAGGGGATCATTAGATGCACAGAAACCACCTATGATTCCTTTATCTGCAGTTACCTGTGATGCTGTATAGGAATTATCAATATATCCGCGGTTATATCCTATAAAACCTCCAACATTCGAATGACCAGAAACTGTTCCCCAGAAATAATTGTTATGATTTGTATCCATAAACAATGTTGAACTAATTGTCCCAATAAGTCCGCCAACATTATATGTTCCGATAACCTGGGCTACTCCGAACGATTCATAAATTACACCGCTGTTATCACCGACCAAACTACCTGTAAAACTATCATTTCCCCGGACTGTTCCATGGACACCACAATTGTATATTTGTCCTAAATTACTTCCTGCTAATATTCCAACGATACCTCTACCTGTTACATTTGCTCTTGATATATTTATACCAATGATTCTGGCTGAATTTTCTAAGAAACCAAAAAAACCAACATAATCTTCTGTCGGTCGGTTTATATATAAATCAGATATGATATAACCTCCACCTGAAAATATACCTGTAAAGTCTTTTATAGGCTCGAAACCGGCTCCGCCATTCCAGTTTACAGTGTCTGATGCATCAATGTTATTTCCCAACACATAATATCCATCAATTGGATATTCGGGGACTTTGCCAATCTGGGCAATTTGATTTATTGAGTTTACTGTAATTGGGGGACAAAGTCCGTAAGAAATAACTAATATTACCTGGTCCGGAGGGAATACTTGTAACCATTCTTGTGGAGGAACTGATTGAGATATGACGCTGTCCGGCGGAATAACATTATGGCAATGAGTAAGGACATCACTTGGAATACCATAGAACGATAACCACTCCTGGGCATTCACATAGTGCCAGTATTGAAGATTGGTCATTATTATCAAATCTTTGCGTAATAAGGGATAACTGCTGTTTTCATTCATTCTCCATACACTGGAAAAATCCCAGCCTGCAAATGTCACTGCTTTTTTCATATTTTCTGTTGTTTCTCCTGTCCCTCCTCCAAAAGAAGTGGATACACCGGATATTTCTTTATCCCAAAAAGAATTATTTACTGTAATAGGTGCATTACCATTACCAATGAGCCCACCCGCAGACGCAGGTATAGCGAAAAAAGATGCAGAATAGGAATTATTAAGTTCTGTATTTACATCAGCGAAACCGATAAGTCCACCAATATCTTGGCTTGATGAATTTGTGTTTTGTATTGAAGCATGAGCATAACAATTCGTAATAATCGGGCTGTTGCCTGTTGCTGGATCCATAGTGGAATATCCTGCAATACCTCCAAAATTATTTCCTATTCCGGAACGAATAGCACCGATGAATGAAACTCTTGAGAGGTTGCAACCTACAGCACGACCACAAACACCACCAAAATTGCCATAGGTTATTTTTGGTGGTAATTCTCTTGCATTTACATTGGCACGGATAGAACAGTCATCGGCTGTTATTCCTCCGTAAATAGCACCTGCCAGACCACCCACTGAATTTATACCAAAAACCTCTCCACTGGTTGCTATATTCATTAAGGTAGGCTCTATTTCTGGAACAGTAGTCTCTATTTTTCCGGCTATTACTCCAACATATCCAATACCATATATTTCTACATCCTCTACAATTAAATTTTCTACTCTTCCTAAAGACCCAGTGGGTTTCTTAATTGTCCGGAATAAACCTGTTGGATAGCCGGAATTATCTGATATATATAAATCCGATATTTTATACCCATTACCATCAAGAACACCTGAAAATGTTTGTATAGGGATAAAGCCTGCTCCTCCGTTCCATTCTCGAGTAGCAGAAGCATCAATATCATTTGATAGTATGTATATATTATCCTCAGGATAATTAGGGTCATTACCAATAAGTTGTAATTGTTCTATCGTGGAGATATAAATTGGAGGATAGGGTCCCATAGAATAGTTAACAGTTACAGTGTAACCGTAAGGAAAGTAGCAGAATTTTTCTGGAATAGTTTCAATAACATACCCTGATGGAATGGTATTGTGATATACCGGTACAGATTCAGAATTAAAACCTCTTTTCGTTATAGTTTCAATAGCCGTTGTCAATTCATCGCCTTCTACATTAGGGATTATATTGGATAAATCACAAAAGAAAGGATAAGTATAATCTTTATATATAGCCCATGTAGTTGAACAACTGATACAAGGGTCAGAAGATATGTCCCAACCCATGTCTGAATATGTGTCTGGATTTAGCATCTCAGTTGTGCTATAACCCTTACCTCCGTATGATTCTGTTTGTCTGCTGGTTTCCATATCCCATACACTGTTTTCTACATACTCTGGATGATCTGCGGCGCCAATAAGACCTCCTATACCTAAATTTCCATTGGGAACTTCTCCCACGGAGTAACACTCTCTTACATATACTTTATTGGCTAATCCTCCTATTAAACCACCAACGAAATTCATATCAATTATCGAAGTGGAAATATTCATGTGAGAAAAAGAATTGGAGATAGTTATGGAGTTGAGAGCAGTCTCTACAACTCCAAATAATCCGCCGAAATATTCTTTTACTATAGGGTCAAAGTTTTCCCAACTAAGGGAACCTAATGTATAGCACATACTTATTGACATATCACTGGACAAATCATTTACATAACCTGCTATACCTCCACAAGCAGCAGATGCCTTTATTTGACCGTGAACTATACAACCTTTGATGTCACCCCCTTCTATAAGCCCTGCTATACCACCGACTATAGATTTGCCACTTATATCTACATTGTATAATTTTAAGTCTTTGATGGAAGCTCCCTCTATATAACTAAATAATCCAACAAATCCTTCTAAAGGTCTGTTTATGTAAAGATTATAGATTATGCGTCCATTACCATTGAAAGAGCCCTTAAAATGATTAATGTCATCTCCAATAGGATTAAAACCGCCTGGCCAGGTTCTTGTTTCAGAAGCATCTATATCGTCAGTTAGAATATAATCAGCATCTAATGGTGTTAAAACGCCTATGTTTTGCAAACCATTTAATGTTGAAATTGGAATAGGGGCAGCGTAAGCAAACAGAGGAGAAAAAATGATTAACAATATGCAAAAAAATATGTAAAAATATAAACCCATTCCACTTTTAAAAATTTCTTTTTTCATTTCTAACCCTTTCTAGTTTTAGTTTTGATTAAACAACACACAACCCTGATGCGAATTACTTACCTAAATTATAACATATTTTTTAAAAAATCTACTTTTTATTTATATTTAAGATGAAAAAATAGATTTCGTTTAAAAAATTTAGCCTATAAGGATTTAAAATTAAAATAGGGTAGATTTAATATTAAATCTACCCTTAAGAAATGAGATAATTTTAAAAATCTAAATTTAAATTAAACTTGGGCAATATCCATCTTCACTATCTTCACATTTGTGATAACCACCACTATTAAAGAATTGAATAAGACGGAGTAATTCTGTCAATCCTATTTCCCAATTTCTTGGATTGTAGTCAGAAGCATGTGGTCTACAAGTCTTCTCTCCATTGGGACCGGGATTATATCCATCCTCAGTTCCATCGGCACAATGGAAGCCAGCAGAATTAAAAAATTGTATAACACGGAGTAATTCAACTAAACTTATTTTTCCATCTCCGTTCTGGTCAGCAGAGTGGATAGGTAAAATTTCCCATTCTCCTTCGGATATTCCTTCCGGTGTCCCTTCTAAATTTCCCTCGAGGTTGCCTTCGATAATACCTTCGCCTTCGAGACCCTCAGGAACACCTTCAATAGTTCCTTCGATATTTCCTTCGGCAACACCTTCACCTTCAATAGTTCCTTCGATATTTCCTTCGGCAACACCTTCGCCTTCAACAGTTCCTTCGGGATTTCCTTCGACAATGCCTTCCCCCTCAACAGTTCCTTCGATATTTCCTTCGGTAACACCTTCCCCCTCAACAGTTCCTTCGAGGTTTCCTTCGACGATGCCCTCGCCTTCAATAGTTCCTTCGAGGTTTCCTTCGAGAACGCCTTCACCTTCAACAGATCCTTCGATATTTCCTTCGGCAATGCCTTCACCTTCAATAGTTCCTTCGATATTTCCTTCGGCAACACCTTCGCCTTCAACAGTTCCTTCAATGGTTCCTTCAGCGATACCCTCGCCTTCAACAGTTCCTTCAGGGTTTCCCTCGACAATGCCTTCGCCTTCGGGGCAGGGTCCTACGGATATAATAATATCTACAAAACTTCCATAAGGTATTTGCTCTCCAGCCGAAGGATTTTGACTTATAATCCTATCTTTAGGGATAGTATCACTGCACTGTTCTTGAATAGTCCCCGTATACAAGCCTACATTTACCAATGCATCATCTGCATCATCTATTAACATACCTACTACATTAGGGACAGTTACCGGGCAAGGTCCTGTTGATACTATGAGGTCAACAGGGCTTCCTAACGGAAGTTCTATACCTGGAGATGGATTTTGTGATATTACACTGTTTTCTGGAACAACATTATTACACTGGTATGTTATATCTCCAACTGTGAGTCCTACAGCAATAATTTCTGTTTGTGCAGAAGATAAAGGTAATCCTATTAGATAAGGGACAACTCCAACGGGGCAAGGTCCGGAAGAAATAATTATATTTACGCTGCTTCCCGGAGGAGACTGTGTTCCCGCAAGAGGGTCTTGACCTAAAATAATTCCTTCTGGTATTGTAGAACTACAATTTTCCTCGATTGTTCCTAAAATGAAATTGTTGTTATTCAGAACGATAACTGCTTCTTCAGGGGTTAGACCAACTAAATTAGGAACTTTATATTCCCATAGGAGATAAGGATATGTTACATCTTCAATAATTCCCCATACTGTTCCAAATTGCCATCCTTTGAAAGTTGCTTGTTTTTTCATTTGAGCAGTTGTTTTGCCAGTCCCTCCTGCCTATGTGTTCCACCCCGATGTTTGGGTATCCCAATAACTTGATTGAACTAATCCTGATGAACGGAAACCGATTAGACCTCCTGTGGATGATGAACCTGCAACAGAACCTGTAGAATATGAGTATCGGATTTTTCCACCCCCTGTGAAGGCGCCTACTAATCCACCGATGTTTGAGTTATACCCTAAAACAGAACTTAAAGAATAACACGAAACCACAGATGCTTTTCTCCCCGTTGTTAATCCAACAATACCTCCAACGCTAATATTACCCGAAACATTTCCATCTGTAAAACATTGGTTTATAGTATTTTCGTTTCTACCGACTAAATTGCCAACAAAAACAGTACCACTTACAGAGGCTATTGCATAACTTTTTTGTATTCTGCCTAAATTATATCCTGCAAGTGAACCTGTATACTCAGCCCCTATAACTATTCCATCTACTACATAACAGTTATCAATAGTTCCACTATTTCTTCCTGCAAGAATACTGGTATAGTTTTTCCCTGTAGCAGAAGATTCCTCTATACCTAAATTACGAACTATACCTGTTGATGATATAACACCAAATAAACCGACATAATCTATGGAAGGATTATTTATATGCAAACCGCTAATCTTATGACCTTTTCCATTTAGAACACCGGAAAACGGATTTGCTATTGTGCCTCGAGGAATAAAACCCTGTCCACTATTCCAATTAACTGTATCCGAAGCATCAATATTCTGTGTTAATTCATATTCTCCGTTAAGTGGATAAGATGGACTGTTCCCTATTTCTTGCAATTCTAAAATATTACTTATTGGTATTGCTGAATAACCATAAGATGAGATAACAATAAAAGTAAAACTTATAAATAGAATCGTTTTACAATTAAAGTTTTTGAAATTTTTGAAGTGAAATCTTTTGTTCATTGTTAATTATCCTTATTTGAGTTTTAAAAAGTTAAAAGTAAAATTTTACATAATCTATTATAACATATAGATGTTTTGAATTTAATAAAATTCGTCATTTTTTACAATAAACATAAATAATAACCAAAATATTTCATAATTTTATAAAAATATAATCGCAAAATTATCAAATTAAAAGCACAGTTTTTAAATATGACAAAAAATAAACATAATTGTTTAATTTTTGTCAGGATTGTTTGCAGTAAATAGAATGTGTATTTTCTACTATATTTTGGAATTTTATAACTGCTGATTACAAATTGTTTGTGTAGGAAAAAAGTTATGAGAATAGCCATGTTCCCATATAGGATTTTATTTAAAAAAGTGCCGTCGGTTCTTTCGAACCGACGGCAAGGGTATATTTTATACCCTCTGCACTACCCTCTTTTGGGGAGCGAAATGTAAGGGAAGATGAGATTTGGTTTGTTTTGGAAGCGGTAGTTTTAATGAAGGGAAGGGAGGGATTTTATGAAGCCCTGAACACCATTTTAAGAGCCCACTGGGGAGCAAGCCGCAGCCCTTGTTAAATTTTACTTGTTCCAGCGGGCTCTTTATTATTAAATTAGAACTCCACTCCTTCCTCAGGAGTCCCGCTTACTTTATTCAATTGTTGTATTTTATATATAGCAATATATATGCCATAATTATATAATAGTCGTAATATATTTATATTCAGTATCTTATATGTAAATTATAAATTCTTAAAATTGGAAACAAGACATTAAATTCCCATTTTGGGAATTCAATATTTCCCAATTTGGGAAAAATAAATATTGAAATTTTGTTTGGATTGTTGTATTCTATTGGATAGAGGATATAAAAATGTCATATCGAGAAAATGAGAAAAAGATAAGGTTTATTATTACTGCTCGTTCAGGTTATATAAAAGGGAATGCTTGGGTGATTCCTGAAGATGGGGAATTGAATATAGGACGAGATCCAACATGTTCAATTATTATTGATGATCCTCTTATTTCAAGACATCATTGCCAATTATTCATCTCGGATGATGAACTAATCATTCGTGATTTAGGAAGTAGTAATTCAACATTTGTAAACGGACATCCTATCAAAGAAAAGGTGCTTCATCCCGGAGATGATATAGGGGTTGGGAGTATTGTTTTTTCCGTAGGGACAGTAATTCCAGAAGGTAGTGGAACTGGAGATGAGACAAAGAAACTTCGTGCAACGCGGCCCATAAAAATAGGTGCACCTGTTTTTATTGAAGGGTCTCCTCAAAATCTATTTGAAACGGGAAACCCAAGGACTGCGGAAGAACTTGCAGGACTTTTTTTGCTTGCCCGTCAATTAAGCCAGTTATATAAGGTAGAAGATATTATTAATCATGCATTGAAAGTGATACAGGAGCGGTTTAATCCGAATATTTTTTGTTTAATTCAATTTACCCAGGACCCTTCCCAAAATTATATTTATCCCAAAAGTGCGACCCAAGCCATAACCTCAACTCCGCAGTTAGTACAACTTTTATCTCAGATTCGAGAGATGCCGCGTGGGGTTCTTTATCCCGAAAGATTTTATAAGAATGGAGAAACTGTTATCCGCAATACTGTCATTGCCCCTATAGCCCTTGGTAAAGAGGTAATTGGGGCATTGGTAATGATGGCAGATACTCCGAATCGGTTTTATGAAGAATCTGATTTAGAGTATTTGTTAGCCATGGCACACACATTAGCACCGTATCTTCGTGCTGCGGAACGGATGCAACAATTAGAATGGGAAAACCAGCGATTAATTTCCGGGGGTATAAATTTCGATCCGTTAATAGGGGATAGTAAAGCCATACAGAAAGTTCGTGCTCTCGCTCGCGATTGTGCCCATTCTGACCTTTGTGTTCTAATTTTGGGCGAAACGGGTACAGGCAAAGAACTGGTTGCTCGTCTTATCCATAATCTTTCTTATCGTTCTCAGAAAAAACTGGTAATTGTTAATTGTGCAGCCATTCCAGAAGAACTTTTTGAAAGTGAACTTTTCGGACATGAAAAGGGTGCGTTCACAGGTGCCCATGCTACCAAAATAGGGTTGATGGAAGAAGCCAATAATGGGACATTGTTTCTTGATGAAGTCGGTGACCTCAGTCTAAATCATCAGGCACGACTTCTTCGTGCCATTGAAACGGGGACATTTAGGCGGGTGGGGGGTAATTCAGATATTCGGGTGGATGTGCGGGTATTGTCTGCTACGAACAAAGATTTACCTTCTGAAGTCAGCGCAGGTCGTTTTAGAAGGGATTTGTTCCACCGCCTCAATGCTTTTGTAATATCAATTCCACCCTTACGAGAACGCATTGAAGATATTCCATTGCTTGCAGATTATTTTCTACAACAAGTGCGGCGAAAATATCCTGTGCGTGCAGTTCGATTCTCATCGAAAGCCCTGAAATGGCTTGAAAATCAGCCATGGCATGGGAATGTTCGAGAATTGCGTAATCTCATTGAACGCGCATCTATTGTCGCAAAAAATGAGGAGATTCAGCCACAGGACCTGGTTTCTGAATTAAGTGTTTACACCCCTGAAAAGTTTCCTACGCTTGAAGAACTGGAAAAAAATCATATTATTAAAGCGTTACAGCAGACACAGGGGAATGTTGTTTCTGCGGCGGAAATGTTAGGCATAGGCAAAAGTACCCTTTACCGCAAAATTGCAGATTATCAAATTAATCCTTCTGTTTATTTAAATATGAAGTAAGTGAGATCTGGAATGTGTATTTGAGGGATTTTTTAAAAACGAAGAACCATAATGAAAAAATAATTTTTGTCTTTTATCAATATAATGAATAACTTGATCTTATTTATCTCTTATATCCCATAAGTTTGCCTTGTTCTATTTGTGTTATTCTTCAGTTTTCGTCTTTTACTTTGCTGATTTTAGGGGAAGAGGTCTTATAGAAAGGGAGGGGTTATTTATGATATTCTATTGTAAAATAACGAGATATAAATGAGGAAAATGGCATGTCTGATAGGAAAATTAGTCGCGATGAGATATATCATATTGCGGATTTAGCGTATTTGTATCTTGACAACGAACAAGCAGAGGGATTGGCTTCCAATTTGTCGGAGATAATAGGTTATGTGGAGAAACTTAATGAGTTATCCACAGAAAATGTAGAACCTATGATGCATGCAGTCCCAATGGAAAATATTTTAAGGGAAGATGAGGTGCAAATAACGATAACAAAGGAAGATGCTTTGCATTGTGCCCCTCTGCATGATGGCGAATATTTTTTGGTTCCGAAAATTTTGGAGGTGGATTAAGATGTCCGAACATTGGTGGCAAAAAAGTGCTTCTGAAATAAGTGCATGTGTAAGGAATAAAGAAGTATCTCCAATTGAGGTTGTTCAAAGTTTCCTTGACCGTATTCAACAGGTTGATAATAAAATAGATGCTTTTACCCAAATTTGGAGTGATTATGCCATTCAACAGGCAAAAGCATTAGAAGAAAAAATTGTAAAGAATGGTGATGCTGTAGGGCCTCTCGCCGGCGTGCCGATATCTATCAAAGAAGTAATTTGCACGAAAGAAGGGTTCACTACTTGTGCTTCCAAAATTCTTGCCGGGTATCGTAGCCCTTATGATGCTACAGTGGTTCGGAAATTGTTTGATGCGGATGCGATATTAATTGGCAAGGTTAACATGGATGAGTTTGCAATGGGTTCATCCACAGAAAATAGTTCCATTAAATTAACACGCAATCCCTGGAATTTAGAATGTGTGCCGGGAGGTTCCAGTGGCGGGTCAGCAGCATCGGTTTCCGCGGGAGAGTGTGTAATATCGTTAGGTAGTGAT
>JGI12104J13512_1000249_pt1 | contig 50230 bp, 58 predicted proteins | sample TerdegcTABiofilm_FD_13512 | JGI IMG/M metagenome (IMG submission 13512)
TGTCTCTGTGGTTCAGTTAGCGAATCACGTTTCAGTACAGAGTCACGAAGACACAGAGATTTTGCGATTCAAGTTCACCCATACTAAATAGCGAGGAGCCATTTTTTTTGGCTCATGCTGATGGTGGATGTCTATTCCTCTTGGCAGCCTTGAGAATCCCCTTGCAGGCCTCCATCGATCGGTGACATTTTTCGGCCAGGCTCCTGACCTCTGCTGCGTCAGGATCGCCTTCGTCTTCCATCCTGGTCGAGATTTTACAGTAAATTTTAAAGGCCTTCTTGTAGGCTTTGAGCGCCGTCTTGCAGCTCTCCTCTTTGTCTTGCACCCTGGCCAAAGAAACAAAAGCAAAAGCCAGATCCTTCAATATGTCGGCGTACTCTAAAGGCGCCTTCTCCACAGTATAATATTCCATGGCAGATCTACAGGCCTCAATGGCTTTCAGACAATTTTCAGCAGCGTCTTCAATCTCAGCCAGCGTGATGAGGCTGTAGCCCAGATTCTTTTTTGCATCCGCGAGCTCTTCCGGACATCTCCCCTCATAAAGCTCAATAGCCCTTTCGCATGCTTCAATAGACCTTTTGCAGTTTCCTGCTCTGTCCTCGACCTCTGCTAGAGCCGAATACGCTGCCCAGAGCAGCATCTGGACCTCTGCATGCTCCAGAGGATGCATAATGGCATCATAGATTCTAAGAGATTCGAGACAGGCATTCACAGCTTTGTTGCAATCTTCGGCTTTGGCATTTGCAGAAAATTCCGCATCTGCTAACTTAATAAGGGTTATCGCCAGGTCTTTTTGGCCTGATGCGTACTTCAAAGGCTGAAACTCCTCAGTATAAAGCCGAAGCCTCTCCTGACAGGCCTCCATGGCAAGAAGACAGTTTTCTTCTCTATTCTCGATCTCGGCTAAGGTAAGATAGGCGAGCCACAAGATTTTATGGGCCTCTGCCCAGTCCTCAGGATAGCTTTCCAGATTGAAGACCTCGAGGGCCTCCTGGGCGGCACGAACAGCTCGCATGCAGTTCTGGGCTGTGTCATCGCTCTCGGCCAGGATCAGATAGACATTTCCCAGATTGCATTGAGTGAGTGCATATTGTTTTGGAAACTGTCCCAGTGAATAGATCTGCAGAGCATTTCTGTAGGCCTCCAGGGCGCGTTGGCAGTTCTCAGGGCCTTCTTCCCACTCCGCAAGGGCGAGATATGCATTCCCAAGGTTGTTCTGGGTTGCAGCATATGGCACAGCCTGACTCTCCTGCCGACAGACCCGTAAAGCTTCATTGCATGCCTGAATGGCACGCCTGCAGTTCTCCACCCCGTCCTCTGCCTCTGAGAGCGATAAATATGCCACAGACAGGTTGTTTTTCACAGCCGAATACTTATCTGGTGAGCGACTCGGTGTGTAGAATTGCAGGGCTTCGTCATAGGCTGCGATGGCATTCTTGCAGTTTTTCGCACGTTCTGAGGCCTCTGCCAGGGTTAGATATGCGCTGCCGAGGCAAATCTTGACGTCTGCATATTGGTGCGGGTTGTCCTTTGGGGAATAAACCTTGAGAGCCTCTTTGCAGGCAGCGATGGCATATTTGCTGTTCTCCTCCCTATTTTCCACCTCGGCCAGCTTTCGAAAGGCCGAACCCAGCTCTTGTTGCAATGCTGCAAAGTCCCAGGGTGTACTTGATATAGAGAAGGACAGCAAGGCCTCCTTCCAGCAGCCGATGGCACTCCTGAGGTCCTCTGCTCGATTTGTTAGGTCTGCATTGGCCGCATAGGCAAAGCCCAGAGACCTCATGACTTTTGCGCGAGGGATGGACTGTGGCTCCTCTGCGTAGGCCTCCATGGCCTTCTGATACGCCTGAATGGCACGCATGCAGTTTTCAGGATTTTTGGAGATCTTTCCGATTTGCAGGCATATGTCACCCATCTTCCTGTGTATATTGCTCTTCTTCAAGGAGTCCATCTCAAAGGCCAGCATCTTTTCATACACAGCTTGCGCCTTTTCATATTCCTCAATGCCTTCTGCCGTCATGCCAAGCGCCCTCCCCATCTACTGCGCATCCTCCATTAGATCGATGCTACATCTACTCTTCGGATCGAATATTCTTAAAGGATGATAGCCGCTCCAGCGGGAAGTCGGCAGTTATTCTTGCATGCCTTCTGCCAGCCTCATGAGCCTGATGACATCTTCATCGTCAAGCTGGGGGAATTGTTCATAATGCTCTCCGACAGCCAGGAAGTTCTGTGGCACTTCCAGGACAACCATCTCGTCTGCATCGGCCCTGATCCTTTCAGCTGCACTTGCGGATGATACTGGAACGGCCACGACGATCTTTTTTGGATTTCTATGCTTCAGCTCCATGATGGCCAGCAAAATTGTGAGCCCCGTGGCAACACCGTCGTCGACGATTATTGCCACCTTTCCAGCTACTGGCAGCGGCTCTCTGCCTTTCAGGTAAACCTGCCTTCTGCGCCCCGCTTCTGCCATCTCCCTTTCAGCCTGCAAGTTGAGCCATTCCTGGTCAATGTGAGATATGCCGAAGCTGTCGCAGATCATGTGGCCGTCCTCAGCCACTGCGGCTACTGCACACTCTTCGTTTCCTGGGTAGCCGATCTTTCTGGTTATCACCAAATCAAGTGGAGCATGAAGGCTTTTAGCAATCTCATAGCCAAGAACCACACCACCTCTTGGCAGTGCTAAAATCACAATTTCGTCCCCTCTGTATTCGGCCAGGGCCACTGCAAGCAGTCTTCCAGCCTCAGCTCTGTTCTTGAAACGCATGACTAATGCTGTTCTCAGGCAAAGACTATAAAATTATTGGGATTTTTTGAGAGCTTCTCTTAGCTTAAAATAAGAAGGGGGCAATGTCGAGCAGCGTCAGGGCAATTACTGCAGCCATCCAGTAAAGCGGCCTGTTGTAATACCATGCCATTTTGCCGCGGGCATAGATGTAGACGATGTACGGAAAGAGCGGCACGAAGGATAGCATGGGGCTTGGCTCCACTTTTAAGACATAGCTGAAGATGTATCCCTGGAAAAGAAGGCAGAGGACGGTCACCAAGCCGACCTTGGATTGGTTGTTCAATCTCATTTGTATCACAGCGATATGTCAGAGTTGTCCCCGACGATGAGTCGGTGCCCTTTTGGCAGTGCGACTCCCTCCTGGATCTTAACGTTTCTGCCGATCAGGCTCTCTACGATCTTTCCAGCGTTGATTATCCTGCTCTCATCCATGATTATCGAATCCTCAACTTCTGTTCCGCAGATCTGGCATCCAATTCCAACTGAGGTATATGGGCCAATATATGTGTCTGATATTATGCTGCCCTCTCCAATTATGCAGGGCCCCTTTATCACAGATCTGTCTATCTTAGCATTCTCCTCGATGATCACCCTGCCCATAATCCTAGACCCCTCGATCAGGCCATCATTTCTCGTTAATATATCATCAAGGATTAGGCGGTTGGCCTCAAAGATGTCCTCAGGCTTGCCCGTATCCTTCCACCATCCATCAACGAAAGATGCGTCAACCTTGTATCCATGCTCGATCAGCCACTGGATGGCATCAGTGATCTCGAGCTCGTCTCTCCATGATGGTTTAATGGACTTGCAAGCATCGATTATCATCGGCTTGAAGAAGTAAACTCCTACAAGTGCATAATTGGAGGGAGGGACCTTGGGCTTTTCAACCAGTCGTCTGATGCTTCCATCCTGGTTGAGGTCGGCAACTCCGAAGCGCTGAGGATCATCGACCTTGGTGAGAAGCACGCTTGCATCGCTCTTCATACTGCTGAAACGTTTTTCATGCCGAACAATGCCGTCCCTGAGAATGTTGTCTCCCAGATACATCACAAAATCGTCATCCAGAAATTTTTCGGCAACTATTATGGTGTGGGCAAGTCCCTTGGGCTCGCCTTGATAGATGAACTCAATTGGGACATCCCATGCCTTGGACTTCACAGTATCGATTACCTGATCCTTGTTCGGGCCCAGGATTATTCCTATCTCGTCAACACCTGCCTCGATGACATCCTCGATGGCATAGAATAGCACGGGCTTGTTTGCAACGGGTATGAGCTGTTTTTGCTGGGAGTAGGTAAGGGGACGGAGCCTGGTTCCTGAACCGCCTGAGAGTATGAGTGCTTTCACAAATATACCTCAAAGCTGAAACGCTGTCGAGCCAGATTGCTCCCTTGTCAAGATATAACCTTCGATCGCTCTAGTCGCAAAGAAGGTAGAAAAAACACATGGGCTGCTTTTTTTTATGGCCCGGGATATATTACTTCAATATTATCTATGTTGAGTATAAGCTTTCTCAGCTCTTCGCATTCGATCGGGTGCTTAAACTCGCTGCACATCTTGACCCTCTCAGAGAGATCGTCGAGCTCCTCATCTTTGAGATGGTAGCCCATCCTCTGAGTTATGTACTTCAATGCCTTTGCTCCGGTATGCTTGCCTATGATGATATGCCTGGCCGCACCTACTAATTCAGGCGAGTATAGCTCATAGGTCCTGGGCTCCTCCAGGACGGCAGCCACGTGAATTCCGGACTCGTGGGCAAATGCGTTGGCCCCGACCACTGCCTTGTTCTTGGCTACTGGAACTCCTGAATAGGTCTCCACCAGCTTGGATAGGTCTTTTAGCTTGGCAAGGTCGTAGCGATCTATGCCGTGATGCAGCCTCAAGGCAACCACGAGCTCTTCCAGCGGCGTGTTTCCGCTGCGCTCCCCGATCCCGTTCACAGTCGTGTGAAGCTGCTTTGCACCAGCCTCAGCGCCCGCTAGGGTATTGGCCAGGGCCATTCCCAGGTCGTCATGGCAGTGCATGCAAATTGGAGTCTTCACTACCTTCCGCAGCTCACTGATCATGTAATAGGTGGTTCGCGGATTCATAATTCCTACGGTATCGGCGACGCTGATGTAATCTGCGTGAAATTCTTCAGCCCTCTTGTAGAGCTTCTTGAGGGTCTCAAAATTGGTGCGCGTGGCATCCTCTGCAGAGAAACGCACAATGAGACCGTGATCCTTTGCATATTCAACGGTCTCCAGGGCACAGCGAATGGCCTCAGGACAGCTCATATGCAGTTTATGCTTGAGATGGAGGTCAGAGGTGGCGATGAATATGCTGATCATGTCTACGCCGCAGTCCAAGGCCGCATCCACATCGCCCTTGACCGAACGAGAGAGGGCCGAGATCTTTGCATCAAGCCCGAGGTTGCAGACCTCTTTTACGGCATTCATCTCAGCTGCAGAGACCACAGGAAAACCAGCCTCGATAACCTCTACGCCTATCCCATCCAGCCGCAGCGCAATATCCAGCTTCTCATCGGCGCGAAAGACCACTCCCGGCATCTGTTCTCCATCACGAAGGGTAACGTCGCAAATTTCGATATCTAATGGGGGAGTTTTGGCCAGTCCCAAAAACTGATTGATGGAATAGTCCTGCATAGCACGAGATATGTGATGATTCATTACATAAATTGGTTTCGAAGGAATATTGATTCCGGCAAGCTGTTGGCAGTAATTTTTTTTAAACATAGTGCAAAGCATTAATATGACAATGGGTCTCTTGTAAGTCCAATTGTAGTAAGAATATGCAAATTCGAGGAGAGCTCATGAAGAGAAATATCAAGGTTGAACGCCTCAATCAAAGACCATTGGAGAAGCAGGAGATCGAGCTTGTAGAGCGCAAGGGCATAGGTCACCCAGATAGCGTTGCGGACGGCCTTGCGGAGTCCATCAGCCGGGCGCTCTGCCAGGAATACCTTGATAGATTTGGAGCGGTGCTGCACCACAACACTGATAAGACGCAAATCGTGGCGGGAAGGTCACATCCAGCTTTTGGCGGGGGGGAGGTCATCTGCCCACTTTATATCCTCTTGACGGGACGAGCCACCAGGGTCTTCAAGGAGGAGGAGATTCCAGTGGACACCATTGCAATCAAGGCAGCTCGTAGGCTTCTGACGGATTCGCTCTCTAACCTTGATGTCAACAACCACATAATTCTCGATGCCAAGATCGGCATGGGATCCTCAGACTTGAGGGATGTCTTCGGCCGCAAGGTTCCAAGCGCCAATGATACATCCTTTGGGGTAGGCTACGCACCACTCTCCGAGACGGAGAGGATCGTCTACAACACCGAGAGAGAGCTGATGAACCTCAAGAAGAGCATCCCGGCCATAGGCGAGGACATCAAGGTCATGGGCATGCGCGAGGGCGATACCATCAACCTGACCATTGCCTGCGCCATGATCGACAAGCACTTGGCAAACCTGAAAGAGTACGCCGACACGAAGAATGATATCGTTGAGCACATCACCCAGCATGCCAAGCAGTTCACGTCTCGCAATGTCAAGGCGCAGATGAATGTAGCGGATGACATCGAGGCGGGCTCGGTCTATATCACTGTCACAGGCACATCTGCTGAGATGGGAGACGATGGTGCAGTGGGCCGTGGCAACAGGGCTAATGGGCTTATCACGCCGAACCGACCCATGAGCCTTGAGGCAACCTGCGGCAAGAACCCGATCAACCACGTGGGCAAGATCTACAATCTGCTCTCCACTGAGGCTGCCCGTCAGATCGCCACAGAGGTCAAGGGCATCGATGAGGTCTACATCAAGATCCTCTCGCAGATCGGCAAGCCAATCGATCAGCCGCATATGGCAAGCGTGCAGATAGTGCCCAAAGATGGTGTGGACATGAAGGCTGTGGAGCTGGGTGCTGCTGAGATCCTGGATGACTGGCTGGCGAACATCCCCAAGCTGCAGCAGATGCTCTTCCGTGGTGAGATCAGCACATACTGAGCCTAATTTTTTTGATGTGGTGAGGCGACCTTGATAAGAAAGTTTTATATGTATCAAAGATACGAACTTATAGTAGATGCCCTCGAGAAGAAGCAGAGACCAACTGGTATGCATAATCCTCACCATATGTCTAGGAGAGGGGGCAACAAAGACCAAGATCATCTACGATGCGGGGCTGAATTTCAACACAGTGAAATCCTATTTGGGGTTGCTGATCAGGAAGGGCCTAATTGAGGTGGTCCAAGGGGATCTCATTCGCTATAAAACGACCCCAAAAGGGGAGAAGGCCTTGAGGTGTCTCAAGGAGCTAGAGGCCATCTATTCTTAAGTTGCAAAAAAGCCACTCAAAAAGCTTCTTGATTTTCGCGGCCTTTTGAGGCGCAAAATATCGTAACAATAGTTATCGGCGGAGCTCATATAAAGCCTCGGATAAACTTAAGTAGCATTGAGCCAAGGGATGATAGCGGACGAACCTTACATTACAATGAGTTTATGGGGCATGATAGTTTGGCACCTTTTATCGAGATTCGGGATTTGACAGTTCAATTCGGTGAGGATGTTGCTCTTCGAAAGATTAACCTTGTCATTGAGGAGGGCGAGTCGGTAGGGATTTTGGGCAGGAGCGGCTCTGGAAAAAGCGTACTGATGCATGTCCTGCGCGGCGTAGAGTCGTTCCAAGGAATTTCCGGGAGCGTGATCTTCCACGTGGCCCGATGCGAAAAGTGCAGGCATGTGGAGCCTCCCAGTCACGCCGGAGAAAAATGTCGTTGCGGTGGAGTACTAAGAGCCGTTGAGGCTGATTTTGTCTCTCTGGACATAAACGACCCACTGCGGCGTGACATCGTGAAAAGGATCGCCATCATGTTGCAGAGGACCTTTGCCCTTTACGGCGATGAGAGGGTAATTGTGAACGTCATGAGGGCTGTGGAGGAGACGGGAGAGTCCATGAGCGTTCACCATGCAGCCGACTTGCTAGATGAGGTCAACCTCTCTCACAGGCTAATGCACGTTGCCAGAGAGCTGTCGGGCGGGGAAAAGCAGCGCGTTGTTCTGGCCCGCCAGCTAGCCAAGTCGCCAATGGTCCTTCTGGCAGACGAGCCTACAGGAACCCTTGATCCGTCAACCGCGAGGGTGGTGCACGATTCAATCAAACGGGCTGTCCAGGACTTCAAAATGACCCTTATCATCACCAGCCACTGGGAAGATGTGATGGTCGAGCTGGCAGACAGGGCGATATTGCTGGACCAAGGAGAGATCAAGGCAGTGGGGGCGCCAAAAGAAGTCGCCGCCCAGTTCCTGGCCATGGCAGGAGAGCTCGGCAAGCGAGAGGAGGTTAAAGTAGGAGCTCCAATAATCAAGGCCAATAACCTGGCCAAGAGATACATCAGCATTGATCGGGGCGTGGTCAAGGCTGTAGATGACGTGAGCCTGGAAGTGAAGGAAGGGGAGATATTCGGCCTGGTAGGAGTCTCTGGAGGCGGCAAGACGACGCTATCCAAGATGGTGAGCGGCATCATCACGCCCACAAGCGGCAGCATCTCTGTTCGTGTGGGAGACGACTGGGTGGATCTCACAGTTTTAGGGTCCAATGGCCGCGGAAGAGCGACTAAATATATCGGCATTCTCCATCAGGAATATACCTTGTATCCATCCAGAAGCGTCCTTGAGAACCTGACCGAAGCCATAGGCCTTTCACTGCCATTTGAGCTGGCAGAGAGGAAGGCCATCCATACCCTGGAGACAGTTGGATTCACCGAGGACCAGGCAGAAGCTGTTCTCACCAAGATGCCTGACGAGCTCTCAGAGGGGGAGCGCCACAGGGTAGCCATGGCACAGGTTCTGATAAAAGAGCCACGCATCGTCATCCTCGACGAGCCCACTGGAACCATGGACGCCATCACCAAGATCGAGGTCACAAAATCAATCCTCAACGCCCGCGAGGAACTGGGCGAGACCTTCGTCATAGTGAGCCACGACATGGACTTCGTGAGGAACGTCTGCGATCGGGCGATGCTCATGCGCAATGGAAAGGCGGTATTCACAGGTCTTCCTGAGGAAGTCCTGGCCAAGATCACAGAAAAGGAAGAGAAGGAGATGCTGGGGAGTTAATTTGAGAGTCTTTGTTGATGGCAGAGAGATCGAGCTTGGCGAGGGGGCATGCCTTGGAGACGCCCTTGTAAAAGCAGGTGCGGACCCAGCCGAGGGCGCTATCGTAGGAGTCGTCAGTGGCAGGGGCGAGAGATCGCGCCAAACCAACTCGTATTGGCTCAACACCACCAAGGGCAAGCTCAGAATAGAGCTTTTGAATACTGACCTGCAAAATGTCTGGCACGAGAGCGTAGCCAAGATCCAGGGATGTGAGGTGAGATGGGCTTCGGCAGATGGCATTGCCTTCGGGCCGTTCGCATCGTCTCTCTCCTTCAGTCGCGAGGCTCACGAGTATAACCGCTGGGATGTGGTGCTGGGAGCTGCAGGATTTGAGGCCGAGAAGACCCATCTCATCTTCGTGCGCAGAAGGCATGCTGCGGTTTATGGGGCACCAATAGATGGAGGCAGGCTTGCCCATGTAGTTGGCGGCAAGAACACCCTGGATCGGCTCGAAACAGGAGATAAAATCTTAGGAATTGAGCCAGTCGTAGAATGGCAGGATCTCACAGAAAAGCTGGCCACGATGGACAGATCTCTTCCCTTGGGGGACGGCATGGAGATCTTCACTCAGATCATTGTTGAACTCATCGAAGATGCGCCAGAAGGAGCTGAATTTTTCCTGGCCTTGACCCGCGATGGGACCTTCAAGGTCGATTCAGTATCCAGCTCGTATATCTCCTCAGATCAATTGTTGACCGAGCCCATAGTCTTCGAGCACCGCGAACCAAGGCTCGAAGGCGCTGTCACAGTGAGAACAAGCGGCAGGGGCCTTGGCAGGATCTTCATATACAAAGCTGACCGCACCTCAAATCCCGGCCATTCTGTGGTGGCGCGCGTCAATTCCGGAATGGACCTGGTGAAGCTCGCAGAGCCCGGCCAGCTGGTGACAGTACGGGTGAAGCCTGAGCGCATCATTCTCATGGGCTCCAAGCTGGCTGATGCCCTCTCCCTCCTGAAGGCTCAGGGAATTGAATCAGAGGTGGAAGGCCATACTGGCGATGATGCCGTGGTGGTGGCGCAAGATCCAAAAACCACCATGCAGATCCTAAAAGACAGGAAAGTGAAGCTTGTTGCCATTCCAGCCAGCCACCTCATCTCCATTGAGCTTTACTATGACAAAGCTCCCAAGACTCTGGATTACTTCCGTCATGTAACGGGCCTAAAAGAAAGGCCAGTAGGCCCTCTGCCCGTCTATTTTGTATATGAAAATACTCTGCTCTTCAAGCCCCAGATAGATGCCGTCGGCTATAAGGAATTGCTTCCTGAGAACAAGCCCACGGGTCTGGTGCCTGCTGGCGCAATAGGCGTCTCCAATCAGGTGGCAAAGAAGATAGGACTTGTTGGGGTGAGGCTTGTGCAGGACAAGCGTTACGGGCCTTCAGGAGAGAAATTCGAGGCGACGAACATCATCGGCAGGGTCCTAGAGCCTGAGAAGCTTCAAGATGTCAAGGAAGGAGAGACGATTTATGTTCAGGAGGTGCGCAAATGAAGGTCACGAAGTACGTTATAACATCCTCTGAGTCGGACATTCTTCCCTCGGATATTGCAATGAAGATTTATGGTTCAAAATACGATGTCAACGTCAAAGAGACCTGCTTTGGTGTGATGGTCAATGGCGAAGAGGAGGTTGTAGACGCTCTGGTGAAGGATATCAGGGCTCTGGACCCTGCGGGCATCTTCATCAAGGATAGAGGCTTCCCGCCAGGCGATCCCAGACGCTGCCGGGGCCACAGAGGCGGCGGAGCACGGCCGGGCTTTTACATGATCGAGTCCGAGTCGAAGATGCTGCCCATGATATCAAGGGCGCTGGCCTCCGGCGGCGAAGTCACCGCGATTCCTGAGAAGAAGAAGCCACTTTTGCCCAGCAGACTGGAAGAAATCATTAAAGAGGATCTATCCTGAGGTACATCAATGTCAAAAGTCATCGTTTATCCTCCGACCAGCATGATACTCTCGGACCTTGTGGAGAGGATGGGCCACAAAGCGCTAGTAGTTCCCGAAAGGGTGCGCGAGCTCGTCACTGCAAATGACGTCCAGTCCCCTCCGCTGAACGTCACCCCTGAAGAGCCGAAGAAAGGGTTGCGCTATGCAGCCGTTGATGTGCCATCGGGGGTGAGGGGCAGAATGGCTCTGATCGGGCCCCTGATCGAGGAAGCAGAGGCTGCTATAATCGTCGAAGATCCAGGATGGTTGACCGGCTGTGCAGGCTGCAGCCGGACCAACGAGCTGGTGAGGCTGCTCATCCGGACCAAGGGGATACCTGTGCTTGACCTGAACTATCCCACAGACGATGCGCAGGCAAAGGTGTTTGTGCAGAAGATCAGGGCCTTCTTGGAGGGATTGAAGTGATTCGCATTGCACAGCTCTCTTGCGGCTCGGAGTACAGCGGAATTCAAAAGGAGATCGAGCGAGCTGCTGAGACGGTGGGCGCAAAGATCGTCTACCCAGAGGTCTCTTTGGAGGACATACTAAATGTCGAGAAAAATTTCGGCGTCAAGGTTGCCTCAGGAGATCTGAACCTTGCCATGGCTCGCGCTGTGCGGATCGTGGAGAATCCAGATCTTGCGGATGCCGTGATCGTCATGACATGCTTCCGCTGTGCTGAAGCTGCCATCATCAGGTCTGAGATTCGAAAATTCATTCATGAACATTCCAGGATTCCTGTTTTGAGCTACTCTTTCACAGAGAGGACGACTGCGGAGACCCTTCTCACGAGGATGGAGGCCCTGGTTACGACCGTCAAATACCGAGGTCTTCTGGCACGCGAGAGGCAGAAGGGCCTCACAGCGGGAATCGACTCAGGATCCACCACCACAAAATCTGTGATCATGAGGGACAATGAGGTGATCGGCACCGGCTGGGTTCCAACCACAGAGGTCTTGAAGAGCGCCGAAGATGCATTTGACGCAGCCATAAAGATGGCTGGCATCAAAAAAGAGGAGATCCAGGCAGTGGGTGTGACGGGCTACGGCCGCTTTCTGGTAGGAAAGCACATCAACGCCAGGCTGATTCAGGAGGAGATCACAGTCAACTCCAAAGGAGCTGTCTTCCTCTCCGACGCACAAAGGGGTCCTGCTACAGTGATCGATATCGGCGGCATGGACAATAAGGCCATCTCAGTGCAAGATGGGATACCTGGCGGTTTTACAATGGGCGGCATCTGTGCTGGAGCCTCGGGAAGATTCCTCGAGCTGACTGCAAGACGCCTCGGCGTTGATATCACACAGCTCGGCAAATTGGCGCTGAAAGGCGATTTCAGGAATGTGGCCATGAACAGCTACTGCATCGTATTCGGCACGCAGAGCTTAGTAAACAGCCTCTCAATGGGCTGCAAACCGGAGGATGTGGCGATGGCCGCATGCCATTCAGTGGCCGAGCAGGTCTATGAGCAGCAATTGCAGGAGGTCGAGGTAAAAGAGCCAGTGATCATGGTTGGCGGGACCTCCCTCATCGAGGGTCTGCCGCGCGCTATGGAGGAGCTTCTCCATGTCAAGGTACTGGTGCCTAAGAACGCTCAATACATCGGCGCAGTAGGCGCTGCGCTCCTGGTCTCGGGGCTGCTGGAGGGCTGAGATGGACCCCATGGAGGTCTTCAAGATCGAGGTCACAGGGCAGGAGGATTTCGGGAGGAAAAAGTACCGTGAGCTCATCATGGACATCTTGCAGGACCTGGGTCTGATCAGGTCTATCGGCAGGCTTTACGTTTACATCGACGTCATGGAACCGATCTTTGCCGTTTACGGCCTGCTGAGAAGCGGAATTCCACCGCTCACAGTCAAGGATGTGGGCGATGTGATGAAGGCAGAAGGCGGCTACCAGATCAAGATCAATGATGAAGAGCACATGGCAGATCTTCTCAGGGTCTTGTGGGATCGATATGGTCGAGAGAGAGTGGAACAGCCTGTGCGCGACGTCGTGATCATTGCCTCTGATACCGATCCTTCAGGGCTCATGGTAGCGGACCTGGAGGCAGAGTTCCTGCAAGATCTGACAGATGGCCTGATAAGGGTGGCTCCAGAAGGTTTTCGTAACCGACGCAACGAAATGACCAAAGACAGCTTCTTTTTTATAGCAGCCGAGGAGACCCTAACCCCGGAATTGATTGCCAAGACGAAAGAGAAGGTCAGGGAGATGGAAAATGCTTGAGCCTGTGATGTTCACCGGAGGGTTGTACAAGCACGACCTGGTCATAGAGCTGGTGGAGGATCTGGGCGGATACGTTCTGCAAAAGAATGTGACGCAGAGCGAGGTCATCCTTCTGATCCTGATTCCTTCTGAGGACAAGCCAGTCCTTGAGAGCCTGATAAAAGAGCTGCGGGGCGAGCTGGTGCGAGCTCCCCTGGCAGGAACTGAGGTGGCAGTTGTAACGCCCACCTTGGCCATACACCACCTGCCGCACACAGCCTGCGACATTGCCGAGTATCTGCGCCGCCATGGCTCCAAGACGAATATGATAGGGCTGGCCCGTGGAGTAGGTCAGGAGATAGCCCAGATAAATGAATATGAGACTTCTCTGATCAACGAACACGATGCTGCAGTCTTCATCTTCGGCAACTTTAAAGAGTGCATCAAAAGGAAAGAGAGCCTGTATCGCAACATCAGTGTGCCGGTCGTGGTCACTGGAGGGCCTGAGATATCGAAAGCCGAGCTGCCATACGCCTTCGAGTATGTTTCGTCCGTCGGGCGCGTGGCGCACAGGGCCAGGAAGGCCACTGAGATAGGGACGTTGGATAGAATCGTCGAGGCTGCAGGCAGAGCGCTTGATAAAACGAGAGCCGAGATGGCCAAGGACCCTCTTACGACATCTCCGCCCCGCGTGATGGATGCAGTGCGAGAACAAGTCCCGGACGTAGAGTTATCTTATTCGCCTCTGCCAATTGCGCTCAACCTCAACGGCTTGCGGGTAAAGCTGCCATACGACAGCTACAAGGACCTAGTTGGGGCTGTATCATTCGATGAGGGAGTGAAGCTGGGGGAGATCGCCACTGTAAGGCCTTCTCGAATGAAAGACTATATACTTGTGAGGATATTGCCTGCTTCTGAGACAGGGTTCGTCTTTTAGCCTGAACTTTAGGAGCCAGCACAAAATGCCACAGACAGGGACGAGACTCATGAGCTTCGAAGAGGAGCTGGACGCCATTCTGACGAAAGGCAAGGAAAAATCTGCAGAGGATATCTTGAAGACCATTGAGAGCACTTACGGAGAGGTTCCTTATGTCTTTCAGTTCATGAAGGACAACCCGGAGATGCTCATCACCAAGGTACTACAGAACAATGCAATCTTGCGAAGCTCTGCTCTAGATGCCAGGACTGTCGAGCTGATATCGGTTGCAGTCTCGGCAGCGATGAGGTGCAGCCACTGCCTGAAACTGCATATCCGTGTGGCTTCAAATCTTGGAATACCAGATGAAGAGATCTCTGCAGCCATCTTCCTGGCCGGCAACCTTGTCAATGCCAGCGTGCTGGCCACTGCCACACGACATCTGGATGAAGAGAGGGATGTTTGCCGTGTCTGCGAGATCAACAGCGAGGCCTGCGAGATACACAGGGCAAAAAAAGAGTGACTGCGTCCACAGTCACGAGCCTTCGGTGAGGTGCGAATGCCCATAGACGACCCCTCCGACCCAGATGGGAAAGCCAAGTGGTGGGAGACTGCTGAAGAGCACAGGTTTGCACTTGAGGTCTTGCAGCTCCCGCTCAGACGCGAGATCCTGAGATTTATCTCAAGTGGATTGAAAAGCGAAGAGCAAATCGAAAACGAGTTCAAAAATCGGCTAACCTGGTATCACCTTTCCATGCTGGTCAAAGCCCTGGTAATCGAGCGATCAGCAGGCGGCTACAAAGCTACGCCCACAGGAGTGCTGTATTTAGAGAAGGTCGAATCCAGACGATGATTGTTGCTTGAAATTGCCCATGTTCAGGCCAAAAGAATTTATATTTTGGCGTATTATATGAACATTAGTTTTTGTGATTGCGGGGTTATGGACATGGGATTTATGAGCGAGTTTAAGGAGTTCGCCATGAAGGGCAACGTAATGGACATGGCGATTGGTATCATTATCGGCGCAGCCTTTGGAAGCATTGTCAACTCCCTGGTGAAGGACATCATCATGCCACCCTTAGGGCTTATCCTGGGCAGGGTGAACTTCACAGATCTGTTCATATCCCTGGATGGTAAGACCTATGCATCGCTAGCAGAAGCCCAGGCGGCTGCGGCGCCCACCATAAACTACGGTCTTTTCATAAACACCATTATCAACTTCCTGATAGTTGCCCTGGCGATATTCGTGGTGATAAGAAAGATAAATGAAATGAAGAAAAAGCCTGCACCGCCTGAGCCCAACACAAAAGAGTGCCCATACTGCAAGGAGACCATCCCCAAGGCAGCAGTCAAATGCTCACATTGCACCTCAGATCTGAGCGCATAGCCGAAGCTCAAATTTTTTACCGCACTTTTAAGATTCGGTAGTGCTACTCGCCAATGAATTGGCTGGGACTAGCCCTGAGTTCGTCCTAAAAAGGCTTCCAGCAGCCTTGCCACGGCATAGGCCGGGAAGACGTCCGATACCTCAGGGCTATACCTCTCCGAGAGCGGGACGCACTCCAGCCCGAGAAACGAGGCTGCTTTGGCGATCGATCTCTCTCCAATTCCAGCTGCCATCACTCTTGACAGCCTGTGCCTCTCCACCTGTCTCTCGATCGCAGCAACTAAAAGTCTATGTTGACGGTCGCGGGCCTGCTCGGCTATGGCCAGCGCGCCTATCTCGCCGATCTCCTCCAGATCTGCGCAGACCGTCCTCGCAAGTCTGCGAAGGGCGGATATCCGGTCCTTTCCATAGCCGTCGGGCGTGTCGCATGCATAGCGATCCTGGGATATCTGGCCCAGGGCCAAGTAGGCATCAGCTGTTATGGCGAAGAGCTCTGGAGAAAGAGGCACGCGGTCACCTCTGATTCGGGCCGTGGGCATCAGGGCTCCCAGGGCAGTCCGGAGACATCCAGTGTAAACAAGTTCGCCCCGGGCCAGCCTTTGAAAATCAGTCTTGGCAGCAAGTGGCTTTCCTTTGATCGGGATCAGGTCGGTGGTTGTGCTGCCCATGTCAACGAACAGGCCATCTCCAACCTCCTCGGCAAGCAGCGCCGCAGAGGCGGACCAGTTTGCAGCGGCGAGCTGCATTGGGTCGTTCCAGATAAAACCGCTCGCCCCCCAGAAGTGTACCGGGCAGTGGAAGGCAGTCTTCACCGCAGCCGTTAGGCTCTCAATCCCCTCTCGCTTGCAAGAGAAGCAGTCTGCAAGCTCGCCTGTGATGACTGCTGCAACAGCCTCCGGCTCGAGGGCTGCGAATCGGCTAAGCGCCTCGCCCAGGGGCGCGCCCTTCCAGAGGGGCAGGTAAATGCTCTTTGCGATGCTTCCATCTGCAGAGCACACTTTGGTGTTGGCCCCCCCAATATCCAGGCCCAGAATCATCGCTGACAAAAAGCCATATTGAACCATAAAAGCTTTAGGTTGGAAGATAAGTTTAAGCCACCAACTTTTGGAGATCAGGATCATGGCTGCCAAGGAGAAGTATGCTGAACCCACTTACTTGGAATGTGGATTCGGAGAGCTGGAGTACAAGGTTATTGCTCCGCAGGTATGTTGTCGCTGTGGCACATGTGAGGCCTTCTGCCCCAGAATTGAGCACAAGAATAATAGACCCGCCCTCGTAAATTACGATCCCCTCTGCGGCCTGTGCTTTGCTTACTGTCCCAGGACCTTCCTGGACATGAGCGAGATGGAGTCCGGGCTCTTTGGACGGACCAGGAACGCAAATGATGAGCCGCTGGGAGTATTCCAGAAGGCCGCCTCAGCTCAAGCCAGGGAGCGCCAGGACAAAGCCCAGGATGGTGGCGTTGCCACTGCCCTGCTGGTGCATGCTCTGGAGTCGGGCGTAATAGACTGCGCAGTGGTCACAGACAGGGATGATGAGTGGAGAACTGTTGCGCGCGTTGCCACAACAGCAGACGAGATCAAGGATGCCGCTGGAACGAAATACACCATCTCCAACAGCGTATTTGCCATAAAGGATGCCATGGAGAGCGGCTACCAGAAGATAGGCTTCGTCGGCACGCCATGTCAGATCCAGGCACTGCGCAAAGTGCAGCTCCTAAAAGAGCCTTATGAGTTCGGCCAGAAGAGAATAGCGCTGCTTGTCGGGCTCTTTTGTATGGAGAACTTCGACTACGATGAGCTCATGGATGGCCTGGTGAAAGGCAGGTTCGCATTGAATCCGAAAGACGTGTCCCGCTTCGAGATCAAGAAGGGCATGTTCCGCGTCATTGATAAGGCCGGCAAGGCCCACGAGGTAAAGATCGAGGAGACCGATGCTTACACCTTCAAGGGCTGTGGACCATGCTTTGACTTTGCAAGCGAGCTGGCTGACATCTCTGTGGGCAGCGTGGGCTCATCCGATGGCTGGTCGACAGTTCTCACGCGCACGAACCTGGGCGAGAGGCTCTACGCCTCGGCTCTAGCAGGGGGCGTCGTGCAGGAGAAGGCAATCTCCGAGAAGGGCCTGGCACTGGCAAAGAGGCTGGCAGGCAACAAGGCTTTGCGCTTTGAGTGCAAATCCCAAGAGATGAATCTCAGCGGCATTGTTCGTTGACAGGAAACCCATATGCTCTCAGTCGGGCTGGCTGGAAAGCCGAACTCTGGCAAATCCACCTTTTTCAAGGCCGCAACCCTGGTAGATGTGGACATCGCCAACTATCCCTTTACTACCATAGACGCCAATCACGGGGTCTCTTATGTGCGAGTTGCATGCCCATGCAGGGAACTGGGCATCAAGGATGGCTGTGGAAGATGCAAGGATGGCGTGCGCTTCATCCCAATCGAGCTGATCGATGTGGCGGGTTTGGTGCCTGATGCACATCTTGGCAAGGGATTGGGCAACGAATTTCTGGATGCTCTGCGCGTGGCTGAGGCCGTCATTCACATCCTGGATGCATCGGGCGGCACAGACGCAGAGGGAAATCCTGTGGGCCTCGGCAACCACGATCCCGTATCGGACGTAAAATTTCTGGAGTACGAGATCAGCATGTGGTTGCTTGGCATCCTCGATCGCAACTGGGAGAAGCTGATGAGGAACTACAAGGCTCTGGGAGGCAAGCCTGATCAGGTACTGATAGAGCAGATGGCGGGAGCTGGTGTCTCGGACAGCCACATCAGGCGCGCCCTGGCAGAGATGAAAAAGGACCCTGGTAGCTGGGACAAGGAAGATCTGAAGAGGTTTGCAGGGCTCCTGCGCGCCTACAGCAAGCCCATGATATTAGCTGCCAATAAGATGGACATCGCTCCGCCGGAAAATGTGAAGCGGCTTTTGGCCCTAAAAGAGGAGATGGTGATACCAGTGAGCGGTGCTGCTGAGATTGCGCTGCGCATGGCCGAGAAGGCGGGCCTGATAAGATACAAACCAGGAGACCAGGACTTTGAGATCACAGGACAACTCACAAAGGCGCAGTCTGCGGGCCTGGAAAAGATCCGTGCGCTGATGAAGCAGTTTGGTGGAACAGGCGTGCAGCAATGCATCAACCGTGCNGTGTTCGAGCTGTTGGATTACATAGTGCTCTATCCGGTAGAGGATGAGAACAAGTACACNGACAGAAAAGGTGTGGTGCTGCCAGATGCCTTTCTCATGAAACGGGGAAGCACAGCCCGTGATCTGGCATTCAGGGTACACTCCGATATCGGGGAGAGCTTCCTGTTTGCCATCGATGCCAAGAGCAAGATGCGCCTTGGCGAGAAGTACGAGCTGAAGGATGGCGACGTGATCAAGATAGTCTCGACGAAATAATCTCGCCAAACACATTAAATAGAAGAGCAGCTATTTTTGGGTGTGGACTGTGAGGAGCATTTTGATCGTGCCGACCACTATTTTCATCCTGATCAGCCTTGCAGCCGCGAATATGCCGGCCTCATTTTACCAGGCCATGAGCAGCATGACGAGTGAGGATACACTCTGCGTCAAGAACTACGATGCTGGAGCCAGCGTCACAGAGTCGTACAAGAACTTCGAGCACCTGCAGAAGGATACGCAGGTTGTGAGCAGATCTTACAATGCCTCGAACAACGAAAAGGATCGCACCAGAGGAAATGCATCACTTGAGGTCCACATAGATTCTAGCGTCATCGGCGAGGCTCACATCGCCTGGCAGTCCAGGGAACTGGAGACTGACCTCTTGGGCCGCCATGCCACATACAGCCGCACCATCGATGACATGACTGGCGTATTCAACCTCGTGAAGTTCATCCAGCTCTGGTCCAACAGCACACTGGGCTCGACCAGATTGGATTGGCTGCCCTGCAGCTAGTGTCATGGGTCCCTCTTCAAAGCAGCTTTACGAAAGGATAAAATCCTTGCACATCTTTGACGGTAATAGAAGGAGATCTCATGAAGGTTCTAGTCAGTGATTCTTTAGCAGAAGAAGGAGTCAAAAGGCTGAAATCGGGGGCTGACGTCGATGTCATAACTAACCTCACTCCCGAGGATCTGGTCAAGAAGATCAAGGATTACGATGCCCTTGTCATCCGCAGCGGGACAAAGGTAACTGCAGAGATCATCGATGCCGCTGATAGGCTCAAAGTCATCGGACGGGCGGGCGTGGGCATTGACAATGTGGATGTGGAGGCTGCCACCAAGAAGGGCATCATCGTGCTGAATACCCCGGGCGGCAACACAATATCTGCAGCCGAGCACACAATCGCCATGATGCTGGCTTTAGCCCGGAACATTCCCCAGGCAAATGCTGCGCTGCACAAGGGAGAGTGGAACCGCAAGAAGTATACCGGCGTTGAGTTATTCAATAAAACCCTGGGCATCGTCGGCCTTGGTCGCGTTGGAGCCGAGGTGGCCGCACGCATGAAATCCTTCGGCATGCAGATTGTCGCTTACGACCCATTCGTCTCGGAGGAGAAGGCCACGCAGATGGGCCTTACCCTAGCCTCCCTGGAGACTGTATTGAAACAGAGCGACTTCATCACAGTGCACACACCCCTGACGAATGAGACCCGCAATCTGATCGATGAGGATGAGTTCAAGATCATGAAGCCTGGCGTGCGAATTGTCAACTGCGCGCGCGGTGGAATCATCAACGAGGCAGCTCTCTCAAAGGCCGTGGCCCAGGGCATTGTAGCTGGAGCTGCAGTGGACGTCTTTACAAAAGAGCCGCCCACTGGAAACCCGCTGCTGGAGCAGGATAGGATAATCACCACACCCCACCTGGGTGCATCCACAGCCGAAGCCCAGGTCAACGTGGCATTGGCAGTGGCCGACCAGATCCTCACCATCGCCAGGGGCGGGCTTCCCACGAACGCCATCAACATGCCTGCTATCTCACCTGAGACTCTGGCAGTCATGGAACCATACATGAGCCTGGCCGAGAATATGGGAGCTTTGGCAGGGCAGGTCGCAGGCAGCGGATTTGATAGCCTGGAGTTGATTTACGGAGGGACTGTTGCTGAGAAGGATATCCGGCCCGTGACCATTTCTGCCATCAAGGGGCTGTTGGGATGCTTGATGGGAGAAGGTTCTGTAAATTTTGTCAATGCTCAGAGGACACTGAAGGAGCTGGGAGTCAAGCTGCTGGAGAGCAAGACGGAATCTGCCAACGGATATAGCAATTCCATCACCCTCAAGCTGACCAAGAATGGAAATGTAACTACTGTCCAGGGAACAGTCTCAGCGAACAAAGAGAAGCGCATTGTTCAGCTCAACGAATACCACACATACATCCCAACCTCTGGAGATATGGTCATTGCCGTCATAGAGGACAAGCCCAACATCATTGGACCGTGCTGCGTAGTCTTGGGCGAGGGAAAGATCAATATCGGCGGGATGCACGTAGGCCGCGTCGCTGAAGGCAAGCCACAGCTCATGGTTCTGAGCGTAGATCAAATGGCTTCTGATGACATCATGAAAAAGCTTAGGGAAGTGCCGGGAGTGATAAGCGCCAAGATGGTGGAGCTGTGAAAGAGGCTCATCCTAATTCACGCTTCACCTTTTCTACTAGCTCTTTTTGGACCGCAGCATTGCGGTCCCCGCCGCAGACGATGCCCCGCACCCCGATGATATCTGGATCCAGGCGCCTGAGAAGCTCCAAATGCGCAAATCCGATGCTGCCAGCCAGGGCTACCTGCAGCCCGTTGGCGTGGCCGAGGGCGACGAAGCTGGCAAGGTCCTGCTCGCCCATGAAATCGAATGTCGGCCGTCCATCCTTTATGGCCGTGTCGACCATGACAACATCCGCACCTGCCTTGGCAGCGGCCTCGGGCAAGAGAATAGGAGAGATAGAGCCGGCTCGGAGATAGTCGGAGTAGCCAGATGCAACAACCCTCTTTGCTGGATCATAGTCCTTGACAGATCGCACAATTCCCTGCAGCATCTCCTCAGCCTGCTCAGGGGTCTTGACGCCCAGAAGCCCGGCCTTGATGTAATCTGCTCCGGCCACAGCAGCTCCAAGAGCCGCAAGGCTCGCCGTTCCGGGCTTGAAGTCGAGGTCTCCAATTGTGGCGCTCACAGGGACACGCCCATCTGCCAGGTCGACCACTGCCCGAATGGCCCATGGAAAATTCGCACCCAATGATCCCTCTTTGGGGTTCTTCACATCCAAGATATCCGCGCCGCCCAGCAGTGCCGAGCGTGCCTCAGTTACATTCATAGGGCTAACCAACAATCTCATATTCAACCAATCCCGAAAGGAGCAGTCGTGCGATGCATCTTTGTCCTCGATATACTTAACGGTGTGGCTGTCCACGCAGTTCGAGGCGAGAGAAGTATCTACGAGCCCGTAGAGAGGTTCAGCAGGATCGTCTGCACCTCTGAGCCGCTGGAGATCCTGCAAAAGTTGAAGCCCGAGGAGGTCTACGTGGCTGACCTGAACCTTCTGATGAGCTCAGGCGATAACTTGGCAGTCATAAGAGAGATAGCAACCCTGGCCAGGACTATGGCAGATATTGGCATATCCAAAGCAGATGATCTGGATCTCCTTCCAGGGAACGTCAAGCCGATCTTGGGCACCGAGACCTCCTCGCTCAAACTGATAGAAGAGGCATCGTTGCGGCGCAAGATTGTGGTCAGCGTTGATATGAAAAATAGAGATGTCCTCAGTCGCGATCCATTGCTGGCAGCGCGAGCGCCTCTGGAGATCCTGAATTTGTTGAATCGTCTGGAGCTAGATGCGATAATTTTGCTGGAGCTGGACCGCGTGGGCACTTCCTCGGGGCTTGACAGAGATTTCCTGGAGAAGGCCGTTGCAGTCAGCGAGCATCCACTCATTTTAGGCGGAGGGGTGAGGGGTGAGGACGACCTGCGCACGCTGGAAAGCTTGGGCTTTTCGGGCGCTTTGGTGGCCACTGCAGTGCACAACGGGACGATCCCGGCAGGCTGGCTGTGAGATGAAGTTGAGCCGCCGAGTGGATCTGGCCATTAACTCCCGCTGATCATAGTTCCCACGCCCTCTGTCGTGAGAAGCTCCAACAGAACTGCGTGATGCTTCCGGCCATCGATGATGTGCGCCCTGTCCACACCACCTTGCACCACGCGCACGCAGGCCTCGACCTTGGGAATCATTCCTCCTTTGATTACGCCCTCCTGCACCATCCGGTTGAAGTCGGATGCTAAAAACTCGGAGATTACGCTCGTCGGGTCGTCGGGGTTCATGCGCACCCCTTCCACGTCGGTTATGGAGAAGAACTTCTTGGCGCGCATGGCTATGGCTACGGCTCCGGCTGCAGTGTCTGCATTCACATTCAGGTTGTTTCCCTCGTCATCCACAGCAATTGGAGATATCACTGGGATGTAGCCCTTCCCAGCCATGATCATGAGTATCTCCGGATCAACCTTCTCCACCTCGCCCACGAAGCCCAGATCTACGGGCTCTTTGCCCTGTACCTTCACTGGAGACTTCTTTCTGGCCTTGAGGAACATGCCGTCCTGGCCGGAGAGCCCAATGCCTTTGCCTCCGTGCTTGCCGATGAGGTTGACAAGCTCTGCGTTGATGTTTCCCAGCAGGACCATGCGGGCAATGCCCAAGGTCTCCCTGTCAGTTACGCGCAGTCCTCCCACGAACTCGGCCTTCTTGCCAAATTTCTCCATGGCCTGCGAGATCTCCGGTCCGCCTCCGTGCACAATGATGGGGTGAATGCCGATGTAGCGCAAGAGCACCACATCCTGTATGAAGTCCTCCAGTACGGTTCTATCGGACATTATCGAGCCGCCGATCTTAAAGACCATGATGGAATCGTAGAACTCGCGAATGTAGGGCAGAGCCTCTATGAGCACCTGTTCTCTCTTGACTGTCACCATTTATTCCTCTTCGAGAGAGGATCATGCTCATCCTGGTTTTTATCTGTTTTTCTCGAGACCAGTTCTTCCTCACAACTCCCCTTCAAGTCCGCAAAGCTGGCAGCGGTGATGCCATTTGGGCTCAGCCACAACACGAACAGGGCTCTCACTGCGATAGCGTCCAGAATTCATCTCTTGAATGAAACTCGGCAGCTCTGCTGCCAGCATGCTCGCAGGCTTGATCCTGCCAACCTCGCGGCCATGGACGCCAAAGCGCCCTTCAGTCCTATCGATGGTCACAACAGCATATTCCGGCGAATCCTCGCTATCGCCATCGCTCAAGTACAATAGCTTCTTGTGATAAAAGCTGTAGCAAAGAGGCCATTTGTGGTTGAACATGGCCTCGACAAGTTCGTCTTCGCTTCTGATCTCCCTGAAAGAGAAGGCACGTTCAGGATGATTCATAAACATTCACCACTCCTCGTTCTCGTCTCAGCCACCAGATCCCGTACTGCGTAAAGCCCACATTAGATCTCCAGCAGACTGAGATCTTCGACAGACCTGGTCTGGACATAATCACCTTTCTTACTAATTTATTAAATGAGTTTATAATTTATGAATCTTTCGATATAATTTATGAACAAAATCGAAGCTCCCCCCTTCAATGTCCCCGTTCATTACTTTCGCTCCATGCCATACTTAGATATAGTATACAATCTAAAACCCTAATGATTTTTGCACCGGGAAAGGGGCAGTAAAAGATCAAAATAACTCGCAGGTGATCTCATTTGAAGTCGGCTCTCGTCGCATTATTGATTGGCATTCTTTTAGCATCTTCTGGCTGCATTCAGCCAAAAGAAGCTCCTGTTGTCTTGGAGAAGGCCGCATCTGAGGAATGGAAGCCAGACGGAGTGGTTGGTGAGGACGAATACGCCCGTAGCATGGTCCTACAGTGCCAGGCCAGACAGGGTTACACAGGTGGAAGGATGGAGATATCCTGGAAGAACGACCAGGAATTCCTCTACATGGCCCTGAATGGCAGCACAAGTGGATGGCTGGCGGTTGGCTTTGAACCTACTGAATGGATGAAGGATGCTGACATAATACTTGGCTATGTTGAAGGAGAGAAAGCGACTGTCCTGGACGAGTATTCTACCGGCAACTACGGTCCGCATATCGAGGATACAATGCTAGGTGGCACAAACGACATACTTCAGAATGGCGGAAGAAGAGATGGCGCGAATACCGTCATTGAGTTCAAGAGAAAACTGGACACAGGAGACAGGTTTGATAGGTCAATGCACTCTGGCGAGACAGTATCATTGATCTGGGCCATGGCCGATAGCAGCGACCAGGGTGTAAAGCACAACATCGCCTATGGTGAAGGCATCATCCCCCTAATTCAGGAGAATGCTACGACAGTCTCAGCAGCAGTTCCAAGCCCGCGCGAGGTCCAAGGAATTCTTTTCATATGGCAGGAGGAGAAAGCAGCTCGCGACCTGTACATATCCCTGTATGAAGAGACAAACCTCAGCATCTTCATGGATCTGGTCAGATCAGAGCAAAACCACATGGACCAGGCCAAATCGATGATCGATAAGTTCGGTCTTCAAACGCCTGTATCAGATGTGCCAGGAGAGCTCGAGAACCAGACCTTGAGAGAGATTTATAACAGACTGCTGGCCCAGGGGAGACTCTCACATCATGAGGCCCTTAAGTCTGCTGCAACATTTGAGGAGATAAGCATCATGGATCTTGAAAAAGAGATCGCTGCAACGAATATGGAGGAGATCAGGGTCGTCTATCAGGGGCTGCTGGCCGGCTCCAGAAAACACCTGCGCTCATACGTCATGGATCTTCAAGAGCTAGGGATCCAATATAGCCCACATTACATCAGTTCCAGCGAGTTCGAAGAGATCATGAGAAGATCATAGAGCCTTTTGGCCTAATGTCTATGATCTTTGCAGGCGTTGTCCATATCTGCCCTCTGCAACATCTTAGCCTGCCAGTCATCGATGGCATCCTTCACGCTGCCAGCAGCACCTACATACACATCTACGCCAGATGAGGAGAATGCTGCTACTGCCTTTGGGCCAAGCCCGCCCACGATCATCACCTGCACGCCCATCTTCAGGATGGTCTCCGTGGGCAGGCCACTTCCGCCCATATGCTCACTTACATTGGGCAGAATCTGTATGTCTCCAGTGTCCATATCCACTACGGTAAACGTAGGAGCCCGACCGAAATGCTGGCAGATGGCCTCATTCATGCCCTCGGTGCCCATGGTAGGAACACATATCTTCATTGTCCAGGACCTCCTCTGCCTCTTCCAGCTCCCCTGCCCTGGCCCATTGGACCGCGGCCTTGACCCATGCCCATGCCTCCATGGGCAGGCCTTGTTGGGCCAGAGATCTTTGTGAGCTCCCCGCGCTTGAATTTATCCACAGCATCCATCACGGTCACTCCCTGTAGCTGATAGACATCGATATTGGCGGATGCTAGCGTTTGCATAGCATTTGGGCCAATGTTTCCCGTGATCAGGGCCTTTGCGCCCTGCCTGGTGATGATCTGAGCTGCCTGTATCCCTACACCGCTTGACCCTTCAGCATAGGTATTGGCAACTGAGCTCACATCCATGCTGTCAATGTCGACGATTACAAAAAACGGACATCTTCCAAACCTGGGATCAACTGGAGCATCCAGGCCGGTAGCTCCTGCTGTAACACATATCTTCATCATGAACCTCTGATGTTTTGTTTTTGCCTGCCGCGGCTAATTATGCTATTATGCGACTTAATATTTAAAGCATTTGCATCCTCAAGTCAGAAGATCATGGATCACCAGATCCAATGATTCTGCCTGTGTTATGAGGGTCTCAACACCTGCTTCAGCAAATGCATAACCTGGGCCTTTGCGGGCGAGGTTTTCTTTAGCTAAAACGACATCTGGCTTATAACTCAGCAAGAACTCCGCTACCTTCAGGCCTCTGCCTTTGGGCAGATCTTTATAGGGATTGGCGACGATCTCCTGCCTTTGAAGGCCCATCTTCTGCAAATCAATCTGCAGCAGCGCAAAGTAGGGCGACTCGCCGAAGTGCTCTCCCACAGTTCCCTTATAGTCCTTCAATGGAACGGCATAGATCATGCTCGTCTTTGCCTGTGGCTCATAGTGGATCAGCACCCGGTCGACGCCTGGAACTTCTTGGCGTATCCTTGCCTCGATGCGCTGGCTAGCCTGGTGAGCTCTCTTCAAGTCGGCGACTCGAAAGGTCAAGCTGGCCTCCACGAATAGATAGCGACCAGAGTTCCTCGCCACAACCTCTTTAAGAGCGTCAACTTCGGGAGCCTCCAGTATCAGGCCCCGGATCTTCTCGAGCGTTCTCACATCGACTGACGCGTCCAGCAGCACCCTCATGCCGCTCAACAGAATGCCCCAGCCCTCTTTAACGATGATGAGGGCAATGACCACGGCAGCGATCCTGTCCAATGGCATCGCGAAGGCTTTGGCGATCAGGGCCAGGAACACCAGCGAGGAGGTGAGGACATCTGCTCTGTGCTGTATGCCGTCTGCAATTAAGCTGGGCGAGCCGCTCTCCTTTCCCACATGGATCTGATAGGATCCGAAGAGATACGGCAGGGGTATCAAGGCAGCCACAGTCAGCAAAACAAAGCCCCCAAACTGAGCTACCTGAGTTTCCGCATGCATTGCTTCCAAAACGATCTCATAGGCGGTGGCAAAGAGCAGAAAGGAGATCGCGATGGATGCCAGGTTCTCCACTTTATAAAGCCCCAGGGGAAAGCTCCGGCTCTTGCGCTCTGAGATCTTCAGGCCCGTGATGAGGGCAATGGACGCAAGAACATCCACGAGGGAGTGAACAGCATCTGCGCGCAGCGCCAGGCTCCCTGCCAGATCAGAGAGAACGAACTTGAATACCACCAAGCCCGCGTTCAAGAGCAGCGAGTAGACTGCAACCCTCAACACGGAGGGACTTCGTGCCTTATCATCCTCAGAGCCATTGGATGCAGGCATGGTTATCTCCGGGAAATATTCCTAGTCTCTGCTGCCTAAGATGCGATCGTACTCCTCCTGGGAGAGATGCTGTGGACTATATTCATAGCCCTCCCTTTTCAAGTTCTTCCGCCCCTTTCGCCCTTATTGTCATACATTTCTTCAAGGATACGACGAAATGGCGCCCATTCTATTGAATCAGATATCTGTAAGAGCTGGGACTTCTTTTGCTTTGCGCTGAGCCCTCGCAATGTCCAGGTAGTAAAAGAATCCATGGTGTATAATAGTATTATTAGTATATAAACTTTTCCATACCGTTGTTACCAGTAGGTTCTTAGGAGCCCTCATGGGCGTTTTTTATAAAGTTTTTTCATAAAATCACCATTATAGAATCCAATCGAACAGCCTTAAAGATTTTGGTAGTATTTTGACCCAACGACGAGGCATCCACACGCCTTCTCCTGAATAGAAAGAGCTATACATTACCTGCCTGATATGAGTTTGAATGGCACTGCTGGAGATCAGGGGCCTGTACAAGCTCTTCTACTCGGACGGCAAGGAGATGGAGGCCTTGCATAACATCAATTTGAGCATCGAGGAGAATGAGTTCGTATGCTTCATAGGCCCATCAGGATGTGGCAAGACCACACTTCTCAGGATTATCGCGGGGCTGGAGGAGCCGAGTTCTGGCACAGTAACACTGGCAGGAGATCCGATAAAAGGGCCTGGTCCAGAGAGGGGCATGGTCTTCCAGGAATACTCATTGTTTCCGTGGCGAACTGTCCTGGACAATGTTGCCTTCGGCCTGGAGCTGAAAGGCGTTCCGGCTGCAGAGCGTCAGGCCAGGGGCAGGCAGTATCTTAAAATGGTGGGCCTGGAGCGCTTTGAAGCCCGCTATCCTCATGAGCTATCCGGGGGCATGAAGCAGCGCGTAGCCATCGCGCGGGCCCTTGTCAATGATCCCCGGGCACTTCTCATGGACGAGCCATTCGGAGCCCTGGATGCCCAGACCCGCAACATCATGCAGTCGGAGCTGCTACGCATTTGGGAGGAGAAGAGAAAGACTGTGGTCTTCGTGACACACAGCGTGGATGAGGCCATCTACCTCGCAGATCGCATCGTCATCATGTCTGCGCGCCCCGGCAGGATTAAAGACATAATCGAGATCTCACTGCCCCGCCCCAGGAACAGGACAAGCTCTGCTGTCAACCAGATCCGTGATCGCATACTTTGTGATCTCCGCTCAGAGATCGTCACCATATGAGTTGGATATAGCTTTATATGCAAAGATCACATAACCATACAGCCTGTTTTAGCTGGTGAGGCTGTTGGTTGGATCTAGATGGATGGAGCTTCCGCGAAAGGTTGCGGTGGGCGGCGGAGTTGTGATGGAGCTTCCGGACATCTGCAAAGATCTCAAGCTTTTGCCTCGTGCCGTCATCGTCACCGGCCCAAACACGGAGAACGTGGTGGGCAGGACAATTTTTGAGCTGCTGGAGGAGAGCGGTTTTCAGCCCGAGACCCTGGTCACCAGCGCATCGAAGATGAATGAGGTGGAGCGTGCAAAGGACCTGGCGCGCGAGATAGGCGCAGGTTTCCTCATAGGAGCTGGAGGGGGCAGATCGATAGACATAGCCAAGATCGCATCTGTCCACGCGAACATTCCGTTCCTGTCAGTGCCAACGGCCGCATCGCACGACGGCATCTGCTCTGCGCAGGCGTCTTTGACAGTAAACGGAGAGACTATGTCCGTCCAAGCTCAGGCGCCCCTGGCCATTGTTGCTGACACAAAAATAATATCACAGGCACCAGCCAGGTTGCTTGCAGCCGGATGCGGCGATATAATCTCAAATTACACGGCCATCCTCGACTGGAAACTGGCGCACAGGCTCAGAAACGAGGAATACAGCGAATATGCGTCTGCCCTCTCGGGGATGACTGCACAGATGATCGTAGAGCTTGCGCCCGAGATTCGCCCGGGCCTTGAAGAATCTGCCAAGATCGTAGTAAAGGCACTAATATCCAGCGGTGTGGCCATGAGCATTGCTGGCTCATCTCGCCCAGCTAGCGGCTCGGAGCACAAGTTTGCCCATGCAGTGAACCTCATTGCGCCGGCAAGGGCTCTGCATGGCGAGCTGTGTGGCCTTGGCACCATCATCATGATGTATCTGCATGGAGGAGACTGGAAGATGATCCGCACAGCTCTCTGCCAGGTTGGAGCGCCTACTGCGGCAGATCAGCTGGGACTTGACGCAGAGATTGTGATCGAGGCGCTGATCTCTGCCCACAAGATTCGGCCTGACCGCTACACAATACTGGATACAGGCCTTAACCGCAAGGCTGCTTCGAGAGCGGCCGAGGCCACAGGAATAATCTAAATAATAATTATATGATTATGATGAAGAAGAGGTCGAAAATATGTCTGAAGCAACCACTCAAATCACTCTGATTGGAACGAAGCTGGCCAGCATAGGCATGGAATTTACCTTCGTGGGCGCAACTCCTGAATGCGAATCCTGCAAGCTGAGAAACACCTGCATAAATCTTGAGCCCCAACGGAGGTATAGAGTTGTGGGAATGCGCGGAGAGCTGATTCATGAGTGCCCCATCCACGAGGCAGGCGTTCGCGCTGTGGAAGTGGCGGAGAGCCCCATAATAGCGGCCTTCGATTCCAGAAAGGCATTTCCTGGATCCAAGATCGTCTTCGAGGCCGTAAAATGCGATGAGACTGACTGCAGCATGTACGAGATGTGTCATCCCACGGGGCTGAAGGATGGCGAGAGATGCACAATCGTCGAGGTTGTGGGCGAGGCTCCTGAGGATTGCCCCCGTGGAAATGTCCTGAAGCTGGTGGAGTTCCGGCGCTAGATGCAAAGCATCACCTACTCTCGAAATGTCTTCCTGTCTGTGACTGACCTGTGCAAAAACCATTGTGGTTATTGCTCTTTCCGACGTGAGATTGGCGAAGCTCATCTGCTCAAAAGGCGCGAGGCTTTTCGCCTTCTCGCTCGCGCCGCAGAGGAGGACTGCACCGAAGCGCTATTCTGTCTTGGTGAGAGGCCCTGGGAGGTGCCGGGTTTCACAGATCTCATGGATGATGCTGGTGTGTCCAGTCTCCTGGATTACCTGGTGGAGCTTTGTGAGCTTGCACTAGAGCTCGGGCTACTTCCCCATACAAATGCAGGAGTTCTGGAGAACGATGCCCTTCGGCGCCTGCAGCCTTACAATGCTTCGATGGGGCTCATGCTGGAGACAGTGGCCACTGTTCCAGCTCACGATCTCTCTCCAGGAAAGCACCCGGATGTAAGGCTGGACCACATCGCCAGGACCGGCAGGCTGAAGATCCCACTCACCACAGGAATATTGGTCGGCATCGGCGAGAGATGGGCTGATAGAGAGAGGTCTTTGATGGCCATTGCAGATCTTCACAGGGCTTATGGCCACATTCAGGAGGTAATAATCCAGCCGCTTGATCCAAAACCCGGCACTGCGCTGGCTGACTCGCAAGCTCCAAGCATGCAGGAGCTTTGCTCAGTCGTTAGAATGGCCAGGCGAATTCTGCCAAGCGATGTGGCTGTGCAGGTCCCACCCAACCTCGTCCATCCTCTGCCTCCAGTAGAGGCGGGCGCAAATGATCTTGGGGGTTTGAGCCCAGTGACCCTTGACAGGATAAACCCCGGCCGGCCGTGGCCATCGCTTGAGGTGCTGAGGGCATGCCTCAAGGGCTACGCACTAGTAGAGCGATTGCCGGTCTATCCCCAGTTTATCCAGCGTGGCTGGCATGGCGCAAAGACCCGAGAGCTGGTTGCAGCCCTGGCTGGAGAGGACGGCCTCAGAAAGAAAAAGTATATCTGCTAGGGCCGTGACTTGCTAAGTCCGTGAATAAGAATTGGATTGAGATTGGCATAAGCACAGGGCTCGTGCTTCTCATGATAGCGCTCATCCTGGGGGCACAGATGGTCATGCCCGTGGAACTCAGGTCCTCCTGTTTTGCTCTGACTGTCTTGTTATTCATGATTGCTATGGGCCTTGCGGGCATGAAGCTCGTGGATATTTAGCGACGGCAGTTATAAATATAATAATACACATTTTCCGTCGAGGGGTTTCTAGATGGCAGGGTTTCTGGAAAAGCTCAAAGCTATAGGTAAAGTGGGAGAGGAAGATTACACTGAGGTAGATCTGGGACAGTTCGAGGAAGCAGGCAGCTCCCAGGATATCATCCTGAGGGTAGCAGAACTGGGGAAGGTCGATGTCCTTTCGGAGATCAAGCAGGAAATCTATGCAGGGAATATAATTTTAGTGGACATAGCAGGATTGAAGAGGGATAAGGCTGCATTGGACAGGGCCATTGGGGAGCTGAAGAAAGCTGCTGATGATGTCTCTGGGGACATTGCAGGCATAGGCGACGACCTCGTGGTTCTGGTGCCAAATGGAATAAGGATAGACCGAGAGAAGGTTGTCGGAGGCAAAGATTGAAATTAACAACATCTGCCAACTGTCCTGTCTGCAATCGCCAAATGCAGTTCAACTGGGAGACCCAGGAGATACCCTACTTTGGGGAGGCCATGGTCATTGCTGGCGTTTGCACATGTGGATTTAGGCATAGCGATACCATTTTATTGGGCCAAAAAGAGCCTGCACGCTTCACTTTGCAGGTAACAGATCCCGATGACATGGACGCCAGGGTGATTCGGTCCTCCAGTGGCACAATTCGCGTTCCTGAGCTTGGCGTGGATGTAGAGCCGGGGCACGCATCCGAGTCCTACGTCTCCAATGTGGAGGGCGTCCTGTCCAGGATCGAGGATGTAGTTGATTTTGCCACTCGATCTGCGCGAGATGCGGGCAGCGTCGAGAACACCCGGAGGGGAGAGATGATCCTGGAGAACATCGCACTTGCGCGACAAGGCAGGTTCAAGCTGACAGTCATACTGGAAGATCCCCTCGGGAACAGCGCCATCGTCTCAGATAAGGCTGTTCGATCTGTGCTCAGCACAGAAGAGATCGAATGCCTGAAGACTGGCATGCTCATATTGGATGTTTGAGATGATTGTGGCAAGCGGCGGCACAGGCACGCCCAAGCTTCTTTTGGGCTTGAAGGAGCAACTTGAGCCCGATGAGCTTTCCGTGGTCGTGAACACCGCTGAAGACATGTGGATCTCGGGAAATCTGGTCACGCCCGATCTGGACACAGTGCTCTACACCCTTGCGGGCATCGTGGACGAGCAGAGGTGGTGGGGAATTGCGGGCGACAGCTTTCTCACCCACGAATTCTTGCACAGCCTTGGCAGGCCAGAGCTGCTCGCTTTAGGAGATAGGGACAGGGCGGTGCAAATTTTTCGCTCTGACCTGATGCGCCAGGGAGAGAGCCTCTCAGATGCGACGCAGCATCTGGCACAGGCCCTGGGAGTAAAGCAGAGGGTGGTTCCAATGACTGACGATCCAGTCTCTACAATGATCTCCACTCCCTCGGGCGAGATGCACTTCCAGGACTACTGGGTCGGTCTGAAGGGGAACCTGCCGGTTCATTCCCTGCGGCTAAAAGGCATAGACAAGGCCAGGCCAAGCCCTGGATTCCTCCATCTACTCAAGGAGGAGAAGGTTGTCTTGTTGGGTCCGAGCAATCCCGTCACCAGCATAGGGCCCATCCTGGCCTTGCCAGGAGTGCGGGAGCGCTTGAGTGGCAAAAAAATAGTAGCGATGAGCCCTTTAGTTGGAGGGCAGCCTGTGAGCGGTCCGGCTGCTGACTTCATGCGCGCCTGCGGCGTGCCAGCCAGCGACGATGGGGTGCTCTCCCTTTATGGCAAGGTAGATCTATTCATAGTAGATAAGAAAAGCCGCTACAGAGGAGAATGCGCAAGGTTGGATACCCTTATGAGGAGCAAAGAAGATAGCATCAGGCTTGCAAGAGACTTACTTGAGCTGATCTCATGTTCCTAGGCATCGATCATGGAACCACTGCAATCCGATTTGTAACCTCAGAAGGGCAGTGCTGGGAGCTCTCACGCTGCGAGGCAAGCCAGCTCGAACCCTGGGAGATCCTCAAAAGGGTCAGGAAGAACCTTGTGAGCTCTGGGGTAGACCTGGTTGCCCTGACCTACTCCATGGGCGACGGCATTTCACGCATCATGCGGCTGGAGGATGCACCCAATCGGGGCCTGATCCAGCAGGATGGCGCAGGGCTGCACGTGGGAGGCGGCACAAGGGTCTTTGAGGCGATATCGGGCTCGGGCTGGCCAGCGATTCTTCTGCCTGGAATTCACCGCCAGAGCGATATCGATCCCAGGCTCAAGGTATTCAGCCACGGCATGAGCCCGGAGAAGGTGGGCTTGGCCTACAGCGTTTACAAAAGGGGCGTTCCCAGCTTCATCGTTTGCGATGCGAGCTCAAATACAGTGACCTTTTGCGTCATCAAGGGAAGGATCATAGGAGCCATCGACGCTCCCATCTTTGCGCCCGGCCTGACGCAGGGGCCTCTGGATGTGGAGGCGATCCGGGCAGTGGATTCTGGCAGGATGGCTGCCAATCAAGCATTCAATTGCGGAGGGATCCTCAATAAAATCGGGCGTTCCACGCTGGAGGAGTGCTCGCAGGAGGAGAGGATGCTGGCAGTGGAATCTCTCGCACTGTTTGCATCTATGGAGATCAATGCGATGCTTGTACTCTCAAGAGACTGGCACGAAGCATATCCTGAGCTCTTTTTAGCAGGCAGCCCGGCACCATTGCTGGTGGAGCGCGTAGCAGATCTCCTGGGAAGAGATGTAAGAGCCCTGGATAGATATGAAGCTGCGCGAGGATGTGCCCTCATTGCCAGGGATGTATTCGAAGGCTGCGAGAGAATACTGGGCCTGGAGACAGATCGGAGAGCAAGACCCGTGGGGCAAGATTGGGGAAGGCATGAGCTGGAATGACCTCGTAGAGCAGCTCGAGAGGGAGGCTGCAGACCTACGAGGAGGGCGAATGGGGGCGCAGGATCTCAAGAGAAGAGTGGCCAAGGCTTTGCAAGAGGCTGAATCAGAATCATTGGGATTTGAGATAATAGACCGCCTTGAGATGATGCTGATGGAGCTCACAGAGGCAGCGAGAGAGAACGTATGCACAAATACGAAATGCCCGCATTACAACAAGAAGTGCAAAATGAGATAATGGTAATCCCAGTCCCGGCCTTGCCAGGACTGGATGAATTAGATTATCATCAGGATCATCTTACGCCGGACCTGCTATCCGACCATTTGTTCAGCACCATTGGCAAAATAACCACAAGCGCGCCGAATATCACTATAGCGTATATCTGAGACATGATATCCATCTCTTTTCACCTCCTGGGAAATCGGGGCTGACTATCTCTGAGCGGCTTTGGCAGCAGATAATGATAAACCTTTTGCTGCACGATCTCCAAGCTTTATGGTGAAATAGGTATAAGGATAAAAAGGTAATAAACAGAAAAGGAAAAATACTAAATGGATAATCTTCAATAAAGGTAAAAATGCTGGGATTTTCAGTCATTTTACCAATTTTTGCTAGAATATATCATCAATAAGCAGAAAGATTTAAATAAACGGGATGGATCAGTAACGTCTCGTACCAAGCAAGAGAGGATTTCTGCGGTACAGGAGATGCTAAATGTCAGATTTCACACAACATGGAGCTCCCAATGTGGGGCATGATGTCGCAGTCAAAGGCTCAATCACTTCTGAGGATGCAGGCTTTTACTTCCTCATCGTATCTGCGATAATATTCATGATCGCAGCCCTGACTGGGCACTTTGCATAGACATTTCAGTTTTGGTATGAAAATGGTTCTCGCAAAGATCCATTTTCATCCACATGGGTGACCTTGGGTCATGGCCGTTTTTTCTCTTTTCCCTGGAAAAGTCCTGTAGACCTTGGCGTCTGCCGATATTGCGCCCGAGGCTATCATGCTCTGCAATTGTGGATTTATATCCGATGCCCTTTGCATGAAAAGCTCAGAGACCAGCCTCTCAAGCTTGCGCCGATCTACGACATCGCCTTTTCCAATCCCGGGACATGTGGGATTGTAGCTTATGTTTAGCAGAGCGTCTCCATTGGGCGCAGTCTCCTCATCTACCCTGAAGGGAAAGAGCCTGCATGCGATTGGTCGAACTGGATATATGGTGCAGCCATTTTCATAAAAGACGCAGGTAGTATCTGCCTTGCTCTTCATCACAGGAAGGTCTAGAATTACCTTGCGGGCATCATCCTTGACTTTGACAGAGCACCCATCATAATCGTAGAGGGTGTCCACGAATTCGGCGGGCTCTTTGCCTGTCCTATTGGATATGGAGTTTATATCTTTTTTAGTGAGATAGATGAGATTTGACCTCTCGCAAAACTCCTTGAGCCTCTCCATTGGGATGAGCTCCTCGAAATCAAGAGGCCTGTTGTGGTGGCAGCATGAGCCACACCTTTGGCATTTGAACCTGACATTTTCGAATACAGCTTTTACAACAACGCGGGGCAAGAAATTCACCCTGAAAAAAAAGAAAGAAAAAGAGAAGGCGACTTAAAGCGTCGTCTTCCTTGGATGCTTCTCTGCCAGAACCTGCAGTCCAAGCTCTTCTGCCGACTCTGCCTTCATGATATCGATCATGGCAGCAGCAGGGAAGATCATGGGAGCATTTTCTATGGGCCCGTAGAGGTAGTAGTCAGCACCCACGATTCCGGCTACCAGGTTAGAGCCGATGTCGACTGGAGCGAACGCCTCCTTGTGCTGCTTCTTCCACTTCTTCATCCAGTCCCAGGCAGATGCACCGTTATGGAAGCCTCCGCCCACTGGCAGGCCAAGCTGGGCCTTGACTGCAATGCAGGCGCGATATGTCGCACCAGATCCGGCTCCAAGGGGCATTGCTGCAGTATCGATGAGTGGCCTGGTGATGCCGCACTCCTTGGCGTACTCCAGCATACCCTTCTTGGCGCCTCCTGCAGCCTTTGTCAGGATATCCATCTTGCCCTTGGTTCCCTTCTCCATGGCATTGAATGCGAGCACGATAGCTGAATCAAGATCGCTCTCCTTGACGGCAGCCAGCTCCTCATCAGTGATGGAGGCATTGATGGAGTTGTGGATGGCCCTGTCGGCAACGCCGATCTCAGTGGCGTACTTGACTCCAAAGGCCCGCACCTCTGGTGCAGAGGAGTCGATGAGGAATGGATAATCGGAGAGCCCCACGAACCAGTCGATCTCCTTGGCCATTGCCTCATTGCTCTCTGCGACTATCTGATTCATGCATGTGTTGCCCGTGACCTCGCTCATCTCTACCTGTGTGTTCCAGAGCCTCTCTGCAGCAGCCTTATCGAAGACTCCGTGCTCCGGATCCGAGACGATCTTGTGCCTGGCATAGAACATGGTGCCGATGCAGCATGTGGGGTACTCACCAGGCTGTCCCCCTATCTTGAATTTGCCGAAATCGAAGACTTCTTGCTTCCTATCAAATCTGAACATCTAAATCACCCTCACCCAATTGCCTGCGTATACGAACAGTATGTATGCCAATACCAAGATCAACCCCGCGCAGATACCATAGGCTGCGCCCAGATCCCTGCCGATGGACTTGCCGGCCCTCATGTACTTCTCAGAGGAGTAGAACTCCACCTTCTCCTCGATCCTTTCCAGCCTTGCCATTATATCTCTGAGTTGATCAGGGTCGACCACGGCAACTGGTACTATCGGTTTCGTGTCTTCTGCCATAGTTTACAGCCCCCCCATGAAGGCGAATGGCCCGAGCATCATAACGACGGCAAGGACAAAGCCAATCGCAAATCCTATGGAGACAGTCGCCAGAACACCGGAACTCAGCTTGGTCTCTCTGGCCAGGAGCTGCCCCCTGTACCTGACGCTCTCGACGATGGCATCTATCATAGGCATATTGGGTTCCACAACGGTTGGAATTCCCTGACCGTACTCTATCTCTTCAGCCATTTTTACCTCCCTCCTGCCACCCTCAGAATTATTCCGAAGAGGATGAGGACCATGGTCATGCCAAGAGCGATGCCCTCGATCTTGCCAACATAGATGCCAGCCTGCAGCTTGTTGAGAAGACCAGCGTTGATCACATTGGCCTCTATGCCGCGCATCCTCGACCTTACCTCAACCATCTCCGCGGCCATGGGCTTCAGCCCACCTGCCTCTTCTTCTGCCCCGCCCTCTTTGATCTCGATGGTCATGGGCTCAACATCAAGGGCGCCTGGGTCCTTGGAGACCAGCTCCTTGATCTTTGCGGTGATGGCTCCCATGTCCTCGGTGTTTATCATCATGACAGCCTGCACCTGGCTTCTCCACCGCTCAATTGCCTCGGGAGTCAGGTTCTGGATGAAGGGGATTGCACCCTTGGCTCCAATGATCCTTCCTTCCTTGTCAATTCCGTTTTGCGTAAAAGCCTCGACTGCCTGTCCGGTGATATGTCCCTTGACCTCCATTCCCGTTATCAGTACGAATCTGATGTTGGGGTTGGAGATGACATTTGCAACCATCTTCTCAATGCCGATGTTCTCAGTCTTGCATGGTCCCGCTAAAGCTGCGCCCGCCTTGATCAGATCGGCATTGTGAAGGTGAGATCCGCAGGTGCAGACCGCTACAGGGCTCTCGGGATTTCCGACCTCGTACTCGCCGGTAATCGTTGGCCAGGGCTCTGATGGCTTCTTTTTGAGCACCATTCCTCAAGCACCTCCGCCAAGTGCCTTTCTGACGATCCCCATCGTTGCCGGGTCGTTAAATGCCATTACCAGCAGTATTACGAATGACAGCACGAGACCGATGATGAAGCCCATCCATATGTTGGTGTACAGGCCTGCGATGTATGAGGCCTTTCCGCGGTTGGCGTACGACGAGAGAAGCTCGTTGTCCGGCACAAGCTGGTTCATCAGGTCATCAGCTATCTTGTCAAGCTTTTCTACCCTTTCATAAACAGGGTCAAAAGTGTACAGAACCACGTCCGGCCTCTGCTCCGATACCACTCCTTTCATAGGGTCGAAGATCAGGCCCAGTTCTGGTGAAACTCTAACAAATCCCATTTCCAGACCTCCTCACTGCACCGTTGGCGGCAGAAGTCCTGTTCCGACCACCGCTGCTGCATCTCTCTTGACCAGCTTGTAGTACATCTTGAAGAAGTAGAACCACAAGGCAAAGCCGATGACAAGCTGCAGTAGTCCCGCAGCCAGCCCTTGAGTCAATATAGCCGCAATTCCAGTAGCGATCATCGCAATTCCACTAACCATGATCGCATTTACTAGGGTCCTGTCCTGCTTCTCATCTGGGCCTAAATTGGCGTTGAAGGGATGCAGAATGGCAAGGCCTCCGGCAATGAAGATTATGGCTATGTAGCCAGTCATTAGGACGTTCTTCACAATGTCGAAATACCCCAGATTACCGGATACTGCAAAGCTCCAGCCCAATATAGCCATCGCACCCGCCATTGAGAGGTCTGCGTTGCCCTCCTCCATGACTGGGATGTTGAACTTGATGACTTTATTGGCGAGAACTCCAATGATGTAACCGAAAACCCCAGCATACACAAGGGTTATGATTGGTCCAAGCAGTCCGAAGCCCAGGGTTTCAGCAACAGACAGTCCAAACATGACTGCGATGATGCCCATGCCCAAGGCCAGCATGCCGATCGACGGAACTCCTGTTCCTATGCCGTAAGCGCATATCCTCCGAACGGAATTGGCTCCCATTACTACGGCAAAGATGGCGGCCACGGCTCCTACGAATGAGAACACATTGGTGTTCAGCGCCATGTTGAGGATGGCACCCAAGTATATTCCAACCACAGACCCGACAAGGCCGTACATCCTGATCTTCTTCGGGTCAAATGCAGACGGCGCTCCGCCTGCTCCTCCACCTACTGTCATTTCTTAGGCACCTCCTGTGATCAATACAGCTGCTAGTGCGAGCAAGATGCTTGCAATGGCACAGGCGCGGAATGCGAATGGCCACTTCTTGAACTTGGGATCATGAAATCCTTCTATTGTTCCCTGGATATTCCAGGATGCAAGCACGGCGTTCACAAGGAATATGCCAATGGCAAACATGGCACTCAAAGCAGCATTGCCGTTGATCAGATAAAGCGGATAGTAGATCATGGCGCCACCAAGGCCGCCCATCATGCCGCCGATGAGGCCGGAGACGAAGCAGATGGTGGGAATGCCCTGACCGACAGTTCCAGGAGCCACATATGGCGGCTGGGAGAAGCCGGTTATGGGATCGTAGTTGACCTTGGCCGAGGCGAAGGGCGCTCCAACTGCATATGCATAAATCCAGGATCCTGTGAGCATTGTGGAGCCGATCATGATTCCTGCGCCCACAGCCCCCGAGGCCAGTATGAGCCACAGGTTGTCTGTGACTGACATCATGAGGCCTGCAGCCAGAAGGCCCGTCAAGCCTGATCCTGCTGCGAGCTGCACTGTGCCAGTGCCAATGCCAGTTGCCTGAGCCATGGCAGCAGGCGCTCCGCCCACGGGCACGAAGTGCACGCCAATGCCCACCAGGAGGCCGCCGACGAGGATCTCCAGGATGTAGACTATGGTATTGATATCAAAGTTCATGCTGCAATGTCCCCCTTGTACTCTGGATATGGTCCGTACTTTCTTCTGGCGGACTTCTCTATGTATAGATTATAGAAGACCTCAACGATGATAAAGAAGATTCCCATGGCAATGGCAAGAGACGCCTGAGTTACTGGATCAAAGACAGTCGTCCTCCAGTTGTCCAGGAAGACCGTCAGGCCAAAGCCCATTCCAGTTGCAGGCCCGCCGAATTTGGTACAGAACCATGCATTGTCTATTGAGTTCCTCAAGCCTGCCTCTGCCTTCCGGACGATCTGGCCGGAGAGCATTGTATTCAGGCCGCAGCCGAACTGCCTATTCTGGAACTCGCGCTCGCCGCCATAGTGAATGTCGCCCACAGAAGAGCCGATGGCGCCCACTGCCAAACCCCAGATCAAGGCGATGATCGGCATCGGGAAGGGGTGATGGATAGGCAGCATATAAACCATGATGTAAGAAATAGTTGCAATACAAAACGATGTTATCCAGGCATGCGCCATAATCGATGGTGTTGTGTACCTGACTATGTCCAGATAGACCCACTGGTTGAACCTCCTCTGGCTGGAGTTCCTGCCGAAGTAGGCGCTTATCGCAAAGACACCGTTGAACAGAGCGGCAACGGATGCGCCTGCCACGAGGGCAAACAGTGCGGGCATCTGGAAGGCCGTGATAAGCGTATAGGCCACCATAGCTGCAGTGGCTGCCCACAGGGCATTGGCCGGGGGTTCTCCCGAGATGGCCTTATTGTAGATCCTGTGGGGGTTGCCGACCTGGGCAGCCAGTTGAACCTGCGAGTTAGGATTGCTCTGAGATCCTACATCGGACTCGATATCCTCAGAAGCACCTGCTACCGTCGCAAGGGCTCCCATAGCAGCTATAAGCCCCATGCTAAATGCGTCCATTTATTCCTCCTCCTTTTCATCTCACCAATTTCATAGTTTTTCGCGATAAAATTGGCTATGACGCTTATGGTATCGATTACCCAAACTTATAAAGCTTTCGCGATCAGCCTGGCAGAAGCGAAATGATCTGCCACGGCTCGCAAAATTAGCGTATGCTACCAGGGCTCTCTCTTTGCACCGATGCGGTAGCCTATGATGTTGGTGACGCGGTGCAGGATAGGGGTTATTATCAATACTATTAATATGATCGTGAGGGTGAAGTTCTGCCAGAACCAGTGTGGCGCGAGCAGCATGGTGAGCAGCCAAGATCCTATGACGAAGTCGAGCTGGTCTATCACAAAGAGGGGCGCACCGCGCTTGAGGCCCAGCCGGCGCTTGAAGAACGCTGCGACTATGTCGCCTGCCATTGCGCCCAAGGAAAGGCCGACAAGCACATAGGCCTGCTCTGGGCCTGAGCCAAAAGAGGGCAGTCCTGCGTGCGGCGCGAGCAGGTTGAGCAGAAATCCTGCAATGATGCCACAGGCCGTGCCAGCAACCGTTCCCCGGAAGGTCTTGCCGTCACCAAGAGTGCGCCGACCATCCTGGAAGACCTGGCCCAGATCCAAGGGTGTGCCGCCGCCAAAGAGTGCTGCGCAGTTGTTTGGGATATAGGCGGGAAGCATCAGCCAAAAGGCAACGATCAGCGCATTCATTATTCTTCTCTGCCGTTTTATCGCATCATCTCAATATATCAAAGTATCTGATGGAGGTGCTGTTCTTTTAGCTGGAGCGCAGGCCAAATGGATCGAAACAATTAAGTCCAACCTGCGACACCTATGGGGCGGGCGTCGATGGTCTAGTGGTTATGACTTGGGCCTTCCAAGCAGACTTATGCGGAGCAAGCCTACAACCCGGGTTCGAATCCCGGTCGACGCATTTCCTTAGAAGGCCACTCTTACGTTGAATGCCGAATTATTTTCGCTACATTTATATCCTAGTTTTGACACGTGATAGGTTATGAATCCAGGTGGGGAGATCTCCAACGCAAGAGGACTGCTGGCAGAGAAGATTGCTGGGGAGATCACCTTATCTCAGACTCCGGGCGAGACTTTGAAGAGGTGGCGGAGGAACTTCGGCATAACCCAGACAGAACTCTCCAATTATCTTGGAATATCCCCCTCGGTGATATCCGATTATGAGAGCGGCAGGAGAAAGTCACCAGGCATAATGATCGTGAGCAAGATCATAGATGCCCTTCTCAGAATAGATGAGAGTCGTGGCTGCAATATCCTGCGCGCTTACGAAGACATGTGGGGAGACATCTTTGGCCTTGAATCCATCTGCAGCGTATGTGAGTATCACGATCCAATTCCCCTCGCCGAGATGGCCTCGAAGTTGGATGCCGAGGTGATCTTCGGAAGGACAGACATCACCATATGGGGTTACACAATAATCGATAGCATGAAAGCTATCGTTGAAATGCTTCCCGACCAGTTCCAGAAGATATACGGACGCAGCACAGCCAGGGCATTGATCTTTACTGGCATTCGGTCCGGCAAATCGCCGATGGTTGCAGTGCGCGTGAGCAACCTCAAGCCTGGAGCAGTGGTCTTGCAGGGGCTGACGCCTCTGGAGGTAGACCCGGTCGCGGTGAGGATCGCCGAGATCGAGAATATCCCTCTTTTAACGACACATTTTTCTGTCGATGAAGTCTCCAATGCTCTGAGCAAAGGGTGAAATCTCTTGGTCTCAGGAATAGTCAGCTATGGGGTTTACATCCCTCGATTCAGGATACGGGTAAACGAGATCTCCAGGGTTTGGGGTGACGGAGATGATATCTCAGAAAGCTTGCAGGTCTTCGAGAAGTCGGTGCCAGACCTGGATGAGGATGCTGTAACCATCGCAGTGGAAGCGGCCCGCAACTCTTTGCAGCGTGCAAATGTGGACCCCCGTCGTATCGGGGCCATATATGCAGGCTCTGAAAGCCATCCTTATGCAGTGAAGCCCACTGGGACGATCGTGGGCCAGGCAGTCTGCTCATCATCATCCTTCACAGCAGCGGATTTCGAGTTTGCCTGCAAAGCAGGAACCGCTGCAATCCAGGCATGCCTGGGGCTGGTCGGCTCTAAAGACATTGAGCTTGGCCTTGCCATAGGTGCGGATGTGAGCCAGGGAGCCCCTGGCGACATGCTCGAGTACACAGCCGCTGCCGGCGGAGCGGCCTATCTCATCGGGCGCGAGGACCTGGCTGCTGAGATTGAGAGCTTTTATTCGTTTACCACTGACACGCCAGACTTCTGGAGGCGCGATGGCATGCCATACCCCGAACACGGAGGGAGATTCACTGGAGAGCCTGCATACTTCAAGCACGTCTCAAGCGCGGCTCGCGGGCTCATGGAGCGCATGGGCACCACACCAGACGATTACGATTATGCGGTCTTTCACCAGCCCAATGGAAAGTTCCCTGTTCGTGTAGCCAAGAAGCTTGGATTTAGCAAACGGCAGATCGAGCCGGGCCTGGTGGTGCCCATGATCGGAAACACTTACTCCGGCTCCTGCCTCATAGGCCTGGCTGCCACGTTAGACATCGCAGAGCCCGGCGATCGGATATTTGTGACGAGCTTTGGCTCTGGCGCGGGCAGCGATGCGTTCTCCATATCAGTAAAGGATAGGATCGAGGACATTCGCCGCGGCGCGCCCTCTGTGAGGGATTACATCGGCGATGCCCAATATCTTGATTATGCAATGTATGCCAAGCACAAGGGCAAACTGAGAATATGAGATCTGTATCCATTATCGGCGTTGGTTGCACCAAGTTCGGAGAGCGCTGGGATGTCTCATTGCGCGACATGATTGCAGAGGCCGGAGTCATGGCCATAGAGGATGCTGAGATCGCAGGCGAGCAGATCGATGCTCTCTTCGTGGGCAACATGAGCGGCGGGAGATTCATAGAGCAGGAGCACATCGGGGCCTTGATAGCCGACTGTGCAGGGCTGTCTCGCCTGCATATCCCTTCGACTCGCGTGGAGGCTGCCTGTGCCTCCGGGGGCCTCGCGCTTCGTCAGGCCATTCTGGCTGTGGCCAGCGGCTACAACGACGTTGTAATTGCAGCTGGTGTTGAGAAGATGACAGATGTATCCTCTGGAACTGCCGCTGATGCGCTCGCAGCTGCTGCAGACAGGGAGTGGGAGTGCTTTTTCGGCGCAACATTCCCTGCGCTTTATGCCATGATGGCCAAGCTGCACATGCGCCGCTATGGAACCACACATGACCAAATGGCTCAGGTGGCTGTGAAGAACCATCATCATGCCTGCATGAATCCCATAGCTCAGTTTTGCATGGAGGTCAGCATCGAGGATGTGAATAAGTCTCCAATGGTCGCGGATCCTTTGCATGTCCTGGATTGCTCTCCCATCTCAGACGGTGCGGCAGCCGTCGTGCTCGCCCCGACGGAGATGGCAAAGCGGTTCGCAGATGCGCCCATAAGGATCGTCGGCAGCGGCCAGGCAAGCGACACTCTCGCCCTGCACGATCGCCGGGATCTGACCTCACTGGATGCCACTGTTCATGCTGGGCGCGCGGCATTTGCACAAGCGGGGATCGAGCCAAGGCAGGTAGACGTGGCAGAGGTACACGACTGTTTCACAATCGCGGAGATCCTGGCAATCGAGGACCTGGGCTTTGTGGAAAAAGGCCAGGGCGGAAGGGCAACTGAGGAGGGATTTACGGCTTTGGGAGGCAGCCTGCCTGTAAATACCTCAGGCGGATTGAAGGCCTGCGGCCATCCCGTGGGAGCTACGGGAATAAAGCAGGCCTATGAGATTGCCTTGCAGCTTCGTGGCGAGGCTGGGGGCCGCCAGGTGGACGATGCCGAGATAGGATTGGCTCACAACGTGGGCGGGTCTGGTGGAACCGCCCTTGTTCACATATTCATGAGATAAGATGATTCATGAGGTAAGATGACGACACAAGCACCCAGATTCTGGAGAAGCATACCTCAAAGGTACAACCTCAAGGGAACGCATTGCACTCGCTGTAATGAGTATTTCTTTCCACCACGAAATTTGTGTCCCAACTGTCGCCGCGGGGCACATCTGGAGGAGTATACCTTCAAGGGAACTGGCACGATTGTAACCCACACCACAATCTACAACGCCACAGAGTTCTTCGAGAGGCTGACCCCCTATGTTCTGGCCATCATTCAGCTTGATGAGGGGCCAAGGGTTACGGGCCAGATAGTCTCCAGTCCGGAGGGCGTGAAGATTGGCATGCGCGTTCGGCCCGTCTTTCGCATCCTTGGAAAAGAGGGCGATAGGGGCATCATCTATTACGGCACCAAGTTTGCGCCCCAGAGAGAGCAGGAGTGATTTTTGGCCTTAGCCTAGTGCAGAAACGGGATCTGCGGTTGTCGAACCCATCTTGTCTGGGGCGCTCTCATCCGTGTGCAGGACGGGGCCCGTCTTGACCGCCTTTACCTCTTCTTCGATCTCCTTTAGGATCTGGTTGAGCCTGTTTGTTCCTTCTGCCTGCAAGATCAGGAAGAAGTTATACTCACCAAAGAGGCGGAAGACGTCCTTCACCTCCGGCCTTCTCTTCAGATCCCAATAGGCCGACTTTTCATAGCCAGGCCTAACCTTGATCATCGTCAGTCCGATCATCATATAGTCCCCCACAGGAAGCCTGTGCCTTTGGGATTTCTTAAATTTAAACATTTCGCTTGAGGCCTCGCACTTCCAAAAACTATCTCTCACATCTCGCGAACTGGCCTAGTGCTCTGGAGAAAAATGGCGTATCAAATGCCAATGGGAGCTGCATCAAGCGAATGAAATAGGATACAGCGATGATCTCCCAAAAAAAGCAGCAGCACCATTGAGGTTCTGTATTACAAATACAATAGAAAAGCATAAATTCTCATACGACATCATTGTATTTGGCGAAGGGATTCTTCACCTGGTCTTCGTGGAGAACGATTTAGATTCTCACGGCCCTTCGCCCTCCTTCACGCGGCCATTGGGTGGTTGGTGCTCCTTCTCAACGACCACCCAATGGTACTTTGAGCGGCTTGGACGTGAGAGATGGATCTTGTGCTGAGAACAGAATCTCTTGCGCGGCGATGGCTGGCAGATCACTCTTGAGGTCCAAACTGGATTTTCTCTCCAACCTTCAGCCCATGGCCAGGCCTGGCACGCATGCGAATGAATTGGTCGCCGCGGTGCACGCCTATCGAGGGCTCCTCCTCTTCTGCAATAGCACTCTCCAGCACTAAGAGGCCGTTGCAACTCTGTTTGGCGAACGATGCCAATCTGCTCGCATCATAACCATCAGCGCTGAGAATGATCGCAGTGACGAGATCAAAATTGCTGTCACAGCTACTTTTTCTTATATCAGTGATCATCAGCGAGGTCATTTCACTGCAACCCCTTCCAGTATGATCTCTGTCGTCACTTCAGAAGAGGAGTCCGGCCTGGCAGTTTGGCCGGAGCCCGACGACAGGTAGACGACGGTAAAGGAGGTCAATCACTTTCTGTCGCTGTTTCCAAGAATAGATCTTACTGAGTAATAAATGTTTTGATAGATGTAACAATGAGGTGGCGCGAAGGATCAAAGATCATCGTTCATCACATATATTTGCCAGCCACTTGGCGAGCATCTCCGCCAGTTCGCCCGGCAGAACAGGCTTGGCTATGAAGTCATCCATCCCTGCCTGAATGCACTTCTCCATATCGCCTTTCATGGCCGAGGCTGTCATGGCTATGATGGGAATTTGCGGGTTGAGCACCTTCGATTCCTTCTGGCGGATGCAGCGCGTTGCCTCAAAGCCGTCCTTGTCTGGCATTTGGCAGTCCATCAAGACCAGATCGTAGGGGACTTTCTGGAGGGCGACGATCGCCTCCTGGCCGTTGGCCACCAGATCTGCCTGAACGCCCATCTTCCTCAGCATGGCCTGAGCCACTTTTTGGTTTATTGCATTGTCCTCGGCCACAAGAATGCGGATCTTATGTTTGATCTTCTCCGAAATGGCATTCCATGCAGCTGAGCTCTTAATGGCTCCCTTATCAAACCGGTCGCAATGGCGGGGCGATGGTGCGTCTGAAGATCCAAGGCTCTTAGGTTGCTTCTCGAAGACGGCTGTGAACCAGAAGGTCGAGCCCTTGCCCTCCTCGCTCTCCACGCCGATCTCACCTCCCATCAATTCCACCAGCTGCTTGGAGATGGCCAGTCCCAGGCCTGTACCGCCATACTTGCGCGTTGTCGAGCTGTCCACCTGAGTGAATGGCGAAAAGAGCATACCAAGCCGGTTTTCTGGGATGCCGATGCCTGTATCACTAACCAAGAACCGAAGTGTGACCTTCCGTTCGTCTTCTCTCTCGAGGAGAGCTCGAATCGCAATCCTGCCTTGACTTGTAAACTTTACGCCATTTGCCCCCAGGTTGACGAGAATCTGGCGCAGCCTTCCTGGGTCTCCGCGCAAAAGCGAAGGAACTTCGCTCTCCACAGTGTAGGTCAGCTCCAGACCTTTCTCACGGGCGCCGACCGTCAGGAGATTGATTGTATCCACCAGAGTGGATCGCAGGTCGAAGTCCACAGTCTCCAGCTTCATTTTGCAGGCCTCGATCTTGGAAAAGTCAAGGATCGCGTTGACGAGTGAGAGCAGAGTCTCTCCGCTGATACGAGTGATCTTTGCATATTCACGCTGCTCTGCATTCAAATCCGTCTCCAAGAGCAGTTCGATCATGCCAATGATGCCGTTCAGAGGGGTGCGAATCTCATGGCTCATGTTGGCCAGGAATTCGGACTTTGTGCGAGCTGCATCTTCGGCAGCTTCCTTTGCATTTATCAAGGCTTCCTCTGCTTGCTTTCGCTCGGTGATATCGTCGAATATGATGCAAAACCTCTCAGGCGTCTTCCACGGACGATAAACATGGCAGTGAAAGTGCTTTCCTGTCGGACGATGAAACATGTCAAAGGTGATTGGCCTGCCAGTCAGGGCCACCTTGCCGTATTTCTCGATCCAGGAGGCTTCAGTCTCCGGCCACACCTCATGGACTGTTTTGCCGCGTATCTCCTGCAATTTCATGCCAGTGATTCGCTCATAAGCATCGTTGATGTACTCGAAACGATAGCTCACAAACTTTCCTTGTTCGTCGAAAACGGACTGACAGATGACAAACGCATTCATCATGCTCCTGAGCAGCCACGCCAGCTCCTCGGCTCTGGCCTGGATCTCCTCTCGCGCTCGCCTGCGCTCAGTGATGTCCGCCTGCGTCCCTATGAAACGCAGGGGTCTGCCATCGGCAGTCCATTCAATGACTTTGCCACGGTCAAGAACCCATTTGTAGGTCCCATCTTTACATAAAATTCGATGCTGGTTATGGTAAATTGGCGTCTCTCCTCGAAAATGTCTTCGCAAATCTGCATAACACTGCTCCCTGTCGTCCGGATGCAAGCGTTTGTCCCACTCATCGAGAGTGCTGCCAATCTCGTGCTCTTCGTATCCGAGCATCGCTTTCCATTGTGACGAGAAAAAAAACCTGTTCTTCCGCCCGTCCCAATCCCAGACGCCACTTCCTGCTCCTTCCAGGGCGAACTGCCAGCGCGCTTCGCTCTCCTGCAGCGCCTCTTCTGCCTGTTTCTGCTCGGTGATGTCGCTTGTGGTACCGAATATGCTGATTCTGCCATCTGAGTTGGAATAAGCCGAACCCTTCGATCGAACCCAAAGAGTGCCACCATCAGCCTTTCGCAGGCGGTATTCTACTGTTTTATCCTTTGCAAGCGTCCTCATCCATTCCAAAAATGTCTTCTGAAGATCAGGCAGGTCATCGGGATGGACATAGGAAAAATATCTGTAAAAGCTGTTTCCGATGGCGTCTTCTGGTAAGCCAAGCATCCGAGCTGCTACAGGAGAGATATATGAGCTGATATACTGTTCATTGGCATCGGCATCATAGCGCCAGACGATATCAGAGATCTTCGAGACCATCTGCTCGAACTGCTCTTCGCGATGATCTTTGTTTTGCTCTGCTTCTCGCAGAACGGCGCGCGTGCTATTTACGATGTCATCACCCATGAGTATCACTTCAATGACGGGCCCGGGTAGCGGACTTGATCCGAGATGAAATTATTTAATAATAAATCTTTTGATATTAGTGACACAGGATCGTGGAAGGAACCATCTGTTTGCTCATCGCATTGCGATCTACTCTTTTGAGCTATAGATCGTGGATGACCTTAACGCGTAGCTTGGAGAAGTCCTCCTTTATCTCGACCATGAAGCCCATGCCTGCGAAGATCTCCTCCAGCTCAGTGCGCACGAACTTCTTGGGCGCATCAGACCCGAAGATGAGGGTGAACTCGTTCTTGCCTGTCTTGCTCATCTTGAAGAGATTGCAGATTTCCAGGCGTCTGAGAATGCTCTCAGCATTGTAGAGCTTGTGCTTGAACTGTTCGGCATGAGCCTGGCAGACCTCTTTATGGAGGCTCCAAAACTTCTCCTTATCCGGGTGGGTCTCGATGAAGCTGAGGAAGAGTATCCAGTGGTCGATGTCCAGGATCACATGCTCACCTGCCGCAAGCATTTCTGCATGAGTGTAGACCTTCTTGTCCTCGGCAAACTCGAAAAGCGACTTGTGCTTGCCAAAAAACTTCAAAGACTCGCGCATCAATTCGCTCTGGGACATGCCCAGGTCCTCTTTCATCTTCTTGAAAAGGCTTGCTGTCTCCTCATCGAGGGCGATGGTAATCCTTTCTGGCGACTTCATCTCATCCTCAGCATTGCTTTTTCCGTTCACCTTAGCACTTAAGCTATATTACCTTTTTCTGCCATCAAGCTTTTAAGTAGATGCCGGAATGGTTATTCCGATCAAGCCTCCATTGCAGTATGTCTCAAGAAAGACCGATATTGTTATATTCAAAAGAGATGAGACCCCAGGGCATGGACTCGTGGATGAAGGATAAGGGAAAGTACAGCAAAGAGGAGATCGAAAAGCTGGAAAAGGGATCTGGTTTTATCAAAGCCTGGACGTTGCTTTGCAATTGGCTCTACCGGGTCGTATCCTGGTGAGGCAATCACAAATTTATAACCCAAAATTTATCTCACGGGATTGTGAAGAGCGGAGCGAGAAGACCCCACCGTTCACGGTGGGGGTGAGAGCGAAGCCCTTTGCCCTGATGCAAAAAAACTATAAAATCTAATAAAAACCATAAATCTAATAAAAAGTATTGCATGCTTGCTAGCATGTGCTGCACTCTGAAGATAAAGCCCGATAAGTCTAATGAACTCATCCAGACAGCAAAGATTTGGAATGCTGCCTGCCAAGATGTCATGGACTTTGGTTTTGCGGCGCATGACTATAACAAGACCAGACTCAATAGGGCTACATATAGCGATCTCAGAGACAAGTATCCTACACTACCCTCTGCCCTGATCCAGAGCCAATACAAGGAGACAGACGGCTCGGGGTGGATCTTGGGATCAATAACATCGCAGTTTGTAGTGATGACACATTCTGGAAGTCCGGTCCCGT